>WNGR01038898.1_pt1 | contig 10599 bp, 12 predicted proteins | sample 5407581 | NCBI WGS metagenome assembly WNGR01 (sample SAMN13153383, study PRJNA577476) | soil metagenome | isolation source: 80 cm soil or saprolite under Garry oak tree replicate 2 | place: USA:California | collected 2016-06-15 | reverse complement strand
TCCGATGCGCAAGCTGATCGTTTTGGCGGCGGCGCTGACCACGCTGGGTCTCGCCGGCATCAGCGGGCCAGCCCAAGCGAAGGTTCCCGGCCCGGACGGCCAGATCGTCTTCAGCCGCTCGCTCAGCTCCACCACTGAGGACTTCGCGGTCGTCACAGTGAACCCAAACGGAACCCATGTGCGGGAACTGACCCCAGGGGAATGCCCGCACTGGTCACCGGACGGCAGCTTGATCGCCACCTGCGGCGCCCTCGATGGGGGCGCTTCGGTGATCATCAACCCCGACACCGGCACCTTCCGCGAGCTCTTCCCGCCAGATCTCACACTGCACCTCGCGTGCCCGGTTTGGTCACCGGACGCCCAACGGCTCGCCTGCGGGCAATTCGACTCGGCAACCGACCCCAGCCGCGACGGCATGTACACGATCCGGTCATCCGACGGCGGCGGCCCCAGACGGATCACGTCGAACCCGGGCGGCCTCGACGAACCGGGCGACTACTCGCCAGACGGCAGCCAGATCGTCTTTGGCCGCACCGATCCGGCCCGGCCCGCGAACGCGGCCCACGCGCTATTCGTCGTGAACCTCAACGGCACCGGCCTGCACCAGATCAGCCCCTGGGGCGCGGGCTCCGAAGCCGACGGGAGCTGGTCGCCGAACGGGAACTGGATCCTGTTCGACGGCAAGGGCTCGCTGTATGTCATCCACCCGGACGGTACCGGCCTGGCGAAGATCCCGCTGGCCACCAGCAGCCTCTCGCGCGCGTTTGGCCCCGGCTGGTCACCCGACGGCACCAAGATCGTCTTCGCGCTGTTCACCCGAACCAGCCCGGGCACCGAGCAGGAGGGCATCTACACCGCCAACGCAGACGGGAGCCACATCAAGCAAGTCACGAACGCACCGATTTATGACGCGCATCCCGACTGGGGCACCCACCCGCTCGCGTCCTAGCCGGACGGCACCGGTGACCTGGTCGCCGAGGCAGCCGCCCGTCACATGAGTCGGTCACGCGCAGGCGATCACATACAAAGGGCTGGCAATCCGGCCACCTTCAGAAACGGACGGGGTCGGCGCCGCCATGGATCGGCGAGCGCCTAGCCAGTAATGGCGGCCCAGCCCAAGCGCCTCGCACAGGCAACCCCCGGCACCCGCACACGATGCCACTCTGTACCATCCGCCGCGCCCGGACTGCCGCACCACGGTGCCGGATCCGGCGGGCAAGCCGCGGACAAATGCTCAAAGGCCTGACCACCGCAACCGGCGATCAGGCCTTTGAGCTTTGCCCTCTTTCCAGCTGCCTCTCGGCAGCTGAGGAACATCTCGCAGACGTCGTTCTTCATTGTCGGCGCGGGAGCTGAGTGGCGTGCACAGATTAGCCGGTTCGGGGGCTTTGCAGCCGCGGAGATGGCCAGTTGGTCTACATACAGCGACCTCCTCCTGCTCGCTTTGCTGGCGACTCCAGGCGCTAGGGGTAGCGTCTTGCTCCCGCCAGCCACGTGCCCTTGCGGGACGGTCCCGGGACGTTGCGGCGACGGTTCAGGTGAGCCCGTGCTGGTAGGCGTAGGTGACGGCTTGGGCTCGGTCGCGGACGCCGGTCTTGGCGAAGAGATGATTGACATGGCTCTTTACTGTGGTCTCGCTGACCACCAGCCGACCGGCGATCTCTATGTTCGACAGTCCTTGGGGATCAGTGCGAGCACTTCGGCTTCTCGCTGGGTGAGCCCGGCGGGTAGTTGCGGCGTGGCTGCGGTGGATGGGCCGGTCGCGATGGCGTTGACCAGGTGCTGCTGGACCGCGGGGTCGATGGCGGCCTGGCCGCTGGTGACCCGCTCGAGCGCGTCGCGGATTTCACCGGCGCTGGCGTCCTTGGTGAGGTATCCGCGGGCGCCGGCGCGCAGCGCGTCGATGACGGAGCGGTCATCGGTGTAGGTGGTGAGCACGAGCACTTTGATGCTGGCGTCATGGTCGCGGAGGCGGCGGGTGGCCTCGACGCCGTCGCAGTGAGGCATCCGGAGGTCCATCAGCACGACATCTGGCCGCAGCCGGATCGCCAGCGCGACCGCCTCGTCGCCATCGGCTGCCGTGCCCACCACCTCCACCCCGGCGAGCAGCCCGAGCAGGGTGCCAAGTCCCTCGCGGACCACGCGCTGGTCATCGGCCAACAGGACGCGGATGGCCGTATTCATGCCGGCACCCACAGCTCGACCAGGAACCCGCCGCCGGTGGGCCCGGCGGTGAGCGTGCCGCCGAGCAGTTCGGCTCGTTCCCTCATGCCGGTGAGCCCGTAGCCGGTCCCGTCAGCGGGAGCCGGGCGGTCGCGGCAGGAGTCGAAGTCTTCGATGGTCAGCCTGGTGCCGGACGGCTCGAGTGCCAGGCGGATCTCGACCCGGTCGGCGTGGGCGTGCTTGCGGATATTGGTTAGTGCTTCCTGCGTGACCCGGTAAAAGGTCAGCCGGCCGTCGGTCCCCAGGTCCCGCTTGCTGCCGCCGGTCATGGCTACTTTGCAGGGCACGCCGGTACCGGCTTCGAATTCGGCGGCCAGGTCGGCCAGCCGATCGGGGCCTGATCGCCGCCTGCCTGCACGCACTCGATGAGCGCTTCTTCTCCTGGTTCGTCCACCAGGTAGAGGCCAGCACAGACGATCCCCGCGGCCGCCTGCTGGCCGTATTCGACGTCCTTGACCTGTGGTTCCGGCGCCGCGACTTCCGCGGCTGCGCCTTCATCAACGCCACCGTCGAGCTCGCCAGCCCCCGCCACCCGGCCGCCGGGGCGGTGATGGCGCACAAGACCCGCTGCCGCCGGTACTTCCGCGCCCTGGCCCAAGCAGCCGGATCCGAAGACCCCGACCTCATTTCCGACCAGTGGATGCTGCTCACCGAAGGCGCAACCATTACCGCGCTCGTCGAAGGAGACCTGACCGCCGCCCGCAAGGCACGCGCCGGGGCAGACGCCATCCTCCAAGGACTCCAGGCCGCCGCCTGACCCGAGAAGCCATCGACCCACGGGCCAGCGAACCGTATATGTAACCGCGCAGACTACCCAGCTCGGCACGCGACCAGGCGGCTACGCTCGGGACCGGGTAAACGTTCATATCGGCGGATCTCGCACGATGGCCGCGGCGAGCGATCATGACGCACTGTGATGAACACTCCAGGGTGAGTGCATAAATCGTCGAATCCGCATGCCGGTCCCGAGCTCACGCTGTCCGGCACCGAGCGCCCGATCGAATCTTCCGCGCCCAGGTAGGGTGAGGCGTGCCCATGCCGGAGTACCCGTTCGAGCCGAAGTCGAACACGCATCTTCTGCCAGGCCAGTTCTGGGGCGTGCCCTTGAGTGACGGAAGGTGGGCGTGCGGGCGGGTGCTCGCCGTGAAGACACAGTCCGACGCGTACTTCCCAGGGAATAGCCGGACGTTCCTCGCGGCCCTCATGTACTGGCAAGGCGATCAGCCGCCGACGACAGAGGCCATCGCTGGCCGGCAGGTTCTCGCCCAGGGGTGGGCACATGTCAGGAGCATCCAGCTGAACGGCCAGATGATCCTCGGTCGCCGCGACCTCGGGCTGGACGGTATCCGCGGTCTGCGGGAGGTGACCCACCGTGGCGGCGGGACGGTGATGGTCTATGAAGGGCGACTCCGCTCCGGCCCGCAACACGTGAGGAAGCGGCCACCATGCCGGTCTTCTCGACATGGGGTCTTAAAGTCATCTCGGTGCTGGCGGAGCGCCTATTCGTGAAGCACCTGCCGCTGGCCGAGTAAAGAGCCAGCACAGATCTCCCTGATCTGCACCGCCAGGAACGCGGCCAAGGGAATAGCAGCAACCGCTCAGATCGGCGGATCACGCGTTAAGGGCAGTAAGGCGCTCCTCACGAAGCGTGATCTTCCTCGGCGAGGCGGTCGGAACAACCGGATTCCGGCGATCTCCACCGGGCAGCTGATCCGGCCCGGCGCTCCTCGGGACGGGTAACGGATACCGGCTGCCAGCCTCCGGCGGTAAAGTCGCCGCCGGTGAGCACTTCACAGTCCCGGGCGGCCGCGAGTCCCGATGATCAGGCGGTCACCGCGGAGCGATGCGCGGCACAACTGCTCCGCGGAGACCCGGCGGGCACCGCCGAGGAGGTCGCCAGGCGGCTGCTGGCCATCCAGGCGCAAGACCCGCGTGGCGCGCGGCTTGCGATCCGGGCGCGTTCAGCGCGGCTGTCCGCCTCGGACGTCGACTCCGCCCTCACCCGGCGGCGTTCGCTGATCGTCACCTGGCTGAACCGCGGCACCTTGCACCTGGTCCGCGCCGAGGATTACTGGTGGCTGCATCCGCTGACCACCCTGCAGCTGCGGACCGGGAACTCCCGCCGGCTGGCCCAGGAGGGCGTGCCGCCGGAAGACGTCGCCGCTGCCGGGGTGCGGACCGAAGGCCAGGCGATGGTGCACATCCTGGCGCTGGCCAGCATCCGGGGCCTGATCGTGCGCGGCCCGGTGGCCGGACGAGACCAGGCGTTCGTGCTGGCCCGGGACTGGCTGGGCGCGCCGCCGCCGGCGATGGGCCGCGAGGCGGCGCTCGGTGAGCTGGCCCGGCGTTACCTCGCCGGGCATGCCCCGGCGGCGGACCGCGACCTGGCCCGGTGGGCGGGCATCGGGCTGGTCGATGCCCGCCTCGGCCTAGCCCGCTGCGGCGCGATACAGCGAGCAGACGGCCTGGCCGAGCTTCCGGTGAACCCGCAGCGTGCGGCGGCCGCGCTGCCACCGCCACTGCTGCTGGGCGCGTTTGATCCGCTGCTGCTCGGCTGGGCTTCCCGGGACTTCATCGTCGGGCCGCACCGGCACATCGTCACAGTCAACGGGCTGTTCCGGCCGTTCGCGCTGGCCGGCGGGCGGGCCGTGGCGACCTGGAACATCACGCGCGGCCAGGTCGAGCTCGCACCGTTCAGCCCGCTGGACGCCGGGACCCGGGCAGCCCTGGACACCGACGCCGCCGACGTGACACGGTTCCTGGGCAGATAGCAGGTCCGGCTGGCTGCTATATTCGCCGTGGCCCGACATGCCCCGCGGGCCTGCAGCTCAGCGCACCGGCACATAGCGCCGACTACGCGCGCGTGACGATTGTGTCGGTAGTACAACCGGCCCCCCGCAGATCGTCCGGTTCTGGATGCCCTTGGGCCTTGGCTTGAACCTCGTCACCAACCGGGTCGGCGTCTACCTGGCCTTGATGGACGACCGGTACCCCTCCACCGACGACCACCAGTCGTCCATCTTGACTACCTCTATCCCGATGCCGAACGTGATCTCAACCCGTGGCTGCCGCTGGTGAAGTGGCTGCTGGCGATCCCGCACTAGGTGGTGCTGTTCTTCCTGGACATCGCCGCGTTCGTGGTCGTCATCGTGGCGTGGTTCGCCATCTTGTTCACCGACAGCTACCCCAGAGGAATGTCGGCTTCGTCGAGGGGTCATCCGGTGGAACATCCGGGTGACCGCCTACACGCTGACCCTCGTCACCGACCGGTATCCCGGTTCCGGCTGGCCCCCTAGGATCCGCCTGCGCGGGGCGTCCCGCCGTGCCGTGAGCACCAGGCTGTTCAGGCCCTGTTGGCCCGGCACGGGTGGGTCAGAGGCTCCCTTTTGCCTGACTTCGCTCTCCGGAACCGGCTTGTTGGCGGTTGCCCGGCGGCGAGTTGCGCGGCGTGCCGGTGAGATGGCCGGCCAGTCGCCGGGCGCTGGGGGCGACGAGGATCGCCGTGGGTATCGGTGAGCCAGGCTGATGCTAGGTTCAGCGCGAATCCCAGCCTGGCGATCGTCTGGACGAGGGACATGACGAATGACATCGCGATGGCCATAATCGCGGGGACCAGGAAAGGGGTGTACTTGGGGTCGAAGCGGCGGCCTGTGGGCGTGGCTTTTGCCTGAGGGGTTGGGTTCATGTGCTCGCTTCTTCCGCGATCTGGCTGGCGTTGCTGTTGATCCCCCCGGCGTTGGCGGCTGTCTGCGCTAAGCGGGCTCCAGCGGGCGTGTGGGCTTGCGGGCTGCCGGGGCGGTGCCAGCCGGGGTGATGCCGAGCTGCGCCGCCCACCGCCGGACGGACTCGGCGAAGTACGCCTCGCGGTCGCCGGGCTGCTCGCCTATGATGCCGTGCAGCTGGCCGAACAGCTCAAACGACACGGTGCCGAACACCGCCGCCCAGGCCATCAGGCCCTGGTGCAGCAGGGCGTCGGGCACCTCGGGCCCGACGATGGAGCGGGCCGGCGCCAGCGCCTCCCGGTCGCCGGGGGGCACGTCGTCTTCTGCCGTCGCCGGTGCCAGGCGCCCGGCGGCGATGTCGCGGAGGATGCCCAGGAGCACGCTGGAGACACGGGCGGCGGGTGCGATGGTAGCGGCCGGGGCGATGTAACCCGGCACGGGCGTGCCGTAGATCAGGGCGTACTCGTTGGGATTGGCCAGGGCCCACCCCCGGACGGCGCCGCAGGCCGCCGCCCAGCGGCCAGCGAGGTCCTCGCGGTCCACCGCTGCCTCCTGGATCTCGGCGGCACTGCCCAGCGCGTCGTAGGCGGTGACGATCAGCCTGGTCAGCAGCTCATCACGGCTCGCCACGTAGCCGTACACCGCCGAGGACGACACCCCGAGCTCGCGGGCGATGGCACGCAGGCTGAGCCCGGAGGCCCCGTCGGTCGCCAGATGCCGCCGGGCGGCGGCGAGGATCTCGCGGGTGATCTCGGCGCGGGTCCGCTCGCGGGCGGCCCGCAGCACTGACGGCCGGTCCCGCTCGGTCTGACTCATGATCACATCCTGTCACAGCGCAATCATTAGCAACTTTTACGAGCAGTGCTCTTGACAGCGAGCTTAGCATTGAAATCAAAGCATCGCTCTCAGATGAGTGCGCATGTCGCCGAGGTGGAGGCGAGATGAACCAGGCCAAAGCGGACGCAAGCGACGATCTGTTCACGACCGAGACGGCCGGACTGCCGGAGGTGCTGAGCCCGGACGTGACCCGGCTTGCCGACGGGGACCGGCTGGATCTGCGGATCGGCCCGGTGCGCAAGAACATCGACGGCGCCGAGCTGCGCATGCTCGCCTACAACGGGTCGATCCCCGGCCCGACCCTGCAGGTTGATCGGGGGTCAGAGATCACCGTGCAGGTGCGGAACGACGGGGATGTCGAGGCGACCGTGCACTGGCATGGCCTGCGGCTGGAGAACCAGTACGACGGGGTCCCGGATGAGACCCAGGTACCGATCCCGATCGGCGGGACGTACACGTGCAAGGTCCGCTTCCCTGACGCCGGGTTCTACTGGTACCACCCGCACATCCGCGAAGATTTCGGGCCTGCTCGCCACCATCGCCGCTGGCCACTCGGCGGTCGCCGGGTTCGTCACCGGCGGGGTGGTGGGCGTCGCTGTCTTGGTGGCACTGATGTGGTTCCAGTATTCGGCCTGGGCGCAGGGCCACCAGCTGCGGCTCTTTGAGGATGAGCAGGAAAGGCCGGACGCGGGGTAATTAGCGTGTCATTAACCATGGCAGCGATTGGTCAACTGCGATCACCAACGGGCGCTAAAACTGCCAGTCAAGCAGCCTAGACTCGATGTTCCAGCCTCCTTCCAAGCAAGGCGTCACAGTTCGCCGGACGCGCCGGATCGGCCGCAGCCTAGCGTGGCTGCTGCCTGCGGTGCCGGGTCATGGCGCCAGCCTGAACGGCGGGTACCGGTCCGTGACCAGGGTGAGCGCGTAGCCGACGACGCGGTTGTGCCAGCGGAAAACGCCTTCGACGAAGATGAACATGCCGCGCGGATAGCGGCCGGTGAACAAGATGGCGAACCAGGCCGCGATCACGACGAAGAACGCCGCGATGTCCAGGAAGAACAGCACGATGTAGTGCGGAATGGCGAGCAGCCATTTGACCAGTGGCAGCCACCGGTTGAGGTCGGCGGCGGCGTCTGGATAGGGGTAGTCCAGCCGGACCCACTGGTGGTCATCGGTGGACGGGTAGTTGTCGTTCACCAGGACCAGGTAGGTCCACACCCGGTTGATGAACCGTTGCAGTTCCAGGTTCCAGTCGAACCACCACCGGGGGTACTTCTGCCTGAACAAGATCATCAGCAGCGGGCCGAGGAACAGCAGTCCGCCCGCGCCCGCGCCGCCGTAGGCCATGCTGGAATGGCCTCCCGCCCACTCCCAGGTCGCGCCGGAGACGGTGCCGAGCACGATCCAGATCGGGATGATCACGAAAATACGGAAGAACGAGGTCAGCCGGTTGAGCGGCCGGTCCGGGTACTCGACGGCGAACTGAACAGGATACTGAACTGGATACGGACCCTGATCGGTGGTCATAATGCCCTCCTTTCGGCCAGTTCCGCATGCATACCCGTTGCCGGGCATCCTCAATGTTCAGCTCATCCGGCCCGGCAGCGCCTGCATGCGGACGTCACCGGGCTGTGAGTTACCGCCCGGACACTAACTGTCTCGCCGCTAGTCTGATGCGTCAGAACGCTCCAGCTCGACCAGCTGGCGGATCTCGATCTCGCCCTCAGCGCCGTACTCGCCGGGGTAGATCCGGGCAAGCGCCTCGAACGGCACACGCCTGGCCCAGTCGACGGCCTCGTCTATCGACGTCACTTGCAGGATCCAGTAGCCCGCGATCAGTTCCTTCGGCTCGGCGAACGGCCCGCTGATGACGGTGCGGTTCCCCGGAGAACTTGACACGCCGCCCCTCGGCGTTCGGGTGAAGCCCCCGCGAGGTCGAGGAGCACCCCGGCCTTCTGGCCCTACTTCTCAACAACCTTTTTCGGGTAGTCGCTGCCTGCCGGGAATCAAGGTCGAGGGCATGGCAGGGGTGTCTGAGAGTCGATTTACAACATAAGCGGTCAGCATCATCACCGTCGCCCGCACCCCCCAAGGGCGACTGCGCCAAGGCGCTCCGCGTGCTGGGCCCCGGCCCCGGCCCCGCCCTCGCCGCGGCCCGTTGACAACAGCCGCCGCTGCCCGCGCTCCCACCGCCGCCAGCGGCGGCTGCGGATACTGGTGCACCTGCGCTGCTGTCAGCCGGATTGGCTGCCCCGCCATTGTCCTGCTACTCGCTGCGGCTGCCCGTGGACCGGGTGGCGGGGCGCGGGATCTCCATCTGGTCATCACAGCTCCTCCGCATTTGCTGCACCGTCTTGGCCTTGGCTGCTGGCATGACAACCCGCGACGCCGCAGAGGCCACCGGCCGCGGCGCTCACCGTCTGCGTGATCATCGTGCGCACCCGGGTCCTGCCCCGCTGGCTCGGCGTCACCGGGCTCGCCGTCAGCGCGCTGTACCTGCTCAACCAGGGCGACATCCTGGCCACCGCGGTCCCCGGCTTCCCGGTCTGGGACCTGGCCGGCCCGATCGGCAGCACCGGCTGGGGCCTCTGGGTGGCCGTCCTCGGCGTCACCATCCTGCTGCGCCCCGCACCCGGAACCCTCCGGCGGCCTGCACCCGCAACCCGGCCGGCCACGGTCGAGCCCAGGAGCTGAACACCGCCTCTCCACGCGGCTACCACCCGAACCGCATGCCGCTCACACCGGGCCGCCGTTGACTGACTCCAGAACTGAATACCAACCGAATACCAATGGGGGGCACCCCATGACCACAGATACCAGCGCAACCCGCAATCGCACCGGCATGGCCGCCGGGCCCATGCCCGGGCAGGCCATGGGGGACCGCCGCCGCTTCAACATCAAGGGCTGGCTGCTGTGGACCGCCGCCTTCGTCAGTTTCCCGATCGCCGGGATCGCGGCCGAGACGATCGCCGGCCGGATCAATGATGGGGTCGCAGCGCTGGTCGGGGGGCTGGTCGCCGGCGCGGTCATCGGCACCGGCCAGTGGCTGGTCGCCCGCCGCCTGCTCGGTGACCCGCGGGCCTGGATCGCTGCAACGGCGGCTGCCATGGGCGTCGGCCTGCTCGCCGGTGCCTGGGTGGTCGGCTACGGCACCAGCATCGGCGAGCTGGCCCTGATGGGTGCCATCACCGGGCTCCCGCTCGGCGCCGCCCAGGGGTTCCTGGTCCGCGACCGGGTGGCCCGCTCCTGGGTGTGGGCGGCGGCCATGCCGCTGCTGTGGGCGCTGGGCTGGACTGTCACCGCCGCCGCCGGGGTTGGCGTCGACCGCCAGTACGCGGTCTTCGGTGCCTTCGGCGCGATCACCTTCATGGCCCTGTCCGGGGTCGTGCTGGACCGGCTGCGCGCCGCCACCGCGGCCGCACCATCCCCGCAGCACGGCCCGCCCACCGCGACCGCTTAGCTGTGATGAGCTGCGCCGGGTGATCGGCTGGCTGTTGGCGGCCAGTGCCGCGGCCTCCGCCGTGGCCGCCAAGACCCCGTGATCACCAACCCCGGCACCCGGTCCCGAGCGGCACAAGGAGCTGACTCAGCATGAACGCCGAGCCACCTCCCGCCCGAGGAGAGCACCAACATGGATGCACCGAATGCGACGACGTCCGCTCCTGTGACCCCTGTTATGACCCTGTTGGCTTATTCATGTGGTGGTCCCGGTGTTATGCCGCGAGGTCCAGCCGTTGCAGGTGGGTTGTCCGGGTGCGGTCCAGGGGCTTGCCGGTCCGCCAGGCGTCGAGCCGGATCAAGTTGATGGCGGCGGCTG
>WNGR01025203.1_pt1 | contig 10601 bp, 7 predicted proteins | sample 5407581 | NCBI WGS metagenome assembly WNGR01 (sample SAMN13153383, study PRJNA577476) | soil metagenome | isolation source: 80 cm soil or saprolite under Garry oak tree replicate 2 | place: USA:California | collected 2016-06-15 | reverse complement strand
CAGATCGGGACAGCCCATGCTTGTTCCTTCCGCCCAATTGCGGATCGCCTTTATAACACCCGCATATCCTGGCATATGCTTCTGCACGTCAACGCGAGACGCGTTTTTATCGATAGGATAAACATCGGTAACGATAATAAAGAAACCTTCCGGTGGCGGACCGCCCAGCTGGGTAAGGCCGGTTCCTGTTGCCTTATGCTGGAGGGTCAGCTCGGTACGTCGGTCGGTAACGGCAACCTTTGGTTTATATATGTTGGTCTGCGTACCAAACGTGTTCCCACCGCGGTGAAAGGAGCCGGTTGCCGTTGAGTCCAGGCACTCCAGCCACTTCTTTCTCAGGGTGTCGGATACCTGGCGATAGGGTTTCTTGACCTCGAATACCTCCCTACTGCTGAACGCGGCATTACGTTGCACGTTCTCGCGCAGTTGATCGGCTGTTTTGGACTGCGAAGCACAACCGAAGAGCAGTAAGGGGGTAGAAAGTACAAGGAATGCACGTATCAGAACCATCGGACTTTCTCCTTGAAAATGAGTCGAGATAAATGCGGTAGTGGTTTGCATTTGACACGTTTCGTCCTCCAGTAAAGCGGCATGACGGCTAACGCGTCGTTCAGCCGACGAGCGAGCGCAGCTCGCGAAGGTCGACTGCGACGAATGGTTGGGCGAATTTACCCTGCTTAGCGACCATGTTTCTGCCGACGTTCAAGAATAAGTTGCCTTATCGCATCGGACACCGATGGCCTCAAATGAGTATGCCGATCAGAGTGACAAACCAAACAAAGTGCCAGTAAGTTTCCTGGATCATTGTTACTTTTATTTCCGTCCATATGATGGACGTGCAATGCCCCAGGATGGTCAGATAGATTTACATTGCATCCCACACCCTCACATGTAAAGTCCTTAGATTGTCTGTATGTCCAGGAGATGTAATCCCAATCTTTCGGATATTGGCCTTGCCGCTCAAGCCTTTCTGATTCCTCAATGAGCTGATCTGAAATGTCCGGGCCTAGCAGTCGTTCTGCACAATCCACACCATCAAAATCATCGAGATTTTCGTCATACGGATCGCCCTTACTGCGCTCTTTACTTTGCCCAAGTAAATCGTCAAGGAAGTCGTAGGAATCCTCTTCAAAGTCTGGCTTCATTACGTGACCTCTCGCGATTTGGTGAATGCAGCCCAACGTCCACGCCCAGCCGCGCGCGGCTGCCATGATTGCACAAGGTGCGGCGCTTCCCGCGCGTCGGCCTGCGGCGTGCTGTTGGGCGCCAACGCTCGCGGTCTACTTGTCAAGCCAGCCTCGGCTCTGAATCTCAGCAAAGAGGGCACGGATTATGGAAGGCTCCGCTCGTAGTGAATACTGGCCGGCGAAGCGGCCATTTCTCCAGTAGGGAAAGGAGATATAGAAGGCCTGGTTCAAAGGAGTCTTCCTCCAACCACGCACCGAAGACGTACTTTCCCCATTCACCAGCATCGTATGGTGCTTCCGTCAGTGCTGGAACGTAGACCTCATCGCGAATTACCGATGTCTCAAGCTTTTCGCCCGTAGACGGATTTGTCAGATATCGGCTCTCGCCCAAACGCGTGCGCATAGGTAGACCTCAGCGCTCGTGGTTCCGGGTAGGGCCATAGGAACACCCGGGGCCAGACATTGATGAACCGCACCACCGACACTTGCTTCCATTGCCATGTCGATGATTACGATTTGGACTGTAGGAACAGCCAGGGCCATACATGGAGGATCCGCAAAATTCACATCTGGATTCATCGCCGGAATGCTCATGATTGCGATTAGGATTGTAGGGGCAGCCGGGTCCATACATTGTGGAATTGCAGTACCTGCATGTGCTCATCGCGATCTCCCTTTATGGCGCCCAACGTCCGCAGCCACCGGCGCGCGTCCACGAACGTTCGCGAGGCACGGCGCTCGCGCGCGCGTCCGCGTGGGCTGCGCTGTTAGGGCGCATCATTGCTGAACGGCGGCAGGCTAAGCACCGCTGACCGGAAGTTTGCGATCCAAGCCTCGGTAGCCCAACTATCAGTGAAGACAAACTTAGAGCGGAAACGCGGTAAGGACGCGTGTGCTTTCTCTTGTAGGAATGTCAGCATGGCACGCAGCCCTGGATCACAGCGGCTGATCAGGTGGACGAGTGATATGTCGCCCTTAACTGAGTGACGTTCGGCCCATAGCCAGTACTTGAGGAAATTTCCCAAACTTCTGCCTGGGTCGTCATCCTCAACAAAGAACCAACCGCCGTTTACGGTTTCAAAGGCAAAATCACTCCGAAAGTTCAGGGGTAGAAGAAGGCGTTCCCGAGCACCTTGGCCTCCGCGCGCAAGTTTGTCCCGCAACGCGGGCTGAGAAAACAGCGCCGCAATTGGACCCTTGATGTTGGTTTCGGTGCCCGCGTGCATGGTGCGCCCTAACGTCCGCGTTTTGCCGCGCCGCATGCGCAGCGAAGCGAGCTGAAGGCGTCGGTCAACAACGCGCTGTTATACCGCTGCGTCATTAGTCTTTCGCGTTGGAGCGGTTGACTACGGAAACCTTCAGTTCGCCTGTCGGTGAATCCAGTATCACGCGGACTATCTGGCTCCGGCGACGAGCTTCCTTCGCGACGGCTGAAATCTGCGCTTTCCGGCCTTTGTTGTCTTGAAGCCTTTCCATCGCTCTCCATGAGATTTCAATTTCGCCACATTCTGGGTTGTCGCAAACGTAGAAGCGGCAGTTCTCCGCGTCCGTCTTTGTGTACCGCGCCGGCTTGCCGCAAAAGAAGCAGTTATCTTGAAATACCTCTCTACTCATCGGCGGCGCCTCTCACAGCGGTATAACGTCCGCGATGACGCGCAATGATCGGCGCGCGCAGCGGCGCAGAAAAAGTGTCGCTGTCGATCGCGTGGTTAGCCAGCGCCAGATTTCCCTGGAAACTTCTTAATTGCATCGGGCGAGGGATTCCTCTTGGCGGTCGGAAAGGCTCGAGGCGGAATCGGAGGGAGCTTGGGTGGCTCAGGTGGTACGGCCTCGACGCGATTGGTTTCTTGGCCTCCTTCACGAGCAAGTCTCGCCCGAGCGGATTCCATTTGCGACAAGGCGAGGCGAGCATAGTACTGAATTATCCAATGTGCGCATCCGGCGGATGAGATTGACTTTGCCGCGTATTCAGCTTGAGTCGAGCGCACGTTGGCCAAACAATGGTAGATGTCGAGAACATCCGCGACCGTACTTGGCTCAAACAGTGAAACGTCTCGCACAAAGCCCTTCATAACCTCGTCATTGCCGGGAATAAAGCCTTCCCCCGGTTCGGGATCCGTGACCAGAGCTTGCAATGCGTCCTCGAGCTCGCGGAGGTCGAACAGTACCGTAGTCGCCACAGCCGCTCGTCGACGCCGACGGTCCCAGGCGTCGCGCCCCCAGGCAACAAAGAAGCCGAGCGCGGCAGATATGATAGCGATCAGAATTTTTTCACCTGCATCGTTCATGTGGTCATGACCCTATAGTTGTGCAGGCTAACGTCGAGCTGTGCGGCGGTCCAGCACAGTGGTTCTTGAGGCGCGATGCTGGCGGCCCGTCCGCACCAGCGCGAGGTTAGGCTGACCGTCGACGGTAGAGAGTTTGCCAGCCGCAGGAGCGCCAGCGAACCGAGGTGCAACCGGAAGCGATGCCAGCCACGAAGGAAGCGACGCCGCTGAGCGCGAGAACCGACACGCTCGCGCAGCGCCCAAACGAACGTGACTGTCCCCGAACGGGACTTCTCTGAAAAGCATCAGCGGTGGTATAGACCGCGCGATGAAAGAGCGGTGCGACAAAGTGCGCGGCGGCCGAAGGCGGCCGCTTGCTGCGCACGCCGCGGTGGTTCCGCGCCAGTGCTCCGAAAGCGGTGAGCGAAGCTGACCGGGCTGCTCGTCGAAGACGTGATGTGGAGCACTGCGAGAATTGTTCAAGAGATGATCTCTCACCCGAGGCCTAACGCTCAATCACCCTCCTAAAACCAGCCTAGTCTGGCGCCCCAGTCTACGCTTGTCGGAAATGTTCCTCCAATTCAAGACTGTCTGAGTACGGCTCAGGATTTCAGCTCTTGATAGATTGCGCGCGGAGGGCTAGATGTCTGAATTCCCTCGGGTGAAACCCCGCACGGGCGTTGGTTGCGCTGCAGAAAGCGTTTTTCACCAGCCTGTTAAATCAAAAGACGACTCGGGTAGTGCCGATGGCGACGGTGCTTCCCCGGTTGCCACGATGGAAAGCGGCGGACTGCCGCGGCAAGTCTCGAGGGTCCAGGCGACCGTTTTCCGCACGCTACCTGCGACTTGGGGTTCGAGGGAAAGGTTCGCCTCGTTCAGACGCTCGACGGTTTCGACGAAGCGGTCCGCGGCGCCGCGCCAGGACGGCGGAACCGCTTGGGTGGAAATGCACCGAGTGATGCGTACCCAGGTGGCCTTGTAAGCGACCGACAGCTCGACCGCGTAGCGTTCGCCGAGGAGGGCGTCGCCTTCGAGTCTGCAAAGGGTCGCGTCCGCGCGAAGGTCCGGCGCAAGCCGGGGCAACACTTCTTCCGCACCGGCTAGCCGCGCCGAGCCTTCCAGCACCGAAAGCAGTTCCGACGCGCGCTTCGCCCCTGTGGGAATCGCTTTGAACGCTTGCACGGCGATCGTTGCCGCATGCCGCGCCAGCCGAATCTCCGCTTCGGCGAACAACCCGGTTGCATCGACGACCGCTCTGCCGTATTCCGATTTCATGATCGGTTCGGCAACATGCCAGGGCAGGGCATCGAGTTCGAGCACGCCGATGCGTGGGGACTCTGGAGGACGTTCCTTCAAGAACGCCGCCGCGGCCCGGCCCAAATCCGGCGCAGATCGCACCTCGCCCAAGTGACTGACGCTTCGAATCCAGTCGTGCACGCGCTTGGAGAACGCCGCCAGCAGGACCGGCGCTCCGGTCGGAAAGACCACGAGGAGCGCCTCGTTCCAGTACGGTACGAAGTGCGTAAGCCAGGCCGCGGCGCTGGGACGCGCGAAGGACGTGTAGATGAGCACGACGCCCAGTCCCGCGGCGCGCATTTGCTCCTGCAAACACGCCACGCGCCTCTCGAGGACCGAGGGCGACACTTCGTCGCGCGACCAGCTGATCAGCCCGCGGCGCATGGCTCTAGACTAGGGGCACGGAAAACAATCGCCGCGGAGTACGGGTCAGGACCTCGCAGCCTCCGGGCGTGACGCGCACGGAATCGCCGTGCACGAAATACCCGACCTCCGGATGATAGGTGTTCGGATGCACGACGAGCGTCATGTCGGGCTCTAGATCCAGATCGACGTCCTCGAGCACGGCGGGCCGCCCGTCTACGTAGAGGCCCAGACCGTGGCCGCGCACGCGGGTGTACTCCGAGGTCACGTAATCGCCGAGACCATGGTCGCGAAATACCTCGTTTTGCGCTCGCGCGACGTCTCTCGCCTTGGCGCCGGGGCGAACCGCCGCGACGCCGGCTTCGAGAGCCTCGTTGTAGACAGCGAAGGCCCGTTCTTGGGCCGTGCTCGGTTCTCCGAGGACGAGGGTGCGGCAGATCTGCGCGTAGTAACCCTCCACGCACGGAGTCAGCTCGGTCGTCACCAGATCGCCGGGCGCGAGGCGCCGTTCCGTCGGCGGATGCATTCCGCGCACCTCCCGGCCGCCCGAACCGAGAATCTGGAAGTTCTCGGGACAGCCGCGCGAGCGGAAAAAGGCCTCGACATCCGCAATGAGCGCATATTCCGGCCGCCCGACGCGCGCCGCTTTGAGAAAAACGGCGTAGCCTTCGTCGGCGAGGACGGCGGCGCGGCGAAACGCCTCGATCTCGGACGGCGACTTCCGCAGCATCAGGCGATCGAGCAAGGCCGTCGCCGGTGTGATGCTTGCGACGAGCGGCCCCATAGCAAGGCGATAGGGCACCGCGGCGCGCGGGGCGAGCGCGATCCGCCGCTTGCCGAGCCTGCGGATCGCGATCTCGGTTTCTTCGATCGCCGAGAGCGACCATCTCACATCGAGTTCCGCCTGCTCCCAACGGAAGCGCGCGGCCTCGGCCGGGTGCTCGACGATGATCCGCGCCGGCCCGTCGCGGTCGATGAATGCAAAAGCCTGCCCTTCAACCGGGGTGATGTCGGCAGCGAAGCGCAGATAGTCGCTGCGCCACGGATTCCCGGCGACGACGAGGATGTCGATCCCTTCATCCGCCATCGCGGTGGCGAGCCGGAGGCGCCTCTCGGCGCACGCGTTTCCGGAAATCGCGCTCACTCCGGCTTGATTCCGCCCAGTTCGACGATGGACTTGTAGCGCGCCGACTCCAACTTGAGGAAGGCCGCCGTCTCGGCAGGCGCAAGCCCGATCGCGACGTGACCGAAGTCGCTGACGCGCTTGCGCACGCCCGGTTCCGCTAGGGCGGCCCGGAACTCTGCAGCCAGGCGCTCGATGATGCGTGAGTTCGTGCCGCGGGGTGCCGCGAGCACCCACCAGTTGCCGCCGACCAGTTGCGGAAACCCCGCTTCGAGCGTCGTCGGGACATCGGGCAGCTCGGCCATTCGCGCTCGCGCCATGACCGCGAGCACCCTGAGTTTGCCGGCCTTCACGGGTCCGATGATCCCGGTCAAGGTGGGGAAGGCCACCTGGATGTCGCCCGCGAGCAGCGCCTGCACCATGGGGGGCGTGCCCTTGTACGGAACGTAGACCATGGAGTTTCCGGTCTGCTGTGAAAATGCAGCTCCGGTGAGATGCGCGGGCGAGCCGGACCCTGGAGAGCCGTAGTTGAACTTGCCCGGATTCGCGCACACGTATTCAGCCAGCTCCTTGAGCGATTTCGCGGGCACGTTCGTCCCGATGACCGCGAGCAAGGGGGCGTCGGCGAGCAGGGAGATCGGATCGAGCGCGGTCAGCGGGTCGAAACCGAGATTCCTGAACATGTGAGGCGTCACGGCATAAACCGCCGTCGGCCCGAGCAGCAGGGTATAGCCGTCCGGCGCGGCGCGCACGACTTCTCCCGTGCCTATGGCGCCGTCGGCGCCCGGCTTGCTTTCCACGATAAAGCGCTGGCCGAGGTTCGTTTCGACCCCGGGGGATATCGTCCGGAATATGGCTTCCGAAACGCTCCCCGCGGCGAATGGGATGACCACGCGAATGGGCTTGCTGGGCCAGTCCTGTGCGGGGCTGGCCGGCGGCCCGAGCGCAAGCAGCCCGGCGGCGAGGAGTGCCAAAATGTGTCTCACGAGCGGATTCTATATTGGGAAGACTGATGTCCGGCAACAAGTTCGGCGTGTTGTTCGTTTGCACGGGAAACATCTGCCGCTCGCCCACGGCCGAGGCGATTTTCAGGAAGCTCGCCGCCGACGCAGGGATGGCGGAGGCGGTGACCTCCGATTCGGCCGGCACGCACGGCTACCATGTCGGAGAGCCGCCCGACCCCAGAGCGCAGAAGGCGGCAGCCAAGCGCGGCTATGATCTGAGCGCGTTGCGCGCGCGCACCATCGAGGACGCGGATTTTCAGCGCTTCGATCTGATCCTGGCGATGGACCAGGAGCACCACGCGATTCTCTCGCGTATCGGAGGACCCTCAGCCGACCACAAGCTGAAGTTGATGATGTCCTACGCGCAGCGCTTCAAAGAGCGCGACGTGCCCGATCCCTACTACGGTGGGCCGCAAGGATTCGAGCGGGTGCTCGACCTGCTCGAGGATGCGGCAAGCGGCTTGCTCAGGTCCCTGCGAAAGGACTGATTCACCGCCCGGGTTCAAACCTTCGGCGTCGGCGGTTCGTTCCCGGTTTCCACCTGGACCAGGGGCTCGTCGAGATCCGGAGGAGGCGGTCGGCGCTCCCGCTTGGCCGGCACGAATTTCTGCTCCGGTTCCATTGGCGGCGCGACCGTGGCGCCCGAACGCGTCTGGACCAACTCCAGCCCGCTTTCCTTGAGCGCGCGCTCGATCTCTGCGGGGTCGGGCTCGCGCGGTGCGGGCGAAACCGCGACTGCCATCGGAGCCGGGGGAGTGGGCCTGGGTTCCGGCTGAGGTTTCGCAGTCATCACGACTTCGTGCATCTGCTCGCGCTCAGCCGAGGCCTGAATGGGCTGCGTTATGAACTCTGCGTCGGGCACCGGTGCCGGTCTCTCAGCCGGGGCGGAACCTGCTGCAACGCGGTTTTCCTCGTTCCGGGGTGCGGACGGCGGGGGCCCACGGCGTTCACCCCGCTCGCCGCGGTCGCGGCCGCCGCGGCGGCGACGCTTGCGCTCGTGATCGCTTTCCCGCGGATCGGACGCTCCTGCGCGGGGCGCAGGCGCGCGCCCTTGTTCCTGTGGACGCTGCTCCCGTGAATCGGGCCTTTCCGCCGGTGCGCGATCCTGTCCCTCGGGACGCCCGTTTCGCGGCGGCCTTGGTTCTGCGAATGAGCGCTCTGGGCGCGAGGTGCGGTCTTGACGGGCTTGACGTTGCGGCCGTTCACCGCGGTGATCGCGCCTTTCGTTGCGTCCCTGACGCGGGTCCGGGCGCTCATTGCGCCCGCGAAAGCGGTCGCGGTTGCCGCGGTCGCGCTCGCCGCGTTCCGGCCGGGGCATCGGCTGCTCGCGCTGCGGCGCTGCCGCTGGTTGAGGGCTGGCGGGTGCGGTGCCGTCGCCCTTGAACCAAGCGAAGACGCGATCGAAGATACCCGGATGCGGTTCGGCCGGGCGCGGCGCCTGGGGTCTGGGCTGCTGCGCGCTCACCGGCGCAGGGCGTTCGGGCGTGACACCTTGCACCGCGGCTTGCTGGCGCGGCGGGCGCGATTCCTGCGCCGCAGGCTCCGTGGCTTCCTCCTCGACCGGTGCAGCGACGAGGTTGTAGCTCGCCGGCAGAGCGTCCGACTGGTTCAAGTCGTCGTGTCGCAGGCGCTCCACCTTGTAGTTCGGCGTCTCGAGGTGCGTGTTCGGGATCAGCACCACGTTGACTTTCAGCCGCGCTTCGATCGAATGGATGTCGGCGCGCTTTTCGTTGAGGAGGAAGGTGGCGACGTCCACCGGTACCTGGGCGTGCACCGCGGCGCTGTTTTCCTTCATCGCTTCTTCCTGGATGATGCGCAGGATATGCAGCGCGGTGGATTCGGTTCCGCGGATGTGGCCGGTGCCGTTGCAGCGCGGGCAGGTGATGTTGCTGCCCTCTCCGAGCGAAGGGCGGAGGCGCTGGCGCGACAGCTCCATCAGTCCGAAACGTGAGATCTTGCCCATCTGCACCCGCGCGCGGTCGTAGCGCAGCGCGTCGCGCAGCCGGGTCTCCACTTCGCGCTGGTTGCGCTGGTTCTCCATGTCGATGAAGTCGATGACGATCAGGCCGCCCAAGTCCCGGAGCCGCAGCTGGCGGGCGATCTCGTCGGCCGCCTCGGCATTGGTGTGAAACGCCGTCTGCTCGATGTCGTGGCCCTTGGTGGCCCGCGCCGAGTTGACGTCGATCGAGACGAGCGCCTCGGTGTGGTCGATCACGACCGCGCCTCCCGAGGGGAGCGATACCTGGCGCGAATAAGCGGTCTCGATCTGATGCTCGATCTGGAACCGCGAGAACAGCGGCACGTCGTCGCGGTAACGCTTCACCCGCCCGACGTTGTCGGGCATGACGTTGCTCATGAACGCCATCGTCTGCTCGAAGATCGGATCGGTGTCGATCAGGATCTCGCCGATATCGGGCTGGAAGTAATCGCGGATGGCGCGGATGACGAGGCTGCCTTCCTGGTAGATGAGGAACGGCGCCGGGTTGAGGAGCTTGCCTTCGGAGTCGCGCGCCGGTTCGGTCGCTTCGACGATCTTGCTCCAGAGCTTGAGCAGATAGGTCAAGTCCCATTGCAGCTCTTCGTAGGAGCGGCTGATGCCGGCGGTGCGGCCGATGATGCTCATCCCGGCGGGAACTTCGAGCTTGTCCATGATCTCTCGCAGCTCGTCGCGATCCTCGCCCTCCACGCGACGCGAGACGCCGCCGCCTCGCGGATTGTTCGGCATCAATACGAGGTAGCGTCCGGCGAGACTGATGAATGTCGTGAGCGCCGCGCCCTTGTTGCCGCGCTCGTCCTTCTCGACCTGGACGATCAGCTCCTGGCCTTCGGAGAGCGCGTCCTGGATGCGTGCGCGGCCGACGTCGACGCCGGGCCTGAAAAACTGGCGCGCGACCTCCTTGAAGGGAAGGAATCCATGGCGCTCGGTGCCGTAGTCCACGAACGCGGCTTCGAGGCTGGGCTCGACCCGCGTGATGACGCCTTTGTAGATGTTGCTCTTTCTCTGCTCTTTTGCGGCCGATTCGATGTCGAGGTCGATGAGCTTCTGGCCTTCGACGATCGCGACACGGAGTTCCTCGGCCTGTGTCGCATTGAAAAGCATGCGCTTCATTGCTCATTCTCCCGCGCGCACGAGCAGGACAAACCAAGAGCCTATTGTGAAGGCTGGTCTCGCATCTTCGATCCTGGGATCATGAGAACGCGGTAGTTTGGCTTGTCGGGTTGCAGTCGCTGCATTGCAGGACCGTAAATTCTGCCGATATGCTGTTGGCGCGCTGTTCAATTACTATCACTGGTTGGATAACCAACCGCCTTTGCTCACTTCGGGTTCGTGCGCTCGCAAATCCGGCCTAGGCCTCGAGCA
>WNGR01008848.1_pt1 | contig 10601 bp, 9 predicted proteins | sample 5407581 | NCBI WGS metagenome assembly WNGR01 (sample SAMN13153383, study PRJNA577476) | soil metagenome | isolation source: 80 cm soil or saprolite under Garry oak tree replicate 2 | place: USA:California | collected 2016-06-15 | reverse complement strand
TGCCAGCAGGCCACGCCGGGAAGCGATGCGGTCGGATAACCCCTGTCCCTGGCCCGCACCCCATACTCGGCGTCGTCCCATTTGATGAAAATCGGGATCGCGAGGCCGAGTTCCTTGATCACCCGGACCGGGATCAGGCACATCCACCAACCGTTGTAGTCGCCGTCGGCCCGGCGGTGCAGCCACGGGGTATTGCGCAGGTTGCGACGGCCGAAGTCGTGCCGGCTCTTGGTGTTTGGCGCATTCCCCCACCACCAGCGGTGCGGCGCGACCGCCTCGGCGAACGCGTGCAGTACCGAGCGCTCGTACCGGCTGAACATCTGGCCTCCGACGATCATCGGCTTGCGGGCCAGGTCGGCAAAGGTCACGGCGCGCAGGATGCCCTCGGGATCGATCTCGACGTCGTCGTCGCTGAGCAGCACGTAGTCGCTCTTGCCGGCCCGCACGGTTTCGTCCATGGACCGGGAGAACCCGCCCGATCCGCCCAGGTTCGCCTGCTTGATCACCTGCACTCGGTCGCCGAGCTTCTTGGCCGCGTCCTGGAAGCCCGGGTGCTCGCTGACTCGCCTGGGGCTCTGGTCGATCACGTAGACGGTGTCGAGCTGCGGGTGGATGTCGCTGGCCTCGCCGAGCACCCGCAGCTTCTGGACCAGATCGTCGGGCGCACCGAACGCGGTGATGCCGATGCTGAACCGGCCAGGCGGCGAGGGCTCGGCCAGGGCCAGCCAGTCCGCCTCGATCAGCGTGGTCCCTCGCGGACCGGCCACGATGTCGAACCAGTACCAGCCGCCGTCGATGAACGGGGCGAGCGGCAGCGCGCGCTCGATCGTCTCCGCGTAGTCCGATTCGATGTTGATCGTCTCGATCGGGTGGCTGTGCCCCCGGGCCGTCGAACGGTACAGGATGACCTTCGACTCGCCCACCACGCGGATACGCAAGGTCACCGCGTCCACGGTGGTCCAGCGGCGCCAATAGCTGGCCGGGAACGCGTTGAAGTAGGTGGCGAACGAGACCCGGCGGCCCGGGCTGATCACGGCGCTGCGGCGCGGGCCCACCTCCTCGACCAGCGACGCGGGCACGTCGGGGCCGAAGCGGATGCTCGATTGCGCCTCGCCGACCGCCGCGCTCGCGGTCGAGGTGCCGCCGGTCACCTTGCGCCCGGTGAGCTCCTCCGCGGCCATCTCGGCCACGAGCTCGGAGGCGCCGCGCTCCATATTCGTTTCCACATAAAGCGGAACCACGTCCAGGTCGTCACCGGGAAACACGACCCGCTGCAGCACCCTCGCGGCCATGGCGTCGTTCACGTCCTGGCCTCTCGCCGGGTGAGCGGCTCATGGTCGGTGAAGAAGGGCCGCAGCCGGTTGTCGTACATGCTCAGCGCGGACCCGATCGCCATGTGCATGTCGAGGTACTTGTACGTGCCCAGGCGGCCGCCGAAGAGGACGTCGGGCTCGCCCTCGGTCATCTCCCGGTAGGTCCGCAGCCGGGCCCGGTCCTCTGCCGTGTTGATCGGGTAGTACGGCTCGTCACCGCGCTCGGCAAAGCGCGAGTACTCCCGCATGATCACAGTCCTGTCTTTCGGGTACCAGTCCCGCTCGGGGTAGAAGTGGCGGAACTCATGGATGCGAGTGAACGGTATGTCCTCGTCCGCATAGTTCATCACGGGCGTCCCCTGGAAATCCCCGGTGGCGAGGACCTCCATGTCGAAGTCGAGGGTGCGCCAGCCGAGGTCGCCGGCGGCGTAGTCGAAGTACGCGTCGAGCGGGCCCGTGTACACCACCGGCACGCTCCCGACCAGGTCGGACCGCAGGCTCGAGAACTCGGTGTCCAGCCGCACCTCGATCTTCGGATGGTCGGCCATGCGTTCCAGCCAGGCGGTGTAGCCGTCGGCAGGCAGCCCCTCGTAGGTGTCGCTGAAGTAGCGGTTGTCGAACGTGTACCGCACCGGCAGCCGCGTGATGATCTCCGGCGGCAGGTCGACCGGGTCGGTCTGCCATTGCTTGGCGGTGTAGCCGCGGATGAACGCCTCGTAGAGGGGCCGCCCGATCAGCGACACGGCCTGCTGCTCCAGGTTGGCCGCGGTGCCGGCCTCCACCTCGGCCGACTGCTCGGCCACCAGGGCCCGCGCCTCGTCCGGGGTCAGCACCCGGCCAAAGTACTCGCAGATGGTGCCCAGGTTGATGGGCATCGGGTAGACGCGGCCCTTGTACACCGAGAACACCCGGTGCTGGTAGCCGGTGAAGGCCGTGAACCGGTTGGCGTACTCCCAGACCCGGGCATTCGAGGTGTGGAACAGGTGCGCGCCGTACCGGTGGATCTCGATCCCCGTCTCCGGCTCCGGCTCGGTGTAGGCGTTCCCGCCGATATGGTGGCGGCGCTCGATGATGAGCACGCGCAGGCCCAGGTCATCGGCGCAGCGCTCGGCAATGGTCAGCCCGAAGAAGCCGGACCCGATGACGACGAGGTCGGCGTTCACCGGCTCACCGGCGACGGCGGCTCATGGCGGATCCCGGCGAAATGCGCGATCATCGGGCGGTACACCGCGCGACGGCACCACCACGGGATCAGCCGGTAGCCCCCGCGGACCAGCACATTGCGCACGAACTCGACGGGCGTGGTGAAGTGCTGCCGCAGGAACTCACGCTGCAGCCGCAGCTCGGAGCGCAGCAGCCCGCGCCCGCCGCGCCGCTTGTAGGCGTCCGCGCCGACGCGGTAATAGACCAGCGGCTCGGCCACGTTGACCGCCCGGGCCCCGCCCGCGAGCATCCTGGCGAACAGTGCGTAGTCCTCCATCAGCGGAAAGTCACCGTAGCCGCCTGCCGCGATAACGGCGGCCCGCCGGTAGACCACGGTCGGGTGGTTGAACGGGTCATGCATCCGCGCGTAGCGCTGGATCTGGCCGGGATCGGTGGGCGGAATCCGCTGGCCCACGATGTCGTCGGTATCCTCCACGAACTCGAGCAGCCCGGCCCCGACGATGTCCGCGTCCTGCATGAGCGGCAGCTCCACCTCGAAGCGGTGCGGCATGGCCACGTCGTCGGCGTCCATGCGGGCGATCACCTCGAACCAGCTCGCGGCCAGCCCCTGGTCAAGGGCGGGCCCGAGGCCGCCGTTGTCCGGCAGCGGCACGAACGTCACCGGCACCAGGCTGGTCGCCTGGATCTCGCTCAGGCACTCATCGAGCTCATCGCGGACCGGCCCGTCCCGGACGATCACCACCTGGTCGGGGCGCACGGTCTGGTCGTCGACCGCGCTGCGCAGCGCCCGCCTGATGTAGTCGGGCCGGTCGCCGTCATACACCGAGACCAGGAGGGAGAAGGGCTCGTGCATATGCAGAACTTGCCTTCCATCGCGGGGGAAATATGCGCCACGGCGGGCGGGGGCCCGTACAGCCGACAGCCCAGGCTGGCGCGACCCAAACCTTGCCTGGCCTGACGACCTGCCGATTGTCGTGACTTGTACGAAGACAGACTATTGGGTGGCGGCTGTTCCGCCACCTCTTGTGTGCTAGTTTCACCGATTACTGTCGGTTGCGAGCCCCTCCCGCGCGCCTGGCCGATACTGGGTTCAGGGCGCCATTACTCACGATCCGCGAGGTGTCAGGATGGCAGCGCACGCCGTCACCGGGTCCCGCACTACGCCCGATCCGGACCGGGGTCCCGCGGCCCATTCCTCGCTCAGCGTCAAGCCGAAGGTGTTCCTGCACATCGGCGAGCCCAAGACCGGCACTACCTCGCTGCAGCAGGTCATGTGGCGCAACCGGGCCGAACTGGCGGCCCGCGGCGTGGTGCTGCCCGGTCACCACCCGCAAGACCATTTCCGGGCCAGCCAGGACCTGCGCGGTGTCCAGAAGCTGCCCAGCGACCCGGCGGGATCCTGGACCGGCGAGTGGGAGATCCTCGCCCGCCAGGCGCAGCAGGCGCCGAAGATCGCGGTCATCTCGCACGAGCTGTTCTCGGCCGCCGACGCGGAGCAGGCCGGCCGGGCGGTGCGGTCGCTGCAGCCGGCCGAGGTGCACGTTGTGCTCACCGTGCGGGACATGGCCACGCTGCTGCCCGCGGAGTGGCAGGAGACCGTGAAGCACCGCAACACCCGCGGCTGGCAGGACTGGCTCGGGGACGTGATCGACCGCGAGTCGATCTCGGCCGACCGGCGCCAGTGGTGGTTCTGGCGGGTGCACGACACGCTGGCGATCCTCGACCTCTGGTCCAGCCACGTGCCGCCGGAGCGCGTGCACGTGATCATGACCCCGCCGCGCGGGTCGGACAGCGGGCTGCTGTGGCACCGGTTCGCGTCCCTGCTTGAGGTCGATCCCGGCAGCGTCGACCTGACCCGCGCCCGGCCGAACGCCTCGCTCGGCCTGCCTGAGATCGAGTTCCTGCGGCAGCTGAACCAGGCGCTGCCCGCCGAGCTCCCCGACTGGTTCTACATGTGGAACGTCAAGGAGGCGGTCGCACACCGGGCCCTGGCCGCGCGGCCGCGCGACGGGCACCTGGTTTTGCCCCAGGAACGCGAGGCCTGGGCCATGGAGCAGGCGGAGAAGCTCGTGGCCGGGCTGGCCGACTCCAAATATGACCTCATCGGCGATCTCGATGAGCTGCTGCCCCGCCCGGTCCCGGAGGCGAGCCCAGTGCCGGCCGCCAGGCCCGGGGACCAGCCCGCCGAGCAGGTGCTCGCCGCCGCGGTGGACGCCGCGGCGGCGCTGGTGGTCAACCAGTACCGCAAGGAGTATCCGGCGGCCAAGCCGCAAGGGTCCGGGCAGCGCGGCCTGGTCGGCCGGGTCGAGTCGACCGTCGCGTCCTCGCCGCGGCTCAAGCGGACGGTGCGTGAGCTCAGCAGCCGATCCCCGGCCGTGCGCCGACTGCGGATCCTGGCCTGGCGGGCTCTTGAGCGCAACCGGGCCGGAAGGCGTTCCTAGCGTGCCCGGGGGCGGCAGCCATGGCGATGGGCCGGACAGCCCCCGGGTGGTGGCCGTGGTCGTCACGTACAACCGCCGGGAGCTGCTGCTCGAGGCGCTCGCCGCGGTGCAGGCGCAGAGCCGCGCCCCCGATGCGGTGATCGTGGTCGACAACGCCTCGACCGACAAGACCGCCGCGGCGGTGCGCGACCGGTACCCGTCGGTCCGGCTGGCCGGGCTCGCGCGCAACACCGGCGGAGCGGGCGGGTTCGCCGGCGGCCTGGCGCTGGCGCTCGCCGACGCCGCGGATCTCGTCTGGCTCATGGACGACGACACGGTGCCCGGGCCGGACGCGCTGGGTGCGCTGCTGGCCGCCCGCGCCGGCTATGCCCCGCGCCCCCCGGCGCTGATCGCCAGCCGCGTGCTGTGGACCGACGGGCGCGCACACCCGATGAACACCCCGCGGACCAAGCCGTTCGCGACCAGGGCCGAGCGCTTGGCCGCCAGTGCGGCCGGGTGCCTGCCGGTCCGCTCGGCGTCGTTCGTCTCGATCCTCGTGGACGCCGGCGTATGCCGGGAACGCGGGCTGCCGCAGGCCGACTACTTCCTGTGGAATGACGACTTCGAGTTCACCACCCGGCTGCTGCGGGGTAACGCCGGCCTGCTCTGCCCGGCCAGCGTGGTCGTGCACAAGACGCGGACGTTCGGCTCGACCGACGTCGACCCCGGGGAGCGCTTCTTCTACGAGGTCAGGAACAAGATCTGGACGCTGCGGGCCCGCTCCGCGCTCGCCCCGGCGGAGCGCGTCCTTTACGGCGGCTCGACGCTGCGCCGCTGGGCCCGCACATTCGCGAAATCCAGCGACCGGGGGACGCTCTGGCGGGCGCTGGCCAGGGGCGTCACCGACGGGGTGCGGACGAGCCCGCGGCCCGCCGGCGAGGTGCTGGCCGCCGCCGGCCTGCCCGTGCCTGATTGGCAGCAGGTGCCTACAGGGCCCCGGACGCAGGTGCCTGCGGGGCCGCCGGAGCCGCCTCGGCCGCAAGATCCGGCCCGGCACTAGGACTGACCCCCGTGACCTGCGGCCCGGGCCCGGGGACCCAGGCCACGTCCGAGGCGACGATCAGGCGCTCGCCCCGGGACTGCCTGCGCGCCCGGCGGCGCCTCAGCACCGGCACGAGCCCGTGACGGCGCAGCAGCTTCAGGGCCCAGGCCGTCCGCCGCTGTCCCCCTGCGGCGAGGCGGGAGAAACGCGGGGAGGCGCTGGACGGCATTCACGGCTCCTTCCGTCCATGTCATCCTTTATCGCATGAGTTTGCGGCAACTCTACTCGCGGCGTGCCTTCATCGCCTTAGCCGCTACCGCCGCCGCCGCGGTCGTCGTGGCGGTGAAGGGGGCCAGCTCAGGCGGCACCAGGCCGGGCGGGGCGAAGGCCGTCGCCCGGCGGCCGGTGGCGCACCGCCGGCCGGTGAGCGAGAACATGCTCCCCGGCGACCCGGACTGGAACATCAGCCACCTCGGCCCGCCCCAGGCGATCGCGGGCTATGCGGGGCGCTGCAGCGTGCTGCCCGGCCAGGCGATCACGCTCTACGTGTCCACGACCGCGCGCTCGTTCACGGTCAGCGCGTTCCGGATGGGCTGGTACCGCGGTGACCAGGCCCGGCTGGTATGGCGGTCGCCGACTGTGCCAGGCCGGCGGCAGGCCAGGCCGACCGTGACCCCGGTGACCAACACGGTTCAGACCGACTGGAGCCCCTCGCTGACCGTGCCGACCGACGACTGGCCGGACGGCTCCTACCTGCTGCGGCTGGACGCCGAGTCCGGCGCGCAGCGGTTCGTCCCGGTCACCGTACGGTCGGCCAGCACCGCCGGCAAGATCGTGCTCAAGAACTCGACCGCCACCTGGCAGGCCTACAACACCTGGGGCGGCTACGACCTGTACCACGGCCCGGGCGGCGCCGCCGACTACAGCAACCGCTCGCTGGCGGTCAGCCTGGACCGGCCCTTCGATGACAACGGCGCGTCCGCGTTCCTGGCCCATGAGCGGGCGCTGATCCAGCTCGCCGAGCGCATGGGCCTCGCGCCCGCCTACGTCACCAGCATGGAGATTGCCACCGACCCGCACCTGCTCGACGGGGCCAGCGCGCTGTTCTCGCTCGGGCACGACGAGTACTGGACGCCGCAGGAGCGGGCCCACGTCACCGCGGCCAGGAATGCCGGCGTCAACCTGGCCTTCCTGGGCGCGAACTGCATGTTCCGGCGGACCCGGCTGGCCGGCACCGCGCTGGGCGGGCAGCGGCTGGTCATCTGCTACAAGACCAGCTACCGGCAGGACCCGATGTACGGCAAGGACAACGCGCTGGTCACCAACGACTACCGGGAGCCGCCGGACCCCGATCCCGAGTCGTCGCTGATCGGCACGCTGTACGAGTCCAACCCCACCAACGCCGACTTCGTGGTCGCCTCCCCCGGGGCCTGGATGTTCACCGGGACGCGGGTGCAGAAGGGCACCAGGTTCCCCGGCCTGGTGGGCATCGAGTACGACCGGGTCAACCCGGGCTCGCCGGTCGAGCGGCCCATCCAGGTGCTGTCCCACTCCCCGCTAACCTGCCGCGGCGTGCACAGCTACTCGGACTCGGCCTATTACACGCACGCCAGCGGCGCCGGCGTGTTCAGCACAGGGACCATGCGCTGGGTGGGCGCGTTCACCCCGGCCTCCTACCGCGAGTTCGGCGTGACCCGGCGCACGGGCGCCTTCGTGCGGCGGGTCACCGCCAACGTGCTGCGCGCGTTCGCCGACGGCCCGGCCGCGGCCAGGCACCCGGCGCACGACAACCTGGACGCCTTGCAGGAGTGGGCCGGCGATCCGATCGCCGCCCGGCACGACCTGTGGCCGCCGGTCGTGCTCTGAGACCGGCCCGCCTGCGGAAAGCTATCCTGCGATCGTGGAGCCCGACGGCGTGGGTCCGGAGCCGGAGAGCGACATCCAGGAACTCAGCCGGCGGCGCGCAGACATCGCCGCCGGCTGGGCCACGGTGGACGCGGAGCACAGGCGACGCAGGCGGGTCTATGGCCCGGTGGGCACGTTGTCATCGGTCGGCTTCGGCATCGCGGTGTTTACCGCCGCACTCGTGCCCGTCTATCTGCATGCGCAAGGCCTGCTCGCCGAGCACACACTCGAATGGCTCGTCCCGGTGAGCACGCTGGGGACGATGACTGTGGGCCTGAGCCTGTGGTTCTGGTGGTACGCGGCATCGGGGCGGCCTGCCCGCACCGCCAGTGCCGAGCCAGGTGGGCCCTTAGTCGCGACGGCCGTCAAGGAGACGCATGCCGACCTCGACCGGGAGGCCCGGCGACTGCGCCTAGCCCGGAACGCCTCGCCGCGACTGGACTACCTGCAGGCCTCGTCGCGGTCGGCGACCGGATGGGTCGACGTGGTCATCGCCGCTGCGATAGCCGGCCCTGCCCTCCTCGGCGCGGGATGGTTCTCGGTGGACATGGCACGGGGAACCGAGCCTTACAACTGGCGGATCTGGCTTCTGTGGCCAGTGCCCGTCGCCGCCGCGGGTGCCGTTGCCCTGCTGCGTCGGCGCCGCCGCCGCCGCAGGCGGGCAGTCGAGCAGGCCCTGGCCAGCCTGGCGGCCTATCTGGGCGGGCACCTCCTGGCGTCGCCTGCGGACACGATGGACTGGCTGAACCGGTATTGGGCCGCCCCTTCCAGGCCCGACGAGTACTACGCCGGCCCGCTTCACAGCGGCACGGCCGGGAAGGTGCTCGGATATCCGGTCATGGTGGACGTTGAGCCCGACGGGCTCTGCGACGAAACGGTGACGTACCCGCCGCGGGTCGTCGTCTACCTGGCCGCGGTGCTCACCCATAAACTGACGGCTGTACGATCCGACCGCGCGCGCCAGCTCCGCGCCTGCATCAACGATGCCGGGTTCACAGTGGACATCGACGCTGACGCCGGGCTCGTCGCCCGTGCGACGCCGCCGACTGTGCGGGTCCTTCGTTCCAACCTCGCGGAACTCGGCAACCTTGGCCCGCTGATCGGCGACCTGGCCGCCCTTGCCGCCGCCGAAGGGATCGCTCCAGGTCCCGAGGACTGACCAGCCGTCATTCAGTGCTCGGGCATGTCCAGGCCGACGTAGTTCTCGGCCAGCGACGTGGACGCAGCGGCCGAGCTGCACACGTAGTCCAGGTAGGACTGCTGCAGCCTGCGGTCGTAGGCGTCATAGTGATCGAACGTGTGCAGCAGCGTGGTCATCCACCAGGAGAAGTGCTGCGCCCGCCAGACCCGGCGCAGGCAGGCCTGCGAGTAGCCGTCCAGCAGCGACGCGTCCCCGCTGGAGTACCAGGCGGCGAGTGCCCTGGTCAGCACCGTGACGTCGAACGCCGCCAGGTTCATGCCCTTCGCCCCGGTCGGCGGCACGATGTGGGCCGCGTCCCCGGCCAGGAACAGCCGCCCGAACTGCATCGGCTCGGCCACGAAACTGCGCATCGCGGTGATGCCCTTCTCCAGCACCGGCCCGGTGGACAAGCTCCACCCCGGCACGGTCTCCAGCCGGGCGCGCAGTTCCTCCCAGATCCGCTCATCCGGCCAGGCCGCGATGTCCTCCTTGGGGGCCACCTGCAGGTAGAACCGGCTCACCTCCGGGCTGCGCATGCTGTGCAGGGCAAAGCCGCGGTCGTTGCTCGCGTAGATCAGCTCCTCCGAGGACGGGGCCACCGCCGCGAGCACGCCCAGCCAGCCGAACGGGTACTCCTTGTCGAAGAACGTGAGCACTCCCGGCGGGATCACATCGCGGCAGACTCCGTGGAACCCGTCGCAGCCCGCGATGAAGTCCGCCTTGATGGTCCGCCGCTCGGCCTGATGGGTGAACGAGACCCCGGGACCCGGGCCGTCGATTCCCTCCGGCTGGACATCACCGACCTCGAAGATGATCTGCCCTCCCGCGCCCAGCCGCGCCGCGATCAGGTCCTTCACCACCTCCTGCTGGCCGTAAACGGTGATCGCACGCCCGGGCACCAGCTTCTCGAACGCGATCCGGTGGCCCTGCCCGCCGAACCGCAGCTCGATCCCGTGGTGAACCAGGCCCTCGCGCTGCAGCCGCTCCCCCGCGCCGGAGCTGACGAGCGTGCTCACCGTGCCCTGTTCCAGCACCCCGGCCCGCACCCGCTGCTCCACGTAGTCGCGGCTGCGAGCCTCAAGCACGACCGACTCGATGCCGCGCAGGTGCAGCAGGTGGGACAGCAGCAGCCCGGCGGGCCCGGCGCCGACGATCGCGACCTGAGTGCGCACACCGCTCCCTTCTGCCGATTGAGAGGATAGGCCGGCCGGGCACCGAACGGGAGTGCGCATGGCACACAACCCGCTGCTGGCCGAGATGTTCGACACGTTCGAGGCCGTGCTCCGCGAGGCGCTGGCCGCGGTGGTGTCCGACCGCGGCCTCGACGATATCGGCGCGGACCCCGCGCACGCCCGGCTGGCTGCCGCCATCAAGGCCGGGGATGCCGTCGCGGCCGAGCGGGCGGCGCGTGATCACCTCGATCCCAGGGCCGAGTCCCTGCGTTCCCTCATCGGTCCCTGAGAGCGCCCGTGACCCGCCCGTTCCTGCTGCACCGGCAAAGTCATCAGACATCTGTGCTCCTGGCCGGGAGCGGTGCCGCGCTGGCCCTGCTGAGCGCGACACACGTGGTCGACGAC
>WNGR01012669.1_pt1 | contig 10603 bp, 8 predicted proteins | sample 5407581 | NCBI WGS metagenome assembly WNGR01 (sample SAMN13153383, study PRJNA577476) | soil metagenome | isolation source: 80 cm soil or saprolite under Garry oak tree replicate 2 | place: USA:California | collected 2016-06-15 | reverse complement strand
CGAATTCGTGTCAATCACCGTCGGAGATGTTCTTAAAGGCGGAAGCGGTATGCCTCCCCCTAATCCTTCTCGTACATATGTATCATCCCGGCCTCCAGCTTGGGCCTGACGGCCAAATCTTACACGGAAACCTCCTGTTCTCGCTCGCTACAGAAGGCCGAGATTCCTCTCGTGGCCCAACAACTCGATCTTTCCCAGTCTTTCAACGATATACGCGTATCCCCTTCATCGACTTCCGCAGGTAGCACCAGCAACACATTACCAAGCCGCAGCCGCAGGTAGTTTAGCGCCTTACACCACCATCTCGGCCGTCGTTATTTCGTCGACCATCACACGCGTACGACAACGTGGGATGGCCTCGACGCTCGCGAACTGCGGTGCGCTAGGTCCGCTGCCATCGGGTTCGGAAATGTACATGACGTCGACGCGCCGCATATACTTTTTGGACCACAACATGCGTACAACCACGTGGGACGACCCGCGGCTGCCGTCGCAGTACAAGCGGGACTACCGGTGGAAGATCGTCTACTTCCGAAGCTAGCTGGCGATGCGCCTGATCGCCGACGCCAAGTGCGACATGCGCGTGCGCCGCAGGTGGGTCTTCGAGGACAGGTTCACGGCGATCATGCGTCTCCAGCCGGAGGACCTCAGCAAGCGGCTCATGGTCAAGTTCGAGGGCGAGGACGCGCTCGACTACGGCGGCGTCTCCCGCGAGTGGTCCTTCCTCCTTTCGCACGAGATGTTCAACCCGAGCTACGGCCTGATCGAGTACTCGGCGCACGATAACGACACGCTATAGATCAACCTGTCCTCAGGCGTGAACTCGGAACACCTCGACTATTTCAATTTCATCGGCCGCGTCCTCAGGCCGAGGCTCACCGTATTCCACCATCGGTTCTTTAATGCGTACTTCGTACCGGGTTTCTATAAGATGGTTCTCGACAAGAAGGTGAACCTGAAGGACCTTGAAGCGGTAGACTATGAGCTGTACAAAGGCCTTACCTGGATGTTGTACGTGCTCATCGTCGTGGTCATGGTTGTGGTTTTCGACTGATGCCTCTTTTTGTCACAGGGAGAATGATATAACGGGTGTGCTTGACCAGACGTTCTCCGTGACGGAAGATCGCATTGGCGAGCACGTCGTCGTCGAGCTCAGGCCGAGGACACAAGACGTGACGGAGGCGAACCAAGAGGAGTACGTCGATCTCTTCGTGTCGCAGGGCGGATCGCGGAGCAGTTCCACGCGCTCATGGAGGGGCTCGGGGACGTGCTGCCGCTAGACCTGCTGCGCGTGTTTGACGAGCACGAGCTGGAGCTGCTCGTCGGGGGGACGACGGAGATACGACATGGACGACTGGACGCGGTTCACCGACTACCGCGGGTACGAGAAAACGGACCGGGTGATCGAGTGGTTCTTGGCCCGCCTCCGCTCGTGGCCTGCGGAGCGCAAGACGCCTCTGCTCCAATTCACGACGGGCACCTCGCGCGTGTACGTCAACGCCTCCAGGACGGCGACGGCCCGCGCTGCTTTACGATCGAGAAGAGTGGGGAACCGAACGACCTCCCACGCAGCCATACGTGCTTCAATCGCCTCGACCTGCCGCCGTACGAGGACTATGAGAGCCTGGAGCGCAAACTCCGCTTCGCAATCGAGTGCGCTTCCTTTAGATTATTCCTCGTGGGTTGTGCTCGCTCACAAAGGTTTGCTTGTTTTTGAAGGGAGACTGAAGGCTTTGGGCAAGAGTAAAGAGTGATTCAACACTGTTGGGATTTGGAAATCTAGGACCATAACAATCCACCCCTCTGCGTGCTGGGACACGCAACGAATTTCATTTATTTCGGTAGGATCCGTACCTCCCTTCTATACATTCGGGAGGTCAGCCCCATTCAATTGTTCGTGTAACGACTGTGAGGACCATGTCCTCACTGGGCTCGTAACGACAGACATTAGATACTACGCGATTACTAAGCACTAAGCACTATTGCCACCACTGCTATCCGTAGTTTCTTTTTCCCTGCTCCCTTCTTTCCCATGCATCCGCTCATTTACCTACTAGCCTGTGCCGAATTGTCTGTTTGTCTGATGGTTAAAGTTTTTCTGCGGTTGTTCTTTCCGTCGCTAGTTAAGGTGGGCCAAGTTTCACAGTACGAAAGCACCAAGTTACACGGTTTATTTTTGGTTTATTTTACTGTACTGTAACCTTTGCCCCATGACAAACGCTTCACAAACCCGCGGATGCGGCAGCACATCAACACGTTGCCAGTGACTGGCTGAGTCTCGAAATTCAACGTGTACTGCCTCTTATCTAGCATATCACATTACACTTCAGACCGCCTACTATAAACCACGGATTGCTGTAACGGTTCTATCTAGTTATTAATACAAGTAGTCCAACTCCACCCATGTACGAAAGTAGAAAGATCGATGCGGGTTTCATGTGTGCCGGTAACCCAGATAATACCTAGGCGGTGAAGATGTGCCCTATGTATTCGCGGGATCCACATTAGGAGTTCACCTTTACTGCCACACATCCATCCCTCCTCGTTGATCACGGTGTGGTCAGTGAAGTCGACGTGTCTGATAGTTTCCGTATTTCCTGTCGTAGCGTTCAATACACAAATTGATCGATATCCTGATGAGACAATGCACCAACCATCTGGCGAGAATGCCACAGACTCGACCGAATCCAAGTGTCCAATAAATGGCCCTGCCTCTGTCTCTCCCATACTGGCGTTCCACATACGAATTGTTCCATCGGAAGAGCCTGAGACGATGCGATGACCATCTGGCGAGAATGCCACAGACCAGACCGAAGAAGACGCGTATACAGTAAGTGGGCCTACCCCCGTCTCTCCCGTGGTGGCGTTCCACACACGAATTGTGCCGTCGTCAGAGCCTGAGACGATGCGCTGGCCATCTGGCGAAAATGCCACAGACGAGACCAAAGACGTGTGTCCAGTGAATGGGCCTGCCTCTGTCTCTCCTGAAGTGGCGTTCCACATACGAAGGGTTCCATCGTCCGAGCCTGAGACGATACGCCGGCCATCTGGCGAGAATGCCACAGACCTGACCCAATCCGTGTGTCCAGTAAATGGGCCTGCCTCTATCTCTCCCGTAGTGGTGTTCCACACAAGAATAGTTCCATCGTCCAAGCCTGAGACGATGCGCTGGCCATCTGGCGAAAATGCCACAGACATAACCGAAGACGTGTGTCCAGTAAATGGGCCCGCCTCTGTCTCTCCCGTAGTAGCGTTCCACACACGAATTGTTCCATCATCCGAGCCTGAAACGATGCGCTGGCCATCTAGCGAGAGTGCCACAGACCAGACCGAACCCATGTGTCCAGTGAATGGGCCTGCCTCAGTCTCTCCCGTAGTCGCGTTCCACACACGAATTGTTCGATCGTCCGACCCTGAGACGATGCGCTGGCCATCTGGAGAGAATGCCACAGACTCGACCGAAGACGTGTGTCCAGTAAATGGACCTGCCTCCGTCTCTCCGGTAGTGGCGTTCCACATACGAATTGTTCCATCGGAAGAGCCTGAGACGATGCGTTGGCCATCTGGCGAGAACGCTACAGACTCGACCGAAGACGCGTATCCAGGAAATGGGCCTGCCTCTGTCTCTCTCGTAGCGGCGTTCCACACACGAATTGTTTCATCAGAAGAGCCCGAGACGATACGCCGGCCATCTGGCGAAAATGCCACAGACGAGACAAAATCGGTGTGTCCAGGAAATGGGCCTGCTTCTGTCTCTCCCGTAGTCGCATTCCACACACGAATTGTTCGATCGGAAGATCCCGAAACGATGCGCTGGCCATCTGGTGAGAATGCCACAGATGAGACCGAATCAGTGTGTCCAGTAAATGGGCCTGCCTCTGTCTCTCCCGTAGTGGCGTTCCAAACACGAATTGTTCGATCGGAAGAGCCTGAGGCGATGCGCTGACCATCTGGCGAGAATGCCACAGACCTGACCGACTCCGTGTGTCCAGTAAATGGGTCTGCATATGTCTCTCCCGTAGTGGCGTTCCACACACGAATTGTTCCATCGAAAGAGCCTGAGACGATGCGCCGGCCATCTGGCGAGAATGCCACAGACCTGACCCAATCCGTATGTCCAGTAAACGGGCCTGCCTCTGTCTCTCCCGTAGTAGCGTTCCACACGCGAATCGCTCCATCGGAAGAGCCTGAGACGATGTGCTGGCCATTTGGCGAGAATGCCACAGACAAGACCGAAGACGCGTGTCCGGTAAATGGGCCTGCCTCTGTCTCTCCCGTAGTGGCGTTCCACACACGAATTGTTCCATCTTCCAAGCCTGAGGCGATGCGCTGGCCATCTGGCGAAAATGCCACAGACGGGACTGAATCTATGTGTCCAGTGAATGGGCCTGCCTCTATCTCTCCCGTAGTCGCGTTCCACACACGAATTGTTCCGTCGTAAGAGCCCGAGACGATGCGCTGGCCATCCGGTGAGAGTGCAATGGACCAGACTCCACCCCCAACGTTTGAAATCACCATCTCCAATGATGGCCAATGAGACAATCGCCCACATTCCACGCGTAACACCCGAGGAAATGTGCTGGAATAATGTGCAGAGACAAGAGAACCAGTCGGCGCAAATGGTAGAGCAGAAAGATAGACATGTGGAGCACTCTTCGCCATCGCCGTCCCGAAATACCGCACAAACACAGACGCATCATTGACGAACAGCCTGAACTTCTCTAGGTCTGTTTGAGAAACCTGCTGCGATCGTAGCAATTAGTTGTTCGCATTCTTCATTGAATCAACGAATATACTCACACCTTGACCAGACGCTAGCCACACATTCAGAGCCGACAACGCTGGCGAAGCAAGACCCACGTTGTTCGTCAAGCTAAGGGCCTCCAACCAAAAGAGAAATTTCTCCGCAAAGAAAGCTCGAAGTTGGACAAACACATTAGTTTCGAAGTCAATATGTTCTAAATGATTGTCCCAGAAACGACAGGCATACAACAGAGCAGGTGGGATGTGTTTATCAACGCGGGAGCGAAGGTCTTTGACATCTTTGTTCGCAAGGTATGATGATTCGAGGTTGCAGATGTTGAATTTGAGGCCGTTGAGCAGTAGACCGAGACAGGAATGCGCCAATTGACGGTGAGCATCACGAAGGCTAACAAAAAAATCACCGCTCTTCTCTTTATTTGTGAGGAAATCGCGAAATGATGTATGGAGAGGAACGATCGGAAGGTCTTCATTAGATGAATTGACATTACTCAACAACGAGCCGAGGCGACGGAGCAATACAATAACGGCATCACGGTCGTCGCCGCCGAAGGAAGCGTGTTGTCGCAGAGTGGTTAGGGAGCGGATAGTGAGGGGTTCAATTGAAGTAATGAGCTGTCCCACAACTGAGCGAAAAAGTAGCCGTGATTTCTCGTGTGTGAAGTACCCTTCAAGAACTTCTTTGTATAACTTGTCCAAGGGATCTTGTCTATGGCGGTCTGCAGTGAGTTTCAGAAGATGATTTATGCACTGTATCTTGCTCAAGCCAAAGAAGTCGGGAGGATTTAAGATGTATCCACGTGCGACCGCTGCCCACTGAAACAATCCCTCCGCCCTGATTGCCAGCGCTTCGCCATACTTTCTGACCTCGTCTAAAGGGAGTTTCTCCTGATAAAACGCGAGAATATCGTCATGTGTCGTAGCAGCCAGCTCAGAATCTTTCATGTATTTGATTTTGATGCTGGCTAACCTATCTCCAACGAACGCAGACTCAATGTCGTGCTCAGGTCGCGAAGTGATGAGGACACGGAAATTTGATGGCAGTTTAGAGAGCGCTTTAGGAAGAAATGTGTGTAAGCCGTTTTCCACAGTGACATCCCCACTCTCGTCCAAGGCATCGATTACGACAAGAATAGGACCGACGATGTGCAGATCCTTAAGTGGTTCCAGGATAAGGGATTCAAACAGAGTACCATAGTCACGAGTTCCAACTCGAAGAGAGGAGTTATCCTTTACGACACTTCCCAGTGCGGTCTTAAACGAGGGATAGCGGTCGGAAAGATCGCGAGCAAGAGTCGTGAAGAGGTGATAGGGTTTGGGTTGCTCCTTCCGCAAAAAAATAAAGGATGACGTAAGACGATGCATTTTGTCGAAGCGACGTGCGATCTCATGCGCAATTGATGACTTCCCCGTGCCTGCTTGCCCGAAAAGAACGAGACTGCGCTCCGAAGCGGGATCGTTCACCCAATTGACAATGAAATCTAGGAAGGCCGTGCGTGTTCCTGTAAGACAGCCCTTGTCGGGTGTGAATCGCGAGCCCGTCCCATATGGGATTTCTCTGATTTTTGCATCTAGTTCTATGACGATTATCAGATCGATTACCCCACAAACCCACATGTCATCAGGACTACGTACCGGCATCTGAAACTCGGCTTGACACCCACTTAAGCTGAGTAGATATCCCGTCCACCTTGGCTGAAAGTATTCCCACGCCATCCAGAATTTGGAACGTAGTTATCTCCGTGGTGATCGTGGCTTGATCCAAGAAAGCCCTTCGATGTTCGACAAGGGCCGCGGACAAGTCCTGAATATCTTTGGCAACTCCTCCGCCCATATTCTTCAACGTCCGCTTCCCTAATAAACACGTTTACACCGGCCAATAGAGATAGTTGAAGGTAACATACAGAACTGTGAGTCCTTTGCATAGGATTGGATAAAGTCACTGCAACTACAGACATCGCGCAGCATAAGAGTAAGGATTTCGGCCTGCTTAGAGCCGGGCTTGATGGACTTCAAAGCGTCTTCGTGGTGCGCGAAATCAAACGCGTCGTGCATGGCCTCAAGTAGGGTTAGGACATTGTCGTCGCGTCGATACTGTTCTAGGAGTGTCTGGGACCCGAATAAACGTGAGTGTTTCCTTCCAATAATAACGCAAACAGTTGCACCTTGGGGATAGCTGAAACCAAGCCATATGCCATCTTTGCAAACGGGTGGAGCTGAGAGCGAAAGTCGGTTTAGTAGAGGAGAAGCAGAATGGGTATTGCACGCACTTCCCCAACCTGGCTTACAGTGTCCATCACCCACTTGATTCTACTAACAGCCCCTTTCCATGTATTCGCTCGGTCAATCGGCTTCCTAGCTTCATCGGCGCGACGGACAGCAATCAGAGCCTTCTCAGTAGGCGACATCTCTGCCTGGCCATCTGGCATAAGAGTGCCAGTCCCGACGGGAAGGGGATCTGGTGAGGGTAAAAGACGTTCGGGGGCGGTGGATTGAACGGGTACCCCAGAGTCTGGTGCCATAGAGGGCTTAGTATCCTCTTCTGCGGGAGTGTCGTCTCCCTTGGTCGGTATTTCGGGGTTGTTGTCGGGAATGATCGGAGGGGGCATGTTTGCTGACACAGTGATTGTCAAGTAGAGCGTGACTGGGTGCGATGACTGTCCAGCATCCCCATCCCCATTACTGAGAACGAAAGGGGCATCTACGCGCGAGATGTTCAGTTAGTTGAACGAATGAGAAATCTGAACACAGACAGACCACTTTGGGACGCGACAGGCATCGGCATCTCATGCGTTCCGATAACGACATCAGGGTGTAAGTACCGCTTCTCATAAAGACACAGTGTGATATGTGAAGACCGTTGTGTAGAACTGAGCTGAACTTTTAGCTGAAAAATAAGATCGAAAAAGGAAAGTCCTACAAGGCACCAAGCCTCTGGTTCCAGTGCACCATCTGTCCATCAATCTGGACGCTTTCCGTCTTCTTCATTGTCGCATGATTAGTTACAGTGACAAAGAACCGCCTCTTTAGGCTAAACTGTTTCTTGATACGTGGAACATTGTGCGCTCGGAGGACTAACAACGAGATTAAACAGGTATCGAGGCATCAACGAGTTAGGATTTAAGCACATACCAGTCACTTCAACACGTAGCTGGGATAGGCTTCCCTGCGACTCGGCGATTTGAGTGCTGTCAAAGGACCGTTCTTGAGTGAGCATCGGTGCACAAAAAGAAGGGATCGACGCACTCTCTTCCTGAGTTTTGCGATGCTGAAGGACCCGGGCTGGAGCGGTGGGTCACTATCAGGAAGTCATTGGTCAAAGACCATCTACGCACGAATTCGGAGGCATTTGTCGATGTTCCACATCTTGTGCAGCGGCCATACTGGATAGAAGAGTGTTTTGGGGGTTAGAGTAATGGGAATTAGAGTAAGCGTGCGGTTCGGGCGTCTAGGTAACCGTGACCACGCGTTGAAGTTAACTTACGCTGTGGCATTCCGAATGCTCCCACGGCTGTCAAAAGGTGTTGTCTAGGCTGGGAATACCGTAACAGATACCGTACTGCTACAGTAGTTTAAGCTTACGTTTACGTGGTCACTATCCAGGTAGCATTTACTGTGTTGGATCCATGTTTGTGGTTTGGCATGTATAAACATGACATGTGTACATATCAAGGCTTGTATCAAGGTACATATACCCGAGGAGTTTACCCAAGAATAAATATCACATCTATTCCCCAACATCCCACTATCTCCAGGCAAGGGAACCTCAATTAAACGAAGGGGACTGGGTTGCAGTCCTGGTTGCGTGTCGTAAGTGAGATTGGTCACAAGTGACTCACTATGATTCGAGTATGTTATATAATTTGTATCCACCAAGAATTCTCTTGCTCTTTCTCCGGGTACAACCGTCATTGTCACAAGAAGTGAGCGACATCACACTTGATCAAGTGTGAGGCTTCCCCGATTTGAACTCACACTCAGTAACAGACACAGTAGCAAGCGCACAAAACTTTTAGGCCAAACAGAAACACAAGTCGACTTTATTACATCGCAGGTACCGCGCCGTTACACTCAGGGAGTGCTGTTATACTGACCCCGAGTCTGGTCAGCCATCTACACCTAGGTTCATATCATCAACGTCAAATCGTTCGCGTCACTCGTTGATAGTTACGCTTACCCCCCTATTGTACTTGTCGTCGTTTAGTCCCCCTATCCCCTATGAATCCTGACAATGCGGAGGCTTCGGGTATACTTCCCAGAGACCCTCGCCTCTCCCCCCTAGAAGCCCACCTGGGACCAGCACCTGTGGAGGACCCGCTTCCTGCCATACATCAGATGCTGCAAAACTTGCATCAGCAAATGACTGTGGTAGAAGAAAGAACTGCCACAGCACAAGCGCTACTGCAGACGGCACTGACCGCCGCACAAGCCAATGCGACACCACCAGCGCCTCCACCACCCATGCGATTGAGTCTCCTGAAGATTACACTCCAGACGTACTCCGGCAGATGCAACGAGAACCTTCAGGCTTGGCTCGGTATGGCAGAAGATTGTCTCCAGGACTCAAACTATCCCAGAGATCGCTGGACGGTTGCTGTGGCACCTATGTTCAAGGACGCCGCGCTGACTTGGTATTATGCCACTAAGACAGAGAATAATAATCAGGCCCCGCACTGGGACGACCTGAAACAGAAGCTCCTAAATCATTTCGAGCCGCCCGCGCGTCAGAATGAGATGCGCTCTCTCCTTGACAAAATTACTTTCCATGGTGACATGGACTTGTATGTCCGCCTCTTCCAAGGAGTTGAGATCCAAATCCCTGTCGCCAGTATGACACTGGACGACCGAAAATACCGTTTCATGGACGGACTGCCTCAAGATTTGTCTATGCAACTGTTCCGCCAGCAGGACAACAGCATGGCCACCGTATACACAACAGCTAGACACTGGGCCAGCCTCCAGAAAGTGGCCTGCGGTGGTGATCATCCCCCAGTACATTTCCGAAACCTCAAGCATCCGCGCCCAGCACCGACCCCGTTCCCTCACCACCCGACCACGGTACCAAGCACGGTGACGTCCGCACCACCAGCTACGCATGCGGAACCCATGGACCTCAACGTCATGACGTCCTCTCGAAACCCACGACAAAACCCCATGTACCCAAGATGTTACAATTGTAATGGGTATGGACACATCGTGTGGGATTGTAGAAAGGATGCACGACGTCTCCCCCCGGGACTGCAATGTGCCAGGGAATGATCCATACAGCCAGAACAGCTACACCTATTTGAAGAAGGCAAGATACCGGAGGGACCAAAGGAAACCGAAGAGCTCGAGTTACGGTACCCCGAGAGAAGCCATTCAGAAAGTGCATTGCCCATAGTGCCGGCCCTGACGACAATACACCATCTGCAACCTCGGTACCCAGTTCCCGAGTTTATGCAAGAGGAACCCCTCCTCACGGAGAATCGTTGGCAGAGGCTGGAAGCGGAGGGACGCGGACACCTGCAGACGGTGGAAGAAGCCGATGAAGATGCCTATGGCAAGGAAGACGAAGGATTTGATGAAACCCTTCAAGAAGAGGAGGAGTATGTGGAGAATGTGATAAGTGGCGGAGACCTGAGTATTGTTACGATCACGCCCTACTTGTCACGGGATACGACGTACTGTTATCGACATTGCAAGGGAATCTCTCATTTTCCACTTCTTTCGTATCATCCTTCGCCTCGACCCATGCCGGACCGGATTACTTCAACTTCTTGACCTCATTCACGTCACATCGCCTTATCGGACTCATGCCTCGAACCCCATCACGCGCACTGCCTCATGGACAGCCTCGTTC
>WNGR01008841.1_pt1 | contig 10605 bp, 3 predicted proteins | sample 5407581 | NCBI WGS metagenome assembly WNGR01 (sample SAMN13153383, study PRJNA577476) | soil metagenome | isolation source: 80 cm soil or saprolite under Garry oak tree replicate 2 | place: USA:California | collected 2016-06-15 | reverse complement strand
GTCCGTACTCGCCACCGGCCGCGGTCATGACCGTGCCGAACGCGCCGGGGACGCCGACGTTCAGCGGGGTGGGGCCGAACACTATCACCGTGAATTGGACGGCTTCGGCTGGGGGCGCGGCGAGCTACAAGGTCGAACGCGCGCCTACGTTGAACGGTCAGTTCACGCAGGTCGCGGCGGGAGTGAGCAATTCTTCATTCGTCGACAACGGAGTGGTCGCCGGCGCAACGTACCACTATCGCGTGCGGGCAACGAATGCCATGGGCCTCGACGGAGGCTATTCCTCGACCGCCTCGGTCACTACGACGATCGATCCCGGGGTCGCCGTGCCTGGCGCACCCGGGGCTCCAACTTACACCTCGGTCGGGACGACTAGCCTGACTGTCAATTGGACAGCGGCGGCAAGCGCAGGGAGCGCCAGCGCGGCCCACCTCGGCACCTCCGCCACGAGCGGTAGCACCGGCAACGCCGGGGCCAACGCCACCTTCTTGACCAAGTATCGCGTCGGCTACTTCGACATGACCATCACGAGCGGCCAGCTCGGTGTGTCCGGGAGCTACCCGAGCGCCAAGGCGAAGCTTCTCGTCTACGCGGACAACGCCGGTGTGCCTGGCACGCTGGTCGCGACCTCGAACGAGCTCGTCGGGCTCTCATCAGGTCTCAACACCTTCACCTTCGCCTCGCCGTTCACGGTCATCGCAAATACTGCTTATTGGCTTGGCTACATCACTGACACGTCTGTGAATGTGTACGTGACGTCGGGCGCCTACTCGTACGGGAATAGCTACTGGAAGTCGAGTACGCCGTACGTGAGCGGGACCGTCTCGCCCTGGTCAGCTGGCTCCTCCTCGACGAACTGCCTCTCCAGCGTGAACGTGCGGGGGACCTACGCCAACAACACGGTAGCGGTCCTTGGGAGCGCGGAGCGCGTCGGCGCAACGGGCACCGGGAACGCAGGCGCGAACGCCACTTACGTCACAAGGTACCAGTCGGGAGGCCTCGTTACCGGCATCACGGGGGGGGCTCTCTACTTCACCGCAGCGGCGCCCTCGGCCAAAGTGAAGATGCTGCTTTATGCGGACAGCGCGGGCTCGCCCGGCGCTCTCATCGCCGCCTCGAACGAGCTCGTGGGCGTTACGATCGGCTGGAACCATTTCACCTTTGCCGGTTTCGACCTCACCGACACCGTCTTCTGGGTGGGCTACATCACCGACTTCAGCCTGACGGTCGAGATCGACAGCGCGGTCGCCGTTTCGTACTCGCGCACGGGCTCGACCTACACGAACGGCCCGCTCAACCCGCTCACGGGCGGTTCAAGCTCCTCAAACCGGCTCGCCTCCATCTTCATCCAGGGCGCACCCGGCGCCGCCAATGGCGTCTCGTACAAGGTGGAGCGGGCACCGGACGCGTTCGGCGTGCCCGGCGACTGGACGCAGGTGGCAAGCGGCGTAACGGCGCTGACCTACGCTGACTCCGCGCTCACGCCGAACACGGCGTACTGGTACCGCCTCCGCGCCACGACAGCGAGTGGGGATGGGCTGTACTCCACGCCGACCACGGTGACGACGCTGCTCGACGCGCCTGGCGCGCCGACCTTCGGCAATATCGGCCAGCAGAGCCTCACCGTGAGCTGGACGCCGGTGCCGGGCGGGGCGGCGAGCTACAAGCTCGAGCGCGCCCCTGATTCCTCCGGCGCGCCCGGGGCGTGGGCTCAGATCGCCAGTACCGTGACGGAAACGACCTACGCCGACTCGGGCCTAACCGCTGCCACGAAGTACTGGTACCGCGTCCGGGCAACGAACGCGGCGGGGGTCGACGGAGCCTATTCGAGCCCGGCGAACATCACGACGCTGGCCGGCGGCCCGGGCGTTACCGGGACGCCGACGTACACGTCGGTGGCGACGACCAGCCTATCCCTGAGCTGGTCGGCGGCCCCGGGCGCCGAAACCTACAAGGTGGAGCGCGCACCCGACTACGGAATACCGGGGGTGTGGACCGAGATCGCGAGCGGCGTAACCGTGCTGACCCACACCGACTCCGGCCTTACGGCAAACACGGCGTACTGGTACCGCATCCGCGGAACCAACGCCGGCGGCGATGGACCGTACTCGCCAGCGAGCACCGCGACGACCCTCTCCAACGCACCCGGCGCGCCCACCTTCAGCGGCGTCGCGACCGGCACGCTGACAGTCACGTGGACGGTTCCGCCCGGCGGCGCGGCAAGCTACAGGATTGAACGCGCGCCGGACGCGTCGGGATCGCCCGGAACGTGGACGCAGCTCGCTGGTGGAGTGACGGTACTCACGTACGACGACTCGGCTCTCACGGCGAACACAGCGTATTGGTACCGGGTGCGCGGGACAAACGCGGGGGGCGACGGACCGTACTCTATTGCGAGCATGGTCACGACGGCGACGAACGCGCCTGGGACCCCAATCTTCAGTGACGTCGGGCAGCAGACCGTCACGGTGAGCTGGATGGCCCCGACGGGCGGCGCGGCGAGCTACAAGGTGGAGCGTGCGCCAGATGCGTCGGGAGCGCCCGGAACGTGGACGCAGATCGCGAGCGGCCTCGCAGCAGTGATGTACGTGGACTCCGGTCTGATGGCGAGCACGAGCTATTGGTACCGGGCGCGCGCGACGAATGCTGTTGGGATAGACGGAGCGTACACGAACGCGGCGTCTGTCTCCGCGCTTCCGAACGCGCCGGATGCGCCGGGAGCGCCGGCCTACATGTCGATCGCCGCGACTGGCCTTACCGTGAACTGGGCGGCTGCCGCCGGCGCAGCGAGCTACAAGGTTGAGCGTGCGCCGGACGCTTCAGGTGCTCCGGGGGTGTGGACGCAGGTCGCGAACGGCGTGACGGCGCTCACCTACGCTGACTCGGGCCTCACGGCAAATGCGTCCTACTGGTACCGGGTGCGGGGCATGAACGCAGGCGGCGACGGACCGTACTCCGTAGCGAGCACGGTCATGACAGCGCCGAACGCCCCCGGAACTCCAATCTTGAGCAACATCGGGCAGCAGACCGTCACGGTGAGCTGGATGGCCCCGACGGGCGGGGCGGTGAGCTACAAGGTAGAGTGTGCGCCAGATGTGTCGGGATTACCCGGCACGTGGACGCAGGTCGCGGGCGGCTTGCTGGCGCTGGCGTACAGCGACTCGGGTCTCACGGCGAGCACAACCTATTGGTACCGTGTGCGCGCAACGAACGCCGCCGGGATCGATGGAGCGAACTCGACCGCGGCGTCGGTCACCACGCTCGTGAACGTTCCCGGGGCTACGGGCACGCCGACGTACACGTTCGTCACGACAACGAGCCTGACCGTGAACTGGACGGCTGGAGCCGGCGCGCTCTCGTACAAGGTAGAGCGTGCCCCCGATGCCTCTGGAGCGCCCGGGACATGGACGCAGATCGCGAGCGGCGTGACGGCACTTACCTACGCCGACGCGGGTCTCACGGCAAATGGAGCATACTGGTACCGGGTGCGGGGAACGAACGCGGGCGGTGACGGGCCGTATTCTACTGCGAGCGCCGTCGCGACGGCGCCGAACGCGGCTGGGACCCCAATCCTTAGCAACGTCGGGCAGCAGACTGTCACGGTGAGCTGGATGGCCCCGACGGGCGGCGCGGCGGGCTACAAGGTGGAGCGTGCGCCAGATGCGTCGGGAGCGCCCGGAACGTGGACGCAGATCGCGAGCGGCCTAGCAGCAGTGATGTACGTGGACTCCGGTCTGACGGCGAGCACGGCCTACTGGTACCGGGTGCGCGCGACGAATGCGCTCGGGCTCGACGGGGCCTACTCGGCCGCGTCGTCGGTCTCAACGCTCCCCAATGTGCCGGCTGCGCCGGGAGCGCCAACCTACACGTCGATCGCCGCGACTGGCCTTTCCGTGAACTGGACGACGGCAACAGGAGCTGTCTCGTACAGAGCGGAACGTGCCCCGGATGTCTCCGGCACGCCTGGAACATGGACGCAGATCGCGAGCGGGGTGACGGCGCTTACCTACGCCGACTCTGGTCTCACGGCAAATGGGGCGTACTGGTACCGGGTGCGGGGGACGAATCCGGGCGGTGATGGACCGTACTCTACGGCGAGCACGGTCGTGACGGCGCCGAACGCGCCTGGGACCCCGACCTTCAGCAACGTCGCGCAGCACACCCTCACCGTGAACTGGACTGCGCCGACAGGTGGCGCGGCGAGTTACAAGTTGGAGCGCGCCACGAGTTCGGGGGGACCCTGGACACAGATCGCCGCAGGGGTCGCGGCTCGAACGTACGCCGATTCCGGGCTGACGTCGAAGACCAACTACTGGTACCGGGTGCGCGCGACGAACGCACTCGGTCTTGATGGAGCCTATTCGGCTGCAGGATCGACGACGACGAAGTGAGTCGGAGTCGGTAGGCAAACAGGCCGCTCATTGGGCGGCACAGACGGTGGCAGCTAGGCCCTATGGCGCGGAACGGCTCACAACGGCGACGAGTTAGGACGACGGAGCGTAATATGTCTCGAGCTCGGTTCAGCATCTATGCCTGTTCAATCGTCGCGCTCACCGTCGCAGGCTCTTGTGGCAGGAAGGTGTCCCCTCCTCTCGACGTCACTCCGGAAGCCCTGAGATTCGTTCTCGCGAGGGCACCTTCGACTGGGAACGGGCAGAGCGCGACGTTGCTCCCGAGCGGGCAGTGGCTGCTTCTCGGCGGTGACTCGGCACCGGCCGCAGCAAGCGTGCTCGATCCGAAAACCGGCCAGAAGAGCCAAGTCGGTTCTCTCATCCACCCTCGTTCCGGCCACACGGCGACGGCTCTTCCGGACGGGTCGGTGCTCGTCCTCGGCGGAGTTGATGAGCGTGGCGAGCGCGTTAGAACCGCTGAACTCTTCGACGCCAATTCAGGTCGGTTCAACGATATTGCTGGCCTGGAGTCGCTGAGCCGGGCGCAGCACACGGCCACTCTACTCAGCGATGGGAATGTGCTCATCCTTGGGGGCCGAGACGGAACGGAGCTGCCCGCTGCCCCCATCCTCTGGAACGCCTTTACGCATCGTGTGGCGCGGCTCCAGTCAGCACTGGAATGGCCGCGAAGGGAACATGTCGCAGCCCTGCTCCCTGATGGGATGGTCCTCGTAGCTGGCGGTGTGGACGCCGCAGGCGAGCCTGTCAAGGTGAGCGAGATGTTCAATCCACGGACGCACGAGATCGCGCGCTTCGATGAGGAGGAGAACAGCAAGCTCCCCGCGGAGCCGATGGAGTCGAGATCGCCGAAAGCCGAGGAGGTCATGGTCAGCGGAGCAACGGAGAAGCTGGACTACGTACCGGTCCTTCGCTTCTCGAAACCCCTGGACCCGCGGACGCTCAACGGCAGCACCGTGACCCTGATGGCGTCGAATGGCGTCATGCAAGTGAGGACCGTCAGCGCCGAACACGCGATGTTGCTCTTCCTCTACCCGGAGACGAAGCTTCTTCCCGGCAGCGACTACGATGTTTTCATCAAGGGGGCCGCCGACGAGGCCGGAACCCCCCTCTCATTCGTCGCGCTGCACTTTCGTACGCCCGACGTCACGATCCGGGAACGTACGGTGCCAAGGAGCGATCTTCCGCGGCCCTCTTCGCTCTATTCAGCGGCTACTGCCGGTAGCGCTTCGGCAGAAAACGCCTTGAAAGCGGTGAGCTCGGTCCGTGAACTCGAGTGGAAGCCTGACGTGCGTGCCCCAGATCATGATGACGAGCTGTGGATCCCGCAAGCAGAGCACTTCCGTGGCAGATGGTTGCGGAAGCTCCCGCCGGTTACGGACGCACGGGGGCCGCAGGCACCGGCCGGCGTCACCGCACTCGCCGGGCGCGTTCTCAAGATGAACGGGCGACCGCTCGCGAACGTGACCTTGCGCATCGCTGAAAAGGAGGCGAAGACGGACGGGGAAGGCTTCTTCCTCTTGAGCAGGCTCCCCGCAGGATCTGCGCCACTCGATATCGATGGCAGCACAGCCAACCGCGAGGACGCCTTCTACGGAAGCTACACGGCGAAGGTCGAAGTGAAGGCCGGGGTGACGAACACGCTCCCCTTCATCATCTGGATGCCGAAGCTCGATCCACAGGGGACGGTGCGCATCCCCTCTCCCACGACACAAGATACGGTCGTCTCGAGCCCAGCCATCCCGGGCCTGGAGCTGCACATCCCGGCGGGCATCGTGATCCGGGATCGCAAGGGCAACGTGGTCACGGAGGTGAACGTGACGGCGATCCCGGCGAATCAAGCGCCGTTCCCCATGCCGAGCCTCGAGGTGCCCGTCTATTTCACGTTTCAGCCGGGCGGGGCAGTACTGCAGAGACTCACGCCCGAGGCAAAGAAGGCAAGAGTCTACTACCCCAACTACCAGCGCCAGCTTCCCGGCGCGAAGGGGCTAGTCTGGAACTACGATCCCACTGGCGTGGGGTGGTTCGTGTATGGCCTCGGCACGGTGAGCGGCGACGGGAAGCAGCTAATCCCGGACCCCGGCGTGGTCCTCCAAGAGTTCACGGGGGCGATGTTCAACGGGGACACTCCGCCCCCACCTGATGATGGCCCCGGGGACGACGACGACGACGATTGCGGTCCCAACCCCGACGACGGCTGCCCGGGCTCGGATCAGGGCGGCGAGCCAGTGAGCCTCCTCACCGGCCAATTCACGTACCAGGATGTGGACCTGCGGCTCCCTGGGGTGATGCCGAGTCAGGCCGGGCGCACGTAGCGGTCCCTCGACCTCAACCGCCGCATGTTCGGCGTCGGCATGACGCTTGACTACGACATGGATCTCTGGTCCGCCCAAGAGTACCAAGAGGTGGATCTCATCCTCCCGAGTGGGAAGCGGGTCCACTATACGCGCGTCAGCCCTGGAGTCAGCTACTCCGACGCCAAGTTCATCACCCACACGCGCGGTAAGTGGTACGGCTCTCGAGTGGAGTGGAACGGTGACGGATGGGATCTCTTCTTCAAGGATGGCTCGAAGTGGCTCTTCGGCAACGAGGCGCCCATGCAGGAGATGGTCGATCGAAACGGCAATAGGCTCGCATTCACGCGCAGGGACGGCGCGCTTGGGCCGATCACGCGCATCGACGGTCCAAATGGGCGCTGGGTGGAGTTCACGGTGAATGCCGACGGCGTCGTCACCTCGGCGACGGACAGCGGTGGCAGGACCGTCAGCTATGAGTACGACGCCTCGTACCATCTCGTGAAGGTTACGAACCCGAACGGCGAGGCGCACCGATTCGAGTACAACGCCGACCATCGCCTCGCCCGCGTCCGCTCTGCGAGAGGCGACGTGGTGCTTGAGAATACCTACTCTCCGGGCACAGGGATCGTAACAGGGCAGACCCTCGGCGACGGAACCACCTTCTCATTCACCTATTCGGCGCCCAACCAGCCGAACATGACGAGTACGATCACGGGCCGGAGCGGCAAGACCCGGACCGTGGTGCACAACGCGAACAGGCGGATCGCGAGTAGCGCCTACCTGCCAGGAACTTCGAACGAGCAGGCGACCACGTTCGAATATGAGCCCGGGAGCGACAATCCGGCGGCCATCACCGACGCCTTGGGCCGGAGGACGACGTTCATCTACGACGGGCAAGGGAACGTGACGAGCGTGACGCGGCTCGCTGGCACGGCGGACGCGGCCACCACGAGTTACAGTTACTCCGCTGACTTTAGCCAGGTGACGAGCATCACCGATCCGCTCGGGCACAGCAGGACCTTCTCCTACGATACCCGGGGCACTCTCACGTCTGCAACGGACGCGCTCGGCCACAGCACGACGTTCGAGCACGATGGGCAGGGGAGGCTCGCCAGGGTCACGAACGCCCTCAACGAATCCGTGACGTACGTCTATCAGGGAGACGATCTGGTGGCGGTGATCGACGCGCTCGGCCGCACGACCGCGCTCGCTTACGACGCGGCAGGCAGGCTCGTATCGGCGACTGATCCGATAGGCAACCGCACGCAATTCGAGTACGACGCCGTGGGCAGGCGAACCGCGATTGTCGATGCGCTAGGGCAGCGCGTGCAGTTCGGCCATGACCCAAACGGGAACTTGACCTCGGTCACGGATCAGCGCGGAAGCACGCGAACCTACGAGCACGACGCGCTGAATAGGCTCTCGGCGAGGACGGACGCCCTTGAGAATCGCGAGACCTTGTCCTATGCCAACAACGGGAAGCTGGCGCAGCGGATCGACCGCAAGGGGCAGCTCCTGCGGCGCCAGTACGATGCGCTCGACCGACTCGCTTTGGTGTCGTTCGGCAATGAGAGCAGCATCGCCTACACGTACGATGCCGCGAATCGCAAGACGATGGCGGTGGACAGCGTTAGCGGCGAGATCGACTACGAGTACGATGGCCTGGGGCGGCCAACGAAACAGGCGACACCCCTTGGCAGCGTCACGTACAGTTACGACAAGGCAGGCAGGCGCCTCGCCACCACTGCGACGGGACAGGGCGCGATCGGGTACGCTTACGACGACGCTAACCGCCTGCAGGAGATCTCGTACGGGGGGAAGGCGGTGAGGTTCACGTACGATGACGCGAACCGCCGGACTCAAGTGGTGCTGCGTAACGGCGTCACCATGGACTACACGTACGACGCCGCGGGGCAGCTCACCGGGATCACCTACCGGGACGGCGCAAGCTTGCTCGGAGACCTGACGTACAGCTACGACCCCGCGGGCCGCGTCATCCACGTGGGCGGCTCTCTCGCCAGGGTGAACCTCCCGTCTGCGATGTCGGGAGCCGTCTACAACGCGAACAACCAGCTCACGACCTGGAACGGCGCGGGCCGGAGCTACGACCTGAACGGCAACCTCGTGTCCGACGGGACGCGCACCTTCACCTGGAACGGGCGTGGCGAGCTCACGGCCATCGCCTCGGGGGGCGCACCGCTGGCGCAGTTCAGCTACGATGCCAACGGGCGGCGGATCCGGAGGGCGGTGAACGGGATGGCCACGCAGTTCGTGTACGACGGGGCGAATGCGCTCCAGGAGCTCTCGGACGGCGCCTCGCCCAGCCTCCAGGCATCGATCCTCTCGGGCTTCGGGCTCGACGAGACCTACGGGCGCACGAATGCGGATGGGAGCACCACCGAGTACCTGACCGACCGGCTGGGGAGTACCTTGGCGCTCTCGGACGCGAGCGGCGCTCTCACGACCAGCTACGCGTACGAGCCGTATGGGGCCTCGAGCCAGAGCGGGGTGGCTACGACCAACGCGCGCACGTTTACCGGGCGGGAGGACGACGGGACCGGGCTCCTCTACTACCGGGCAAGGTACTACGACCCAGCGACTGGGAGGTTTTTCTCGGAGGATCCGATGAGGGTCAGAGGCGGCCTAAATCTGTATGCTTACGTGCTTGACAATCCAGTGAACTTCATCGACCTGCGCGGCCTGGCAATCCTGGTGAATGATACGGGCGTCCCCGTCGTCATTAGTGGAAATGTAGGTTCTGGCCACGGTGCGGGAGATCAGGCGTTCGGAGTCATCCCGCCAGGTGAAACTGGCGGCGGAGTGGATAGTTCAATCGCGGGCTACTCGACGAGGGACGCTGCGGTAGATGCCTATTACAATGGCGACGGAGACTCTGTTGGGGACATCACCGATGTAGACTTCTATGATAATGATCCTGCAACCCCGGCGTGCGGCAGTGGCGGTCCACATCCGGCAGATCGCGCGGACAAAAAGGCGATTGGCGATGAGATCGGTCCGACCTATGATGTCGTGATGGATGATAATGGTAATATTGATGCAAGTATGCGGATTGGCGGATTCCCTGGTGCAGTGTGGCGGCGCATCTGGGAGTAACGGTGTCGGGCTATGAGCGAACCGCTAACCACCGATGGGCGGCTTGAAGTGGCGCGACAGCGGGCGCGCAGTGCCATTCTTCTTGTGGCGCTAGTTATGTGCGACGTGGCTGCAATTACGCTGTCCCGCGGATCTCACCAAACAGTGGTGGCCATTCTAACAGTCGTTGGCCTTGTCGCGACTCTGGGGCTAGTAGTAACCCTCATTATCGGAAATAGAGACTGGTTTCTCCGTGGCGCCGTAGCCGTCGTAATTGCGGCCTGGACGGGATTTAAGATCTACTTGACGATCAAGACCTTGCGGAACTTCGATTGAGGGCCAGATTGGGGCCTCACGCTACTTCCTCCCCCAAGGACATCGCGCGCTTTCGTAAGCTGCAGACAATCGCGAGCGCGGGATCTCGGCCGCGCTGACCGCGATCGGTGAACGCGCGCCGACCTCTCGTAACAACGGCGAGAGGAACGCTGGAGCCCGCATATGCCGTGATCGACTCGCCGCAGTTCATCGCGATCGTCTCCACCCCGTCTGGTGCCAGAACGCGGACGGCGCCGATCGCCCTGCGAACAAGTTCCCGCGTCATTTCCCAGGAGGCGGCCGCGCCGCGGAGATCGAGCGAGTGACGCCCTGGTCGCCGTACCCGACGCGGCCCCAGCGAGCTCGCACGCCGCAGAGGGCATCAGGTCGACACGCCTTCGCCGCCGGCAGTGGGCGGGACGCGGAGAGGTGAGGGTGGAGGTGGCAGTCAGGCCGTCAGCTACGCGGCCCGACGGTGATAGTAGTTCAGT
>WNGR01008838.1_pt1 | contig 10606 bp, 16 predicted proteins | sample 5407581 | NCBI WGS metagenome assembly WNGR01 (sample SAMN13153383, study PRJNA577476) | soil metagenome | isolation source: 80 cm soil or saprolite under Garry oak tree replicate 2 | place: USA:California | collected 2016-06-15 | reverse complement strand
ACAATTTTCTTTTGCCTAATTTTTCCTCAAAGAGATTCAAACTCTCCATTCAAAGTTTAAGGGAAAGTAAACTGTGAGAATCTTTTAACACTTCACAGGGTTTACTCAAAGTTTTTTTTCAATTCAAACCCTGGTTTGCGTGCAGTGATATAACTAACACTTATGATGACCAATCATATAACTAACTCCTATGATGACTAATCATATAACTAACACTTAACTGACTTTTCAAATTGACTTACCAAGCTTGTGGAACTTTCCTACTTGCTGGTCATCACTCTGTGAGGAGATTGTAGAGGATTTAGACATGGCCTGTGGACATGGCAACTTGCTAACTTTAGGGTGTTGTACCAGCTGGTCCAAGGTGGGTCAAGCAACCTGTCAAAACACTGATGTTCACGTTCATCCTTTTTAATGTAAAAGAGGCTTGCATGCATGTGTGTGCCCTCAATGGGGTAAGAGCAGCAGAATGTGGCATTGAAAGTGATGAAAGTGAAGTCTTCTTGTGGAGCAATTTGGGGATGTCAAAGCATCGCCTGCACTGATAAATACACTGTTCTGGGGGGGGGGGGATGTCATCGTCATCGCAATCATTGGTGCATTGTGGGAAAGAGTGAGATAGGGGCTAGGGATGCATGTGTGATAGTATGAAATGCACAGTGAGCTTACTGTGACAGTAGGAGTTCAGAACCTGGGTAGTTGCAAGGTCACATTTGCATTTGTGGGAGGGGTTTACTTCAAGATATAAGATCATATGTGAGGACAGAGTGAATGTATTTGGGAGGGGACATTGTACACTAAGCAGTGGGAAAGATGGATATGTTGTTTTACAGAATCGCTTCACAATATACTACATTCTTTGTATATGGGGTCATGTCATTGTTGAGAATACATTTCATGGTTTTATAAGATCTGGCTCTTAACAGTGCAACATATAGTTGCCTATGACCACAGGCAGGGACTTATAAATCAATGCCTAATGTTGAGAAAGATTGACCTTGAGACTTGTTGATTGTGATGGCAAAAGAGAGGGCAATTGGAAATTGGCGTTGATGGAGATGGAAGGGTAGCTGGCCATCAGATGAGATAAGTTTTACATGGGGAAGTAAGTATGTTTCTCCATTGTGTAAGAGGATTTCAATGATTCGGGTACTAATTTGTGTGATGATTCCTCTGGTACCATTACAAATGCCTTCTTCAGAGTGCATGTTTCACAACACAATGATGGGGCAATCTATTTTCAGTTTCAGGTGAGCTTGAGGAAACCCTGAGGGACTGGCACTATGAAGGACTTCAGAGGGATAACCTTTATCCATTGCCATTCCAGTGTCAGGGTCAATTGCCTTGTTGATTGCCCAGAGATTGTGAACTTGTCCAGGAAATTTGTCCAGAACAGAGTCATTTATTTCATTAGCTTCTCAATTGCAAGAAGCAAGGATACAATGCTCATGGAAGTATTGCATGTTGTGCAGGCTGCCCACATCAGGATATGTGTGATCAATGAGCATGGATAGGTTATTAGAGGGACAGAGAAACAGGTCAGGAATGATGATATTGTCATCTGTGTCATTCAACAAGCCTTTCGCTACTTCACAAAGCCATTGAGCAAAGTGTTGTTCATCTGAATCATTGCCTCTGCGCATGTTCTTCTCAAGTGTATAAAAGTTTGGGATTATGGATGGCCATAGAGGGGAGGAAAGTAAGGCCACATTGATGATGTCTGATTTGGAACTGTAGGTGACTACTGGTAGTGTTTGCAAAAAGTCACCACCAAGAACAGTAGTTATTCCACCAAAGAGATATTGACTGTCACGAAGATCCTGCAACATTCTGTTGACTGCTTCAAATGCATGTCAATGCTGCATGGAACACTCATCCCAGATCAACAGTTCAACATTTCTTAACACATCAGCCAAGCCTGATCATTTGAAAATTGTGCAAGTGGAACATTGATTGATGTCGATGGGAATCTTCAACATGGAATGGGCTGTTCTACCACCTGGGAGCAGAAGCGCTGCAATACCCAAAGAGATGACACATATGACATGCCTTTGACATGCACATAGTGTGAAGCAGATTGTGTTATATACAAACATTTTCCCTGCTCCTACACTGCCTTGTAAGAAGAAGGTGTTAGGGGTGTGATCAAAGCTAGACTGTGAAATAGAGTCAAATGTGGTTCATTGCTCATCATTCAGTTTGGGAAGAGAGTTATTTAGCAGATTGGTCTGTTCATCACAGTTGTATGACAGCTGGTGAGTTGACTGTGTGCCAAGAAGTGTGTTCCAGTTCAGTGCAGGATTTGGGAGACCAAGTACTTCCATCATCTTATCATCAGACTGTAGTTATGTCTAGATGAGGAAAAGGCTGTAATTGAAGATGGCTTCATCAGTTAGGGGGGAGAAATTTTGCCAAGTTAAAAAGTGAGGAAGATCATCGCATAGATGTTGTTTGAACAGCTCCCACAATTGAGCTGGCTGAGCTGGCTGGCAATCATGGATGACTATGATGAATAGCAAGCGGAGCTTGTGGCCTGTCTGCATGCACTTTGCATCTTCTAAACTGTATTTCCATTCTCTGTCATTGGCCAAGAGCCCTCATGCATGGCAAGCTTCACAAATCATGGCATGAGTAATGCCCTGAAAGGTTCAAAGGTCATTGAAGCCATGGAGGTTGGTAGTGTGTGACAGGATGAGACATGTGTAAAATTTCTCACCCACATTTGGAGGTATGAATACCATGCATCCGGATGTTTTGCCACCTTTGTGAGGATACCACCACTTTCAAGTGTGATCCCAAGTGAACTTGGAGGGGAAGTTAGGGTAGAGAGTGTCGTGTGCCTCTAGATATTGCTCATTTGCTTTGAAGAAAGTGGTAAGATGGGTGTCGCTTTGTTCATGTAATCTGTGTGGATCATTCCATTGAAAGACAATGTATTGTTCACATTTGAGGTGTACTTGTAATTGAAATATTGGCAGATACTCCTATGAAAGTCAGCAAGGGTACTGTGTGGTCAAAAAAAGGTGCACTCTGTGAGTAGACCAACCCATCAATTATGAGTATGCTTCAGAAGAGCTGATGTAGTGACCATCAATATACAATTTTGTCTCATCTTTGTTGACCAGTTGGTCATCTGTTCCACCATCTGGCATATTATGGGAGTGCAAAGTTAAAGAGGCATGATTGGGACCTTTGTAAATGTACTGTAGAATTTTGTTACAAAGAAGACAGTAGAAGGAAAAGGATAGAATTATGTTGTAGATGTATTTCATAGCATGGAACCCCACTATACATTCCATGTTAATATGCATGTTGTACTGCAGCAGGAGGTAAGAAGAGTAGGAAATGATGCTGTGATTGTCTATGAAAGAAGTTCCAATGGGAATAAATTGCCCTGTGTCTTGTCTTTATGTCTGGATATACAAGTCTCCAGTGATCTCCATGTGGGTTTGAAACTGTTTCAGAAACTGTTTTGTACATTTTCCATGAGCGTCTAAGCAGGGGGACATTTGGCCAAATCCACATGGTCCATGTACCATGAACTTTTTCACAATGTCAAAGAGGCGCAGATGCATAATTTGATCAGGAAATTCAGTGGAAATAATGTTGTCCACAGCATTGGGAGTAGAAATGCAAGAGGAGTGGTCAAGGAAGACAATGAGATGCATGTGAGGGAGGCCACACTTTTGATACTTGACAGTGTAGACATATCCTTCAGCAGTGCCAAAAATGCTTTTTTGCATAATGTCATTTAAAACACTTTCAAATTTCAAGTTGAACACTCAAGCAATAATGTCTGGTCTGTTGTGAGGGGACTGATTCGGAAGCAAAGCCTCTCTCACCTCTCTCCATTGTGGATTTGCCATAACTGTAATGAATAGATCCAATCCTCCAAATCTCTGTAAGAGTGCAAGATGTTTTGCAAGTTTTTTTGCATGAATTGAGGGCCACTGGTGAAGCTGGCTGGCAGGATCACTTTTTTGCCAATTGAAGCAGCATCAACACCCTCATGCAATGTGTCCACAGCTCCTTGATATAGTTCAGCTTGGAGATCCACTTGATGGTGGCAGATCCAAGTGATGCATGAATTCTCAGCAGCAGCCCACATATAAACCAACCATCCTTGAAAGAGGTGCTTGCCTTGGAAAATATGAGAAGTCTCGATGTCTGTGGGGCATGGATGTGCTTGAAATTTAGCAAAGTCACATAAGGAGATGTAATGCTGTTGGTGAGGGATGGAATTGTTGTTTTGAATGTATGGAATTTCTGAGTGCCAGCTTAGCTAACCAGTTGGAGAAAGGAGTGGAAAATGCAAGGTGACATAGGCAGGATGGCATTCTGAAATGTGAATGAGAGGTCCTCCACATGGTCAAAGAATAACATCCTGTGAATTTGTGCAGGCATCTTCATCTCCAGGAATGATTAGTGCAAGTTCATAATCTGTCATTGGCAAATTATACCTGTGACAGTCACAGCCTTTCCAGAAATCCAACTAAATGCAATACTCATGTAGGGAAGTGGCTTGGCTCAATTTATAAGCTTGTTGACAAACCTTAACCAGTGGATGATGTTGCTCGAGAAGCTGCTGTAAGATCTGCATAGTACTGGCATCACACTTATAATTTTTGCACATTCAAAATTGTAATGCATCATTATGATTGTAAATGTACATCTGACTATATAAAGGTGGTTGATCATCCTCAGGAAGGATAGGACCAATTTGATGATGAATTTCACCTTGTATTTTATATTGTGGAGGTCCACATCCATTGTAAGAGCTGCCAACTAAATGTCCACTTCCACCTGTGGACGTAAAAGCTAATGCTTTGTTATATTGACATATGTTGCGATGGAACTCAACAGCTTGATGGTCATTGCCTTCATAAAGAAGGTGAAGAAGCATGGGGATTCGGTCAAGAAAGTCAATGGAAACTTCACTAGCACAACAGCATTCTGCAAAATCAGGTTCCTTCTTTGATGATTTGGCTTGCTTCTCAGGTAGCCAATGTAGTGCATGACAGTGTGGGCACTGGCATGTAAATGGTCCTAAATAATGCTCTTCAATATCACTGGGAAGGGGAACATAATGGGTGACATGGTACTGGAACAGTTGAATGTAGATGAGGCAAAGGATGAAAGAGAGGACATACCATTCATGTGCACACTTGTGCTCTGTTTCAATGCAATGTAGTATGATAGGGATGACTTGTTTCACACTGTTCTGAGAATAAAGGAGTATAAGAGGGGGGAAAAGATGACATGCACTCTTGCTTATCTCAGTTGTTGTTTGGCTCAGTTGGGCAAGATATTTGCAGAACTCACATTCTCTTGTTCCTCTCTCTCTCATTGGCAACAACAATGCTGAGAGAGCTGAGCTGGAGAAGGATCATCAACATATGCTTCCCAGCTGATAAGAGACTGATCTTTGTCCACCTGATTATCGATGAATGAGAGACAAGTTAGGGTTCCATGCAAGCAGAAAAGAGAGACACAAAACTGTGGGGGCCTCTCTCTCGTGTTGTCAGCGACGATGCTGTGCTGTTTGAGCAGGGGTAAGGTCACACTGTGGGCTGGAATGTGGCATGGACTGGAGAAGGAACAGAGCTTGATGGCAAGACCCCTATGTATGCAATGGGACATGCAGATGCAGAGGTAGCAATTACATCACATTGGTTTTATATTTGCAAGCAATGGAGACACAAACATAAAGGAAGAGGTACCATGGAAAAGTGCATAAAGGAAGTGAGAAGCAAACAACACAGAAAGGAAGGGAGGTCATTGAAGAATGTTGTATTCAAGACATGGTGAAGTAGACAATGACACAAGCTGAAGGAAAGAAAACATTGAAACAGTGAGGGATGATACGCAGGCAGTCTTTCAGTCATTCTGTGAAGTAGTCATTCCATGAGGAGATCTGGAAATATAAAGGGGTGCCAGTAGCAAATTGATTTACACTGCATGCTCATAGCTTTGATGCACCTGGGATTGTGGCTGTAGCCCAAAATTTATGTCCAATTAAAAAAAGACAGGAGAAAGACCTGTTGTTGGCTCTCTTTATACCAGATGATCTCAAAAAGGCTGAGGAGAGTGGCACTCTTGACATTGATGTGAACTGCTTGGGTCTGCACCCCAACCCTGTATTAGTTCTTTTCTAAGAACACTGACATGGATGCAGGAAGAGGACACAGATAGGATGGAAATGCATGACAAGATTTCTATGGCCAATGAGTGGGAGAGGCAAAGGTGTGTGCTCCAGGCAATTCTATGTGTAAGCATTCTATGTGTCAGCAAAAAGCATGTCCATTATTTATATATTGTATAGATAACTAGCTAGTACTACTATAGGAAGTGAGCAGTGGCAGCAAGTTAGCGCCATGGTGGGGCTTTTGCATGGCATTGTGGTGGGGTGGCATTGTGGCAAGGCTTGTGCATGGTGGGTTGGCATCATGGTGGGGCTCATGTACAGTGGGTTGGCATGGCAGGACTTGCATGCTGTGGCAAGGTTTTTGTGTGGTGGGTTGGCATCATGGTGGGGCTTGCATGCCATGTTGGGATGGTGTTGGAGTAGTGTCACGGCAAGTCTTGCATGCCATGACAGGGTGGTGGCAGCAGACTTGCATGTGGCAAAGGTCATGGCTTGTGTGTGGTGAGGCAGTGGGGACTTGCAAGGCTTCAGGGGTGGGGCATTGGGGTGGGGATTATGTGGTAGAGAGGTGGGGGTTTGAGGATCCAGCATGTGGGGTAAAGAGTCTCTGTAACATTGATCAGAAAAGGAATGAAAAGAAAAAGAAAAGAAATAAACATATCATTACTTGCATGCCCACAAATGAGGCAATGGTGGTGGCAGGACTTGCAAGGCTTGAGGGGCAAGGCACAGTGGAGAGGTGGGGGTTTGAGGGCCCAGCATATGGGGAAAAGAGGTCTCTACAACACTGGTCAGAAATGAAATGAAAAAGAAGAAAAAAAAACATATCTTTTCTTATGTGCCTGCAAATGAGGCAATGGTGGTGGTGGGACTTGTAGGTTTGAGGGGTGAGGCATGGTGGACAGGTGGGAGTTTGAGGACCTGGCATGTGGGGAAAAGAGGTCTCTGCAATGGTCAGAAAAGAAATGAAAAAATGAAAAAAACATAGCTTTACTTGTGTGCCTGTGAATGCAGGCAATGGTGGTGGCAGGTGTGGGGGCTGAGGGAAAGAGGCAACAATGGCATGGTGGTTTGTGTGCCCCCAGACAGGGTTGTAGTCATCCCACTTGCATAGGCTGTGGAGGTGGTCCCTGTGCAGTGGTAGTGGGTGTGGTAGCAGCTCCTTGAAGATGAGCAGTAAAAGAAGAAAAAAAAACCATATCTGGGTAAAGGGTGGTGATGAGGGTGTTTGAGTCCTCAATGCATTGATGTGTCAAATGAAGTTGCAAGGCTGGTGGCACACTTTCCCATGCCATAGATTAAGCCTCCATCCAACACTTTTTTTGTTAAAGTCTTGGTTGCATATGCCCACACATATTCAATGTAATACAGTACTAACACTATTGCAGGTTCTTCCACTCCCACTGCTATAAAGCTGCCATGGCACCACACTCCACCACATTCATCTGCTGACTTCTGATGCCACCACCATAATCACCATATCATGCATTTTATTTTATTTTATTTCATGTTTTCTTTTTAAAGTCATCTTCAAGGAGCTGTTTCCACACCTGCCTCCATTGCATGGGGACCACCACCACAGCATACACAAGAGGGATGACCACACAACCTCATCCACAGGCATGCAAGCCACTATGCCACTGTTGCATCCTTCCCTTAGCCCCCACACCTGCCACTGCCATTTCTTCATTCACAGGCATGCAAGTTATGTTTTTTTCATTTCATTTTTTTTCATCCCTTTTCTGATCAATGTTACAGAGACTTTCTTTATCCCATGTGCCAGGTCCTCATACCCCCACCTCTCCACCACATAATCCCCACCCCCATGCCCCATCCCTCAAGCCTCACAAGTCCCTGCCACCTCTGCTTCACTGCATGCAAGCCTGTGGCCACCTCTATCTTCACCACATGCAAGTGCACCACCACCTCCACCCCATCACTGTGCATGAGATTCACCCACAATGCCGACTCACCACATGCAAGCCCCACCATGATGCCATCCCAACATGGCATGCAAGGCCCACCACAATGCTGACCCTCCATGCATAAGCCCCACTGTGGCACCATCTCAACATGGAACACAAGACCCCAACACTGCCAACCCACTGTGCACAAGCCCTGCCATGGCATCACCCCAACATGGAATGCAAAGCCCTGCCACCACCAACCCACTGTGACACACGGGACCCCACCACCACACCATCCCTAACACAGTACACAAGACTGCAACCACAACAAACAACCACAACAATGGCAATGACAATGAAGCAGCAGTGGGGACAGTTGTGGTGAGGGATAGTGGGATGTCAGCAGCAGAGATGGCAGCGACAGCAAGGCACTTCTACTTCCTCAGACTGTACAAATTTTATCTATGCAATAAATGGATTCTTTTTTTGTATTTTGTGTGACTTAAGTTGTAAACAGTAATAATAATAAATAATAAAGAGATTAAATTTTTAATCATTTTAATCAAATGAATTTATATTATTAAAATTTATATTAAATAACAGCCCTATATTTGACTTGTGAACTTATGCAACTTGCACTGCTTTCCTGCTGGGCACCAGTAAAAAGTCTGGCAGTAAACTGTGTTCTTGCTGATGGCCATATGCAGACTCTGACTGGGCCTCTGATCCGGTCACTAGAAAGTCTACTATGGGCTATTTAGTAAAAATGGCAAATGGAGTATTCTGCTGGAATTCTAGAGTGCAGAAATCTATCACACACTCTTCCACTGAAGCAGAATATATGTCACTGTGTGATACAAGCAGACAGTTGGTCTAGATCTGTTCACTTCTTAGTGAACTAGGAATAAATCTAGCACCTATTCCATTGTGTGGAGATAATTAAGGCTCCATATTTCTATCTTCTAATTCTGTTCAGGAGAAGTGGATTAAACATATAAACTTGCATCACCATTACATTTATGAAGTCATCCACAATAAAAAGATAGAATTGTTCTTCATTGAAGGAGCTAAGAATCCTGCAGACCTATTTACTAAAAATCTGGGTTGCATAAATTTAGGAAACAACTTAGGCTAGAGTTTAGCTTGCCTACAGTTAGTCAGAGCAATAGCTGCTTGTGAAGAGTGTGAAGGAACTTTTGTACAACAATAGATCCTACATCTCCATCAGTTGTCTAAAGATCAACACCTCTTGCAGAGGTGACCCTACTCAATTGACAACCTAGTATTCTTTACTAGCAAAGCCAATTCTCTCCACACTTTAGTGTCAAAGATGCAAATCAAATAAGATGTCGCTGCCACTATGCCACTTGAGAATCACATCATACTATTGGACACTACCCTCCTCATTGACTCACTAGTCAGGGGTCCAATTAGTTGGAAAATGTCATTGATGATACCTCTAAGAGCTGGTATCTCAAGTTGCTCAGACTGCCATTAATAATCACACTGTGTTGGTACCTGTATACTGCACAGTTCAAAATAAATACCTCACTTGAGACTGCTTTGCAGCTTGTGTGTACCAGATGGTAATTCATATGTCTTAGTCACTATATAGGGAATAAAAGACATCAAACTGTCCTTAATGAAGGATCTATTCCTCATCATAATATTGTTTAGAGCACTCTATAGCTGCATTAAACAAGGGGGAGTGTTGGAACATGATAAGTACATAAGGGTCTTATCTATAGCAGTTATGACATTACAGCAAGTGATACAGTAGTATACTTACTGTAAATGGTAGTCACAATATGCACAGTAGTGGGCATATCATGTACCATAACCCTAAAGGCCTTACACCTTCTGTAAAATGGTGTTGCATATCAGGCATGTGTAAAAATGTGATATTGTGGATGCCTTTACTTATCACCTTTGTGTCAACAGACATGGGTGGGTCATGGAGTATATAAATCCCCCTATGGGGAGTAGTGAATACATACCCCCTCACTTATCCTCACTTGTGCACACATAACACTACTCTCTAAAGACTTCTCCCTTCTACAAAGGTAAGACACATTTCCTATATGCTGCACTTAGTGCTATGCAACACTGTTATCTATTAGGTACCTCAAATTATGCATTAGTCTTTGATGGCAAAAGCAATGTAGGTATTATAGCATATGCAGACTCAAACTGGGCTTCTAACCCAGTTACTAGAAAGTCTACTATAGGCTATTTAGTAAAATAGCTAATGGAGTATTCTGCTGGAATTCTAGAGTGCAGAAGTCAATTGCACTAAAGCAGAATATATGTCACTCTGTGATACAACATCAGCAAACCCTGGGGGCTCTACCAGACTCTACAGTAGTACTCATAGATGGTATAGTGATCCATAGTACCTATAGTGTTGTAGAAACATTTATGAACTACATAGTGCTCCTGTAGTCCTATTGTAGCCTACATAAAGTCTACTTGTAGCACTCTCATAGTGCTCCTGTAGTCCTATTGTAGTGGTGTAGCCTACATAAAGTCTACTTGTAGGACTATCATAAGCATA
>WNGR01014222.1_pt1 | contig 10607 bp, 9 predicted proteins | sample 5407581 | NCBI WGS metagenome assembly WNGR01 (sample SAMN13153383, study PRJNA577476) | soil metagenome | isolation source: 80 cm soil or saprolite under Garry oak tree replicate 2 | place: USA:California | collected 2016-06-15 | reverse complement strand
TCGACGACGATTCCTACGTTGTCCATCCGTTTGAGCGCCATGGGTCAAATCTACAAGGTGTCGTCTAGTCTAGCAACGGACCCTTTTTGCAACGCCGAAGCACGAGCGCGACGTGGAGGCTGAGAGATCGTTCCCGAATAGCTTACTCGGGGCGGATCACGGGCTAACCGGAAGTTAAGGGTTAATCGTCGCCAACAAGCTTCTGCGTAGATTGATACTTTTGTCCAGGTATCAAGCGTGCCGTGATAGGTCCCAGGATAGCCATGAGCAAGACATAGGCAGCTGCAAGAGGACCTAAGCGGGGTTCAAGGCTGGCGCCGAGACCGGCAATAATGATCGAAAACTCGCCATGAGCAACGAGGGTCATACCGGCACGCATGCCTGAACGCCGCGTTAGGCCAGCGCGCCGCGTGGCCCACAAGCCGGTAAGTATCTTTGTGAGCGTGGTGACGACCGTGAGCGTCAGCGCTACAAGCAGGACAGGGGGGATGATGCGCGGGTCGATTTCCAGTCCGAAGAAAAAGAAGAATGTTGCGGCAAAAAGATCACGTAACGGAGTGAACAGACGGTGTGACTGCTCCGCGATAGGACCAGAGACTGCAATTCCAACAAGAAACGCCCCTATGGCGGCTGAGATCTGGAGTCTCTGCGCGATTCCCGCGACCAGCAGGACCGTTCCGAATGTGGTCAGCAGGATGATCTCGTCGGATTGATGCGCTACAAACACGCTCAGCGAATTGCCATAGCGAATGGCAATAAAGAGGACAATCATGACCGTACCAGCGGCGACTGCAATTGGCACAAGCATTCCGGCAGTGCCGCCTCCACTGATGAGCACCGCCACGAGGGGAAGGTAAACAGCCATTACAAGATCTTCGAGTACCAATATAGACAGCACGGTGGATGTCTCGGGAGAATCCAAATCTCGAAGTTCGGAGAGTACGCGAGCGATAATGCTTGAGGACGAGATATAGGTGATGCCTCCAAGGAGCAATGCAGGCAACGGGTTCCAGCCCAGAAGCAGACCGGCGACGAACCCAGGTGGAAAGTTGAGTAGGAGGTCAATCGCGCCAGCAGGCAGATCGCGTTGCAGGTTCCGCTTGAGTTGCTCGCCGGAGTATTCGAGGCCGAGCATGAAGAGTAGCAGCAGGACGCCGACTTCGGCTCCAATCTGAATGAAGCCTGCACTAAGCTTGAGCGGGACGAGACCGCCGTTGCCGAACGCGAGACCAGCAAGCAGGTAGAGCGGGATGGAGGAAACACCCCAACGACTGGCAACCCGAGCAAGCACCGCAAGACCGATGATTGCCAAGCCGAGTTCGATAAAGACCAGTGCGAAGTCGTGCGTCGGCAGGAGTGCCTCCCGAAACTGTGTGAGTGATGTCTTCCGATTAAGTTTAGATGACTTCGTCCTGACCGAATCAAACCAACCACTACCCATTACGCGGGTTCCTTGCCCGAAGGTGCGGTTGGACGGCTAGACTGGTTGTGTGGATCATTTAATAAAGACTGAGGTTGCGCATCCGAAGGGCCGCCTAGCGGTTGCGCTGGACTTTCCTTCTGCGGCTGAGGCACTCAACCTGGTTGATCGGCTGGAGGGCTCCTGCCAGTGGTTCAAGGTGGGAATGGAGCTCCACTATACTGCCGGGAATGACTTTGTGGAGATGTTGCGGGCGCGGGGCTTCAACGTCTTTCTCGATCTGAAGCTGCACGACATCCCCAACACGGTGGCGGGGGCGGTGCGCTCCGTGACTGGTGTGGGGGCTTCCCTGCTTACGATCCATGCGGGTGGCGGCGGGGCGATGATGGCGGCGGCGGCTGAGGCGGCGGCTGTGCCGGGTGCTCCAAGGTTGCTTGCGGTTACGGTGCTGACGAGCATGGATGCGGGTCAGTTGGCGGGGGTTGGCGTGGCTGGGACTCCGGCGGAGCAGGTGCTTCGGCTGGCCAGGCTGGCGCAGGGCGCGGGGATCAACGGGATGGTCTGTTCGCCGGAAGAGGTGGCGGATCTACGGGAAGAGCTGGGGCCGGAGGCGATGCTGGTGATTCCGGGGATTCGAGCGGCGGGGAGCGACGTGGGCGACCAGAGGCGGGTAGCCACGGCGGGTGAAGCGATTGTCCGAGGGGCTTCGATGCTGGTGGTGGGAAGGCCGATTACGCGGGCGAGTGATCCGGCGGCAGCGGCGCGGGCGATTCTGGATGAGATTGCGGGGGCGACTAGCTCTTAGCCGTTAGCTTCTAGCTAAGAGCTAACGGCTAAGAGCCTGTACTGGCGTTGGTGACTTCTGTGTCGCTTAGGCGCAGCGCCAGGGCTTTGGCGGAGCCTCCGCCGCGCAGAAACTCGGTTAGCTGCAACTCGGTTATCTCGTAGCCGAGGGCAGTGAGCCGGTCGGCGAGGTTGCCGGCGACGGGGCTCATCAGGATGTTGCGGCCTACGTTGATGATGTTGCAGGCGAACTGGGTGGCTTCGGCTTCGGTGACGGCGATGCGCTTGTCTGGAGCGTAGGCCGCTTCGATTTTGGCGACAGAGGCGGCGTCGAAGGCTTCGGGGAAGTAGAGCAGATGGCCGTTGCGGAGGGGCGCGAAGCAGGTGTCCAGGTGATAGAAGCGCGGGTCGACGAGATGGAGCGAGGTGACCTGGGTGTGCCAGGCGTCGGCGACGTGGCGGTGGCTGTGTTGGCAGGTACGGACGCCGTGGGCGGCCCAGAGATGGTCGCCGGCGGCGTTGAAGAGCGCGTCGCCCTCGCCTTCGAAGGCGGTCTCGCGAGGCGTCTCCCAGACGAGGAAGCCTGCGTCCTGAAACCAGCGGCGGAGGTGCTGCTCTTCTGTCTGGCGCTGCGGGTGCGCGAAGCTGGAGATGGCGGCGATGCCGTGCTGGACGAGCGCGGAGTGCGCGACGAAGACCATGTCGGGCGATCCGGACTGGGCGTGGAGCAGGCGAACGTCGGCGATGCGCTGGAGATGATAGTGCAGGTTCTTCCACTGGGCGAAGGCGGCGTCGCGCGAGGGACGGTGCAGGTTGCCGGCCATCCACGGGTTGATGACGTAGTCGACGTCATAGAACTGCGGCGGGCACATCAGGTAAGTCGGGCGATCGAAGTGAGGGAGGGATACGACGGTTGAAGATGAAGCTGGTGCTACGGGGGAGATGGTAATCATAAAAGCCAGGTTCCTACTTTCCGCTGTTGAGTCTGCCCTTCGAATAGGACGATCGTCAAGCGGAGTAACGGTAATTTTTTGTACAACTTTGGTTCAGCGTTAGCACATGCAGATAAGGGTTGACAACCCCTATGCAGAAGGCGCAAAGGGATTGGCTGACCTGAGATTGAGACTCGCCTGAGGGGTCGGCGGTTAGCCCTGAACGCACACGGGCGCACACGACAAAAGCCCGTTGCCGGGCCCTTATCGTGTGCCTCAGTTTCTAATGAGCTTAGAGCTTTTCGAAGAAGTCGCAGGCCGAGCAGGAGATGTAGACTCCGCCGGGGGTGCCGCGCTCGCGGTCCTTGACGCGCTTGACGATGCGTGTGGGTTTGGAGCACTTCGGACAGTCGGTGCTCTTGTTAGTATCCATGACCTTCTTACGGTCGCCGGTCTTGGCAATCTTCGCCATAATGCTTGCTCTCCCTGGTACGAATGTTTCGGTTCGCGCGCTGGATGCGTGAGGGTTGACGGCCTTGCGGACGTACAGACTCGACGACATCCGGAACTTCTCGTAAAGATTTTTCCGGGACAGGCCGCGGTGGGAATCGGAGGAGAAGAACTGCGGTTGTGGCTCTCTAGAGAGTTTACACGACAGCGGCCGTTATTGGAGGTGCGGGGTGGTCGAAGGGTCGGCTCGTGGGGCGGTCGTCGAGGTCGTGGTGGGCTGGCTGGCGGTTGGGAACTGAACTTTGTTCGAACCGCTGGGGGGAGCGGGCTCTCCGGGCTTGCGCAGGGTCGGCGGAGGAGGGGCGGGCGCTCCTTCCTCTGCGCCACCGGGCTTGCGATCGCCCATGGCGATCTCGCGGGTGAGGCCGGGTAACTCGTAGCCTCCCATCTCATCCTTGTCGTGAATCTCGATGGGCTTGCCGAGGGCGGCTATCTCGACGAGGGTGACGCGGTCTCCGACGAAGCGGACGAAGCGGACGGTCTGGGGCACGTGGCCGTAGATCCACTCCTCGTAGCGCACGCCGTTGGGGTCGCCGCTCGGCTGCTCACGGACCTTGCTCTCGGGGGCGCCGAGGGCGGCGAGGACCATGCGGTGGTTCATGCCGACGAGGACGTCGTGCGCGGCGATTGCATTTCTAAGCTGCGGCGGTAGGGTGTCGGCGTAGGCCTGCTCGGTGGATTTGACGCCGAAGTCGATGACGGGCTCGAGGAGAGCTTTGACTTCGGGGGCGGAGATCTCGGGGATGTGACCTTCGAAGACGAGGGTGATGCGGGCGCCCGTGGGCTTCTCGCCGTTGTCGGCGACGACGTTGTTGTTGTTGAGCTGGATGTGGCTGAGGAAACGGTGCTTGGCGTAGGGGCCGCCGTTGAGGTCGAAGATGATGCGGTCGCCCTTGACCTGCATGGCCGTGATGATGACGCGCTCACCGGGGCCGGCGGACTGGCCCTTCTGGTAGATCATCTGCTTGTATTCCGCGGGGCCGGGGCTGATGGGACCGTTGGCGCGAAGGGTGAGGCCAGCACCCAAGGGCAGAGCTCGATGGGCGAAGCCTTGCTCGGCTTCGAGGTTGCGGACGAGTTCGCGGCGGCCGCGCTCAGTGAGCTTCGTATCGGGAAGGGGGAGATCGGTGGGGGTGAAGTCGGTGGCGAGGTCGGAGGTTGCGGATTTTTCACCCACGACAAAGACCTGGCTTTGGGCCGCCGTCAGGGAGAGAGTCAGAGAGCCAGCCAGTCCAGCCAGAAGGGCCCATCTGTACGTGCGGTAGGCCATAAAGCACCTCAGATGCATAACAGCTTGCGCCTTCTCTTCCCTTTTGGCAAGTGGCGCGTTGAGGACGCAATTGCAGATTTTGATGCTGTGGTAGGTGTTGCCAGATCAGGGCTTTGGCTCGTCGTTAACGGAGCGGCTTTGGGGTGTGGTCGGCAGGATTTGGACGAGCTGGGGCGGGTCGGCGGGTCTGGCCTGCTGCTCCATTGCGATGTGGGCGGCGGGTGGGGGGGCGTCCATGGGATAGCCGCCGGGGACGATGGGGATGTAGGTGTAGTGCCATGCGTAGTCGCGGGTGACGCGGACGAGGACGATGAGGCCGGCCACGATAGCGAGGATGGTGAAGGAGGCTCCCTCGGGGCCGTAGAAGCCGCCGGTGAGCCAGGTGCGTCCGATCGCCTGCGTCTGGACTACGGTGGAGAAGTCGGTGATACCGCTGACCGGAAGGCCGAAGAGGACTCCCATGCTGGCGTTCCAGGCGAAGTGCAGGCCCCAGGGCAGCCATAGAGCGTGAGTGCGGAGCCAGGCTACAGAGAAGAGGACGCCGGCGAACATGGTGATGAGGACGCTGGTCCAGGTGGCGTCGTTGTTCAGCATGTGGATGAGACCGAAGAGGACCGACATGATGACGGTTGCGGTTGTAGGACCGACGGCTCCGATGAGGCACCGGAATGGATAGCCGCGGAAGGCTACCTCTTCCGTGAGCGCGGCTACGACCAGCGTGACGAGATTCAGCAGGAGGAGTGAGAAGGCTCGGGGTTCGGTCCAGAAGGTGACGTGAAGGGTGCCGGCCAATGCCATGGGCAAGACGGCGAGAACCATGATTCCCCAGCCGATGGCAGCGCCCAGGGTCCACTCTTCGCCGGCTGTGGGGCGTTTGGGCAGGCCGAGGACGCTACGGAGCGAGGGATAGCTGCGGGCGATGGTATTGAGCAGGGAGAAGCCCACTGCGAGGAGGAAGAGAAGGAAGGTTGCGGTAAGCAGGTAGCGGCTTGACGGGATGTAGAAGCGGTTGGAGAGGCCGCGGGCGGCGCGTCCTGCGAGGATCTCAGAGGAGACGAACCATGCCACGGAGGTTCCGAAGAGCGCGAGCTGCAGGGTTCTGCTGGTGCGGTCTGGAGAGGTTGACGCCGGCAACGGTGATTGCTCCATGGTGAAACGCAGGCCGCTAGGCGGTGGTGTAGAACTGCGCGATGTTCCGGAACTTGCGATAGCGCTGCTCGAGCATCTCGTCGAGAGAGAGCGCACGAAGGGTAGCGAGGTGGTAGCAGAGCTTTTCGTCTACTGCGGCCACAGCGGCGGCGGGATCGTTCTGGGCACCGCCGGCAGGCTCGGAGAGGACATCATCGACACAGCCGAGGAGTTGGACGTCGGTCGCGGTGTATTTGAGAGCGGCAGCGGCGTGCTGCTTTTTGCTGGCGTCCTTCCACATGATGGAGGCGCAGCCCTCGGGGGAGATGACGGAGTAGATGGCGTTCTCGAGCATGAGGACGCGGTCGGCTACGGCGAGCGCGATGGCTCCGCCGGAGCCGCCTTCGCCGGTGATGGTGGCGATGGTGGGGACGCGGAGGCGGGACATCTCGATGAGGTTGCGGGCGATGGCCTCTGCCTGGCCGCGCTCCTCGGCGCCGATGCCGGGATTTGCGCCGGCGAGATCGATGAAGGTGAAGATGGGGCGGCCGAACTTTTCGGCGATCTTCATGGCGCGGAGGGCCTTGCGATAGCCCTCGGGGTCGGGGCTGCCGAACTTGCGGGCCACCCTCTCCTTCAAAGTCCGGCCTTTGAGGTTGCCGACGACGAGGACAGGCTCGCCGTGGAAGGACGCCATGCCGCAGCTCATCGCGGCGTCGTCGCCGAAGGCTCGGTCGCCATGAATCTCGCTAAAGTCGGGGAAGATTGCTTCGATGAAGTCCATCGGATAGGGACGCTGCGGGTGCCGGGCCAGTTCGGTTTTCTGCCATGCCTCCGGTATGGGGGCTGCAGCGGATTGACTCGGGCTGACTCTGCTGATTTGGTGTTCTGCCATGTTTATTAGATGAAGCCCAGAGTTGATTGTATACGTCCGATGGCGGGCGGGACGCATTGCGGTAGGCCTAGTTGCCCGTAAGAGGCACTTCCCCCTTGCCGGATGCGGCGGAGCGGAAGACAGCTTCGATCACCGCCATGTTTTTGATTGCATCCTCAAGGGGAACCGGAACCTCGGTGCCGTCCAGGATCGCGCGGGAGAAGGCATCACCCTGAATCGTGTACTGGTCGCAGACCGGGAGAGTCTCGGTGGTGATGCCGCTGCCGAAGATGTCGCGGCCGTCGTCGATCAGGATGCGGGTGGGCCGATCTGGTGGAGCGTTGAACGGGATCTCGACCTCGATACGTCCCTTTGTGCCAAAGATGTTGATCCGCTGGTAGGGCACGAGCTGCGTGCTGCACGTGAAGATGGATTGTCCCAAGGGAAAATCGAGGATGGCTGAGGTCAGCCGGTCGGTCTTCATCTCGGGATCTCTTTCGGCGACGCCGAGGACTCGGACGGGCTCATCGTTGAAGAGGAAGCGCGATATGTTGATGGGATAGCAGCCGATGTCCATCAAAGCGCCACCACCGGCCTCAGGAATGTTGCGGATGTTCGCGGGATTAATATTGAAGTAGCTGAAGAAGCCATGGATGGAGCGGAGTTCTCCGATGCGGCCTGCGGCGATCAGTTCACGTACCCGCAGCCACTGGGGATGGGTGCGCACCATGAAGGCCTCGCCGATCTTTACTCCCGTGCGCTGCTGCACTTCGAGCAGGGTGCGGGCTTCTGCGACCGTCATGCTAAGGGGCTTTTCGCATAAGACGTGCTTCCCTGCCTCGGCAGCCTTGATCGTCCAGGGGACGTGAAGATTATTGGGAAGCGGATTGTAGATTGCGTCGATCCGTGGATCGGCTAAGAGTTCTTCATAAGAGCCGTATGCTTTTTCAATGCCTAGTTGTTGGGCGGTCTCTTTGGCTTTGTGGAGGTCGCGCGAGGCGATTGCAGCGATCTGGCTCCACTCGCCCTTCTGCATTGCCGGTATGACTCTCTTGACGCCGATTGCGGCTGTGCTCAGGATTCCCCAGCGGACTTTGTTTGGCATAAACCAACATCATAACGGCAAATTTCTATCCGTTAGATCTCAGGCTGCGTTGGCCAGCGCCGCATCTTCGGCAGCATAGTCGAATTGCTCCTGATTGATAGTGCCTGGCGGGTTCTGCTGCTCCCAAGCTATCGTCCGTCGCACTGCTTCGTCATTTTCGACCAGCTCGCAGTATCCAAGCTCCAACCGAATCCGCTTCGAGGAGGCGACTACGTGCTGGGTTGCGTTACCGGGCGGCAACAGATGTTTTGGCACCTGCTCCCGCGGTAGCACGACGAACCTTCCTGCCCACTTCATTTGGGATGCTATCTTCCTCTGCCATTCAAGCTCTGGCGGAGTTGACTCCTCGCAAATGTTATAGACGCGCCCACCGGCACGATCTGATATCGCAGCAATCGCGATCGCATGCGCTACGTCCTCCACATACCCTCGTGGACCGCGCCAGGCGGCTAAATCATCCGGCAGCAGTATGGCAGGTCTGCCATCAGCGATGCGTTTCAGGAGTGGGAAGAATCTGTGGAGAGGATCGCCGGGCCCGTACACCATGGGCAGTCGTAGAACACTCCCTGGAATCTGGGTATCGCCCATGATGGCTTCCTCCACCGCGAGCTTGTCGTAGCGCTCGTCCAGCCACGAAAATACGCTTTTCAGCCTCTGTATGGTTTCGGACGGATAGAGCTGGCGAGTGGTGCGGAGCGGAGAATCTTCCGTCAGGGGCAATGGCTCCAAAGGCCCAGGCTCGACTCCGTGGAGCAGACCCCATGCGCGATAGACGTCCATGCTGCTGATCGCCACTACGCGCCGTGCAACGTCGCGCGCAATGCGCGTCAAGTCTCGCGCCTGATCGCCCGAGCTCAGTATCAAGTCGACGATGACCTCTGGCCCAAATCGGCTGAGCTCGTTTCGGTACTCCACAAGCCGGTTACGGTCGCCCTGGATCTGCTCCACTCCGCTGAAACCAGCATTGCGATGGCGATGAAACACCGCAACTTCGTGGCCAGAATCGCTCAGCTCCCGCACAAGCGGTGATCCGATAAATCCATTCCCGCCAATCACAAGGATTCGCATAGCAACATGGCCAGTACTCAGCCCATGGGTACTCACTTTATCAGGAACGGTTTATGGCATCTTCCCGGTGAAGGCCATAGGTACTGGCGGGACATCACTGGGATCGTCGAGCATCTGCCAGCGCTGGAGCGAGAACGGGAGGTTGCCGTTGAGCCAGATGAAGTCGTGGAAGGTCTGGAGCTTGAAGCTGTCGCCCTGCTTGCGGCGGGCGTCGGAGAGCAGGCGGATGATGTCGAGCTTGCCGATCTGGTAGGTGATGGCCTGGCCGGGGGTGGAGGCGAACATGGCGGCTTCGCTGCGTGCGGTGCCCATATCCATGGGGACGGTGGAGGCGAGGTAGTCGGCGGCCTGCTCGAGGGTGAACTCGCCGAGCGCGAGGCGGACGTCGACCTCGACGCGGAGGGCGCGCAGACGCATCATGCTGTAGATGCTCTCCTTGATGCGGGGCGCGGAGTCGAAGAGGCCGGCCTGCAGCATCATCTCCTCGGCGTAGAAGCCGATGCCCTCGTTGGATTCGGAGTCGTAGTAGTGGCGGCGGATGGGGTCGGGGTGATGCCAGCTCCAGGCCATCTGGAAGTAGTGGCCGGGGATGCCCTCGTGGATCATAAGCGGGCGGGTGTCGTGCGAGGTGACGGCGTCGAAGAAGCCCATCTTCGGGCCGGGTGGTTCTTTGTAGCTGACGCTGTTCTGCATGAGGCGAGAGGGGCCGGTGAGGTCGTCGGTGACACCGAGGAAGGAGAGCGGCGCGATGTAGGGCGGCATCGCAATGTCATGGTAGTGCTGCACCTCCGCAGGGACGGAGAGGATGCCGTGGCCGACGAGGTAGTCGCGGATGGCGAGCTCTTCCCTGTCGCCGCTGGCGACCTGCGCCTGGATGCTGGGAAAGATGGGTGGGTAGGGTTTGCCGGTGTTGGCGGCCTGGGCGAGGCTCTCGAAGGCGACGGAGCGTTCCCACTCCTGACGGCCTGCAGTGAGCATCTGCTCGGGCGTCCATGACATGAGCGCGACGTTGCGGAGGAAGTAGAGGTAGCCCTCGCGGCCGACGGCGGTCTTCTCGGGCAGGCCGGCGGCTTTGCTTTGGAGCCACTCGCGATAGCTGACGAGTGCAACCTGCGCGGTGGCGGTGTCCTTCTCGAAGCGGGCGCGGTTGTTGGGCGCGAGCTCGGGGAGGAGGGCCGATTTGAAGGTCTGGAGGCGGGCTTCGATGTTCTTGAGTGAGGCCAGCGTGATGCGCATGTAGGGGCCGCGCATGTCGTTGAGATTTTCGCGAGCCGCGTTGAGGGTCGTGGGGATGCGCTCCATGCGGTCGAGGATCTGCTGCTGGCGGTCGGACTGGATGGGAGGCGGCGGAAGGAGCACGGCGTAGACGCTGCCGAGGCTTTGATCGACGTAGAAGCCGGGGTTCTGACGCCATCCGGGGACAACGTCAAGCTCCCAGTAGACGCGGGCTATGGCTGATCCGAGGAGACGATAGTCGATCTGATCGGCAACAGATGCGCCCGTGACATCGAGTGCGC
>WNGR01021689.1_pt1 | contig 10608 bp, 7 predicted proteins | sample 5407581 | NCBI WGS metagenome assembly WNGR01 (sample SAMN13153383, study PRJNA577476) | soil metagenome | isolation source: 80 cm soil or saprolite under Garry oak tree replicate 2 | place: USA:California | collected 2016-06-15 | reverse complement strand
CTTGTTCAGGCGCACGGTCGCCGTCGCCACGTCCAGCACGTTCACGAACGTGCGCGACTCGGCGTCCACCGCGAGCACCGCGGAGCCGCCGGCGATCAGCGCCTGCGTGACGGTGCCGCGCATGCGCAGCGGCTTCGCCGCGATCGTCGTGCCGTCGTCATAGCGCGCGACGTTCAGCCCCGTCTGCACCACGCCGTTCACGATGCGCACGTTGCCCGTCGCTTCGTTCGCGGGCGGCGACTCCGGGAGGATGATGATCCCCGCCGGATGTTGCACGATGTCGTGCACCCACCCGTCGATCGTCGCCGGCTTTGCCCACAACGCCTGACCGTCGGCGAGGCGATACGCCATGAGGCGGTCGTCGAAGCTCACGTAAATGCGGTCGGGCTTGTCGATCGATGGGTAGAGCTGCACGCGGCGCGCGGGGTTCCCCGCGCGGGCGGTCGGCAACGTCGCCGACCACAGTACCGTGCCCGTCTTCGCGTCCAGGGCCCGGAGCCCCATCAGCGTGTTGACGACGATGACGTCTGGCCCTGCCTGCAGCACCTGCAGCTCGGTGGCTCCCGACACCGCGCGGACCAGGCCCTGCATCAGACCGCCGAGTCCGCGCTTGGGGGGCCCGCTCTGCTGGAACAGGGATTCGCTCGCCCACCGCTGGTCGCCCGTCACGAGGTCGTAGAGCGCGACGACCGGCGGCCCGGAGGCCCGCCGCCCGTGCACCAGCAGCGTGCCGCTCTGTGGCAGCACGCGACGGGTGACGACCTGAGTGAGGGAGAGTTTTCGGGAGTCGAAGACAGTCGCGCCGGTCACCGGGTCGAACACCACCAGCAGGCCCGGGCGCGCCGCCTCCATGAGCAACGACCCCTCGACCATGCGGACGCTGTCCGCCGGCAACCCGCCGAGCTCGGGCCGCTGCCACGCGACCGCGCCGTGCTCGATATCGACCCCGGCGAGCGCCGCGTCGGTCGAGACGAGCAACACCCCTGCCGGCGTGACCTGCTGCCAGCGGATGTCCCCGCCGCCTGGGATCTTGAGCGTCCACGCGGCGGTCGCGCCCGTGAGACCGGTCGGAGCGGCTTGCGCGTGGGCGACGGTGGAGACGGCGACGAGGAGCGAGACGGCGAGTAGCGAGCGACGAGCGAACGAGACGGCCATGGGGACCCTCCGGTGGCCCCCTATATCCCCCCAGCGTCGGGCGGAGCGCAAGAGTTGGGAGGCTCGCCTTTCGCGCTGAGGCTTTTCCGGTAACGTTTCAGCCATGCTCACTTTCGCCCTCCTGGCCGCCATCGCGGCATCCGTGACCCCCCCCCAGACGCCCAACGACGTCGCGCGCTGGGAGCGGCAGGCGCAGCACGTCACCATCATCCGGGACGATTGGGGCATCCCGCACGTGTACGGCAAGACCGACGCCGACGCCGTGTTCGGCCTGATCTACGCCCAGGCCGAGGACGACTTCAATCGGATCGAGACGAACTACCTGAACGCGATGGGACGGCTGGCGGAGGCCGAGGGCGAGTCGCGGATCTACCAGGATCTGCGGATGAAGCTGTTCATCGACCCCGATTCGATGCGGGCGTTGTATGCCGCGAGCCCGGCGTGGCTCAAGGCGCTCATGAACGCCTGGGCGGACGGGTTGAACTTCTACCTGTACAAGCATCCCGAGGTGAAGCCCCGCGTGATCCGGCGCTTCGAGCCGTGGATGGCGCTCACTTTCAGCGAGGGCAGCATCGGCGGCGATATCGAGCGCGTGAGCCTGCGCGACCTCGAGGCGTTCTACGGCGCCGCTCCGTCGGCGCCGGTGGGCACCGGTGGGGAAGGGGACCTGGAGACCGAGCCCACCGGCTCGAACGGCATCGCCATCGCGCCCGCGAACACGGTCAATCACCACGCCCTGTTGCTCATCAACCCGCACACGTCGTTCTTCTTCCGCGCCGAGGTGCAGGTGGTGAGCGACGAGGGCCTCGACGCCTACGGCGCGGTGACGTGGGGGCAGTTCTTCGTCTACCAGGGCTTCAACGACCGCACCGGCTGGATGCACACGTCCAGCGGCGTGGACGCGATCGACGAGTATTTGGAGACGGTGGTGCAGCATGGCGGTCGCTACGCCTACCGCTATGGCGCCGGCGAGCGGCCGATGATCGCCTCCACCATCACGGTACTGTACAAGACCGCCACCGGGATGGCCCGGAAGACGTTCACGGTGTACCGCACGCACCACGGGCCGATCGTCCGCAAAGTGGGCGACAAGTGGGTGAGCGTCCGCTTGATGCAGGAGCCGCTGCCGGCCCTGATCCAGTCCTACACGCGCACCAAGGCGCGGGACTACCAGGCGTTCCGCCGCACCATGGAGCTGCATACCAACTCGTCGAACAACACGATCTTCGCCGACGGCGACGGCGACATCGCCTACTTCCACGCCAACTTCATCCCGCGGCGCGATACGACGTTCGACTGGACCCGGCCGGTGGACGGCAGCACGCCGGCGACGGAATGGCACGGCGTCCTGTCGGTGGACGAGACGCCGCACCTGCTGAACCCCGCCAGCGGTTGGCTCTACAACTCCAACAACTGGCCGTGGTCGGCCGCGGGGCCGGCGAGCCCGAAGCGCGAGGACTACCCGCGCTACGTCGAGACCGGCGGCGAGTCGGCGCGGGGGCGCCACGCGATCCGGGTGCTGCAGGACCGCAAGGACTTCACGCTCGACGCCCTGCTCGGCGCCGCGTTCGACCCCTATCTCACCTGGTTCGAGAAGCCGCTCCCCGCGCTGGTCGCGGCGTGGGATCAGGCCGCGGCGGACCATCCGCTCAAGGCGAAGCTCGCCGAGCCGATCGCGCTGCTGCGCGCGTGGGACCTGCGCTGGTCCGCGACGTCGATTCCCACGTCGCTCGCGGTGTTCTGGGGCGAGGCGCTCGGGGGCGGGGTGGAGCGCGCGACCCCCGATCAACTCCTCCAGGCGCTGTCCGAGGCGGTCGACAAGCTCAACGCCGATTTCGGGACCTGGAAGACCCCCTGGGGTGACATCAACCGCTTCCAGCGCTTGACCGGCGATATCGTCCAGCCGTTCAGCGATTCGGGGCCGAGCACCCCCGTACCCTTCACCGCCTCGCGGTGGGGTTCGCTGGCGGCCTTCGGCGCCCGGGCCTATCCGGGGACGAAGCGCTGGTACGGGACCAGCGGCAACAGCTTCGTGGCCGTGGTCGAGTTCGGGGATAGCGTGCGCGCCCGGGCGGTCACCGCCGGCGGGGAGAGCGGCCATGCCGGCAACCCACACTTCAACGACGAGGCGGGGCGGTACGCCGCCGGTGATCTGCGGACGGTGTACTTCTATCGCTCGCAGCTGGTAGGTCACACCGAGCGCGAATACCACCCGGGGCGCTGAGGGTGGGGACACCGCGCTCATCGCGTCAGCGCTACCGCGAGTTCGTCAAGGATTACCACGCGCACCGCCTCGACGCGTCGACGGACGGCGAGTCGCCGCGCCTCGAGCGCGGGACCCGGCGCCGTTATCTCCGCGACTACCTGCGCTGGCTGTGGCCCTATCGGTATGCCGCGGGCGCCCTCCTCGGGCTCGCCCTGGTGGCGACCGGCCTGCAGATGATCGAGCCGCTGTTCATGCGGTTCATCATCGACAAGGTGCTGCTCAACACGGGGCTGGGGGCGGCGTCGCGACTCTCCCTTCTCAACATGGCGGGCGCGGCGTTCGTCGGCGTCGTCATTCTCTCCAATCTGACCGACGCGTGGCGGGATTACCGGCAGCGCCTGCTCAACTCGCGCGTCATGCTGTCGTTGCGCCGGTCGTTGTTCCGGCGCCTGCTGTTCCTGCCGCTGCCCCGGCTGTGGGAGATGAAGACCGGCGGCATCCTGTCGCGGCTCACGGGCGACGTCGAAACGACGACCGGCCTGCTGCAGATGGCGATCGTGTCCCCCGCCGTGTCGATCATCCGGCTGATCGTCGCCGTGGCGGTGCTCGTGGCGCTGAATTGGCGCCTGGCGTTGACGGCGATGGCGATCGTCCCCGCGGCGATGCTCATCAGCTTCGTTGCCGCGCGGCGCGTGCGGCCGATCTATCGCTCGCTCCGCAAGGACGTGGAGCAGATCGACGGCCGCGTGGGCGAAGCGTTCTCGGGAATCCGCGTCGTGCGCGCGTTCCGGCGGGAGCTGCAGGAGCTGCTCGCCTACATGACCGGCCGGCACATGGTGCTGCGCAAGGAGCTGTTCGCGCACCGGCGCGAGCTGGTGCTGTGGACGTCCTGGGGCCTGCTGCAGGCGGGCGTGAACGTCGTCATCGTCTGGTACGGCGGCTACCTGAACATCGCCGGCGGCGCGTCGATCGGCGACATCATGGCGTTCCAGTGGTACTCGTTCCTGCTGCTCGGGCCGGTGTGGCAGATCGTGAACACGTTCTCCGAGCTGCAGCGCTCGCTCGCGGCGATGGAGCGCGTCTTCGATGTCCTGGCGATGGACGACGACATGCCCGACCGGTCCGGCGCGCGCCCCGCGCCGCCCGTGGTGCACGAGCTGCGGTTCGAGGACGTCGAGTTCGCCTATCGCGAGGGGCAGCCGGTGGTGCGGGACTTCACGGTCGCCGTGCCCGGGGGCTCGGTGGTCGCCTTGGTGGGGCGCAGCGGCGCTGGCAAGACGACGGTGACCGACCTGGTGGCCCGGTTCCACGACCCCTCGCGGGGGCGGATTCTCTTGAACGGCGCCGACCTGCGCGACTTGCGGCTGCGGACCTACCGGGATCTCCTGGCGATCGTGCAGCAGGACGTGTTCCTGTTCGACGGCTCGGTGCGCGACAACATCGCGTACGGCCGCCGCGAGGCGACCGACGCCGAGATCGAGGAGGCGGCCCGGCGGGCCAACGCCCACGAGTTCATCGTCAAGCTGCCGGAGCAGTACGAGACGTTCATCGGCGAGCGCGGCGTCAAGCTGTCGGGGGGCCAGCAACAGCGGCTGGCCATCGCCCGGGCGATCCTCGCTTCGCCCCAGATCCTCATCCTCGACGAGGCCACCAGCAACCTCGACACCGAAAGCGAGCAGCTGATTCAGGCGTCGATGGCCGCCCTGCTCGCCGGGCGCACCACGTTCGTGATCGCCCACCGCCTATCGACCGTGCGGCGCGCCAATCTGATTCTGTTGATGGAGGATGGCCGCGTCGTCGAGCGGGGCACGCACGACGAGCTGATGAGCGCCCGCGGCGCGTACTACGAGATGGTGCAGCGGCAGATGGAGCCGCACGACCAGGACGCGGAGGAGCTGCTGCGCGAGTGAGGGCACGGCCCCCCCGTCGGGAACTCTCGTGATCGCGGCGCGGTTATTTATGTAACAGGTCGTGGGTGACCGCGAGGAGACTGCATGTCCATCCGTCCCGTCAAATCGATCATCCAGTCGCAGCCCACCATCGAAGGCGCCGGCGTCAAGCTGCGCCGCGCTTTCGGGTTCGGGGACACCGGCGACTTCGATCCCTTCCTTCTCTTAGACGATTTCCGCAACGAGCATCCCCAGGACTATCTCGCGGGGTTCCCGTGGCACCCGCATCGCGGCATCGAGACCATCACCTATGTCCTGCGCGGCACCGTGCAGCACGGGGACAGCCTCGGCAACCGCGGCGCGATGGGTCCCGGCGACGTGCAGTGGATGACCGCGGGGAGCGGCATCCTCCATCAGGAGATGCCCAAGGGCGACGACGCGGGCCGCATGCACGGCTTCCAGCTGTGGGCCAATCTCCCGCGCTCGCTCAAGATGACCGATCCGCGTTACCAGGACATCCTCGCCAAGGACATCCCCGAAGTCGTCGACGACGACGGCACGCGGGTGCGCGTGATCTGCGGAGAGTTTTGGGGGAAGACCGGTCCCGTCGAGGGCGTCGCCGCCGACCCGCGCTACCTCGACGTCTGGGTGCCGCCGCGGGTGCGGAAGACCTTCCCCGTCGAGTCGTCGCGCCACGCCTTCGCGTACATCTTCGAGGGCAGCGGCACGTTCCGGGACGCGTCGGCGCCGCGCGGCGTCCTCACCGAGCAGGTCGGGGAAGGGGCGTCGGGGGCGATGGTGCGGGACGAGGCCGACAATCGCTCGCTGGTGCTGTTCGATTCCGGCGATGAGGTCACGGTGCAGGCGGGCGAGGCGGGGCTGCGCTTCCTGCTCGTTTCGGGCCGGCCGCTCGAGGAGCCGGTGGCCTGGCGGGGACCGATCGTGATGAACACCGACGAGGAGCTGCGGCGGGCCTACGCCGAGCTGCGGGACGGGACGTTCATCCGGCACCGCTGAGCGGCGCGGCCTTTTCCTGGGATTCCATCTCGTTCAACGCCGTCCGCACCGCCGTCGCACGGTCCCGCCCGACGCTGCGGTACACATCCTGGCCGCTGCTGCCGCGAATCACCCGGTATTCCCGAGCTCCATCCGCGATGTTGCGCCCGACGCTGCGGTACACATCCTGGCCGCTGCTGCCGCGAATCACCCGGTATTCCCGAGCTCCATCCGCGATGTTGCGGGCGTACTCGCGGACGTCCCAGGACTCCCGGCCCGGGCACCGTGGGTACTGCTTCCCGAGGTAGGACAGCTCCTCTTCCGTCAGCTGCTCGCCCTGGAGCTCCACCAGCGCGCGCAACGTCTCGATCCTCACGACGCGTCCTTGAGACCCGGCGGACTCACCCGCCCACCCCGCGTCTGCAGGTACGCGCCGTAGCCGCAACCACAGGACTCCGTGGTCCGCCCGTTGCGGTCGGTACCGAACTTGAGCGCCAGACGGCAGGCCGGACACCGCGGCGCACCGCCGTCCATCACCATCTCGGCCCGCAGCTTCAACCGCGAGCGGCTCACTTGTGCCGATAGGTGATGCGCCCGCGGGTGAGGTCGTAGGGGGAGACGGCGAGCGTCACGCGGTCACCGGCGAGCACGCGGATGCGAAACCGCCGCATCTTGCCGGCGATGGTGGCCAGCACGAAGTGGCCGTTGGGCAGGTGGACGCGGAAGGTGCTGTTGGGCAGCACGTTCTCGACGATGCCGTCGATTTCGATCGCTTCTTCCTTCGCCATCGAGGGTGGCCCTCCGAAAAAGAAAGCGGGACTGGCGCATGGGCCAAGTCCCGCCGTACGAGCGTTAGGGGAAGGCTAGTCGGTGGTACGAGGGAAGTCAAAAGCGCGTTCTCGAGCCTTACGCTCCGTCGAGCACCTCCCGCACGGTGCGCGCCAGTGCGTCTCGCGTGAACGGCTTCTGGAGGTAGGCGATCCCGGGCTCGAGAATGCCGTGGTGGATGATGGCGTCGTCGGTATACCCCGACGCATACAGCACCTTGATCCCCGGTCGCAGACGCACGAGCTGGTCCGCCAGCTGCCGCCCGCTCACACCCGGCATCACGACATCCGTCAGCAGCAGGTGGATCGGGCCGTGGTGCTTGGCGGCGAGCTGCAGCGCCGTATCCCCGTCCGGCGCTTCCAGGACGGTGTAGCCGTAGCGCTCGAGTCCCTGTCGCATCACGGTGCGGACCGACGCCGCATCCTCGACCACCAGCACGGTCTCCGTCCCCTGCCGCGGCCTCGCAACCGGGGCCGCCGCGCTGCGCTGTGCCGGCTCGCCCGCCCAGGGGAAGTAGATCTTGAAGGTGGTCCCGTGGCCGGGCTCGGAATACACCCAGATAAACCCGCCCGACTGCTTGACGATCCCGTACACCGTCGCCAGACCCAACCCCGTCCCTTTGCCGGACGCTTTCGTGGTGAAGAACGGCTCGAAGATGTGCGCCTGCGTGCGGGCGTCCATTCCAGTACCCGTGTCCGTCACGGCGAGCATGACGTAGCGGCCGGCCTGGGCGGGAGGGTGGGCCTGCAGGTAAGTCTCGTCCATGTCCACGTTGGCCGTTTCGATGGTCAGCCGGCCACCTCCGGGCATCGCGTCGCGCGCGTTGACCACCAGGTTCATGATGATCTGCTCGAGCTGGCCGGGGTCGATGATCGCCATGCCCACATTGGGAGCGAGGAGGGTGGCGAGCTGAACGTCTTCTCCGATCAGGCGCTTGAGCAGCATCTCCGTGCCGGCGACGGTGCCGTTCAGGTCGAGGACTTGCGGCTGGAGCACCTGCTGCCGGCTGAACGCCAGCAGCTGCCGCGTCAACGCGGCGGCGCTCTCCGAGGCCTTGCGGATCTGGGCGAGGTCTTCGCGGTGGGGGTCGTCGGGGCCGAGATCCTCGAGCAGCAGGTCGCTGTAGCTCGTGATCACCGTGAGCAGGTTGTTGAAATCGTGGGCGATGCCGCCGGCGAGCCAGCCCACGGCCTCCATTTTTTGCGCCTGAAAGAACTGCTGCTCGAGCCGCTTGACGCCGGTCCGGTCCTCGATCAGGCCGAGGATGCCGGTGATGCGCCCGTCGGCCTCGTGCAGCGGCGCGGCGACCAGGTTCACGGTCACCGGTGTGCCGTCTTTCTTCTTGCGGATCACTTCGACGTTCGATACCGGGTCGCCCCGCATCACCCGCCGCCGCGTCTCCTCGAACTCCGCTGCTTCGCCGTGCACGGTAGGTAACGGCCGGCCGATCACCTCATCGGCGGTCCACCCGAAGAGCTGCTCGGCCGCCGGGTTCCACGTCCGGACGACGCCGTCCGCATCGAGGGTCGAGATCGCGAGGGGGGACGACTGGATCACCGCGTTGAGGCGATCGTTGGCTCGTCGTAAGGCTTCCTCGGCTTTCTTGCGACCCGTGATGTCGAGCACCGCGCCGAGCATCCGGACCGGTCGACCGCCCGCGTCGGTCACGACCCCGCCGCGGCCGTGGAGGAAGTGCAGCGTGCCGTCCGGGCGGACGATCCGATGGTCCAAGGCGAACGGCTCCCGCGTCTGGAGCGACCAGCTCACTTCGGCCGCCACGCCGGCGCGATCGTCGGGATGGATGAGCTCGAGGTAGCGCTCGTAGGTGATCGGCCCCTCGGTGGGGTCGACCCCGAAGATCCGATAGGTCTCGTCGGACCAGGTGATGGCGTCCGTGGCGATGTCCCATTCCCAGCTGCCGACCCCGGCCGCCGCCTGCGCGTGGGACAGGAACTCCGTTTGGCGTCGCAGCGCCCCCTCGGCGCGCGTGCGGGCGGACTCGGCGGCGGCGGCGTCCTCGAGTGCCCGGCGCAGCGCCAGGGCGCGCTGCACGGCGGGGCCCAGCCGGAACAGGCGGTGCTTCACGACGCAGTCGGCCGCGCCTTCCTTAATAAGGTCCACCGCCGTCTCCTCGTCGAGCGATCCGGTGACGAGGATGACGGGCGTGAGCGGGCGCTCGTGCCGCACGAGATGCAGCGCGTCGAGCGCGGAGAACTGCGGCAGGGCGTGATCCGCCAGGACGATGTCCGGGGCGAACTCGTGCAGGGCGTGCCGCAGGTCGGCCCCGCTCTCTACTCGCTGGGTCGCGCAGCGGACCCCGGCGCGGCGCAGCTCGCGGAGCATCAGCTCCGCGTCGGCGGCGACGTCTTCCACCATGAGAATCCGGAGTGGCTCTCGGGGTGAAGGACCCTCGCTGGACGTGCTGCTCGACATCATCGGCTCGGCTGCTGGGGATGCGGATGGCGTGTGGGGTGCGACACGCGCGGCGCCACGCACAGAGATAGTCGGGCGGGCGACGGCCGGGCCAATACTTCCTGAGTAGTGGAGGTAGTGCTCCGAGCGATAGCTCGGGGTCCCCGGGTTCCCGGCTTGACTCGGGCCGCCCGGCCCGAAACCTTATATCAGATTGTCTGTTCTTGAATTAGGAGGTCAGGACATGCCACGCACCAAGGACTTCGAACCGGCCGAAGCCCTCGATCGCGCCCTGGAGCAGTTTTGGCGCCATGGCTACCGCGACACCGGGCTGGATGACCTGGTGCGGGGCACGCGAGCGAGCCGCTATGGGCTCTACGCCACCTTCGGGGGCAAGCGCGACCTCTTCCTCGGGGCCCTGGAGCGCTACTCGCAGGCCGTCATGGACCCGATGATCGGGGCGCTCGAGAAGCCCCGGGCGTCCGCGCCCGAGATCCGGGGGTTCTTTGATCGGGTGCTCGGCTTGATCCGCCGCTACCCCGATCGCCGGGGCTGCCTCATGTGCAACGCGGCGTTCGAGCTCGGCCCCGTGGACTCGGCCGCTGCCCGGCGCGTGCGGCGCCATTTCGACCGCGTGCGGCGACTGCTGGCGCGAGCACTCGTGAATGCGCGTCGCGACGGGACGCTGTCCCGTGGCCTCGCCGTGCCGGCGTACGCCGACCACCTGCTCGGGGTGGCGGCCGGGGCGTTTTTCCTGGCGCGAGCGGGCATGCCGCTGGCGATGATCGGGCGGTTCGTCGAGACCGCCCGCCGGAAGGTGGCTTGAGCCAGGGAGCGGCTGGAACCATTATATCGAACTGGTCGTTCTGAAACGTATGGAGCTGCGCCATCTGCGGTACTTCGTGTCAGTCGCCGAACAGGGAAGCTTCGTGCAAGCCGCCCGGCGCTTGCGGGTCGCCCAGCCCGCCCTCTCGAAGCAGATCCGTGATCTCGAGGGGGAGCTGGGGGTCACGCTGTTTGAGCGTCTGCCGCGGGGAGTTCAGGTCACACGAGCGGGGGAGGCTTTCCTCGCCCACGCCCGGGTGACGCTGGAGGCGGCGGCCCGCGCCGTGGGCGTCGGCG
>WNGR01008835.1_pt1 | contig 10609 bp, 3 predicted proteins | sample 5407581 | NCBI WGS metagenome assembly WNGR01 (sample SAMN13153383, study PRJNA577476) | soil metagenome | isolation source: 80 cm soil or saprolite under Garry oak tree replicate 2 | place: USA:California | collected 2016-06-15 | reverse complement strand
CGAGATCAACGCCATGTATGGCGAACGGGCGGTGGCGTAGCGACCGGAGAACAGCAAAGCGAATTGTAGAAACGGCGAAGGATAGAGAGGGCCCCGCCCTTCGCTCAACACGGGCCACGAAGAGGAGACTGCAATGTCGAAATCGTTCAAGGTGCTGGGCCTTGCGGTGAGCGCCCTTGCGCTGACCCATCTGCCGGCCTCAGCCCAAACCAAGGTTACCAATGAGGGCATCTCGGCGACCGAGATCGTCGTCGGGACCCACCAGGATCTGTCCGGCCCGGTCAAGGGCTGGGGCGTTCCGGTTTCCAACGGCATGAAGATGGCGGTGGAGGAAATCAATGCGGCCGGCGGCATCAATGGCCGCAAGATCAAGCTGATCGTGGAGGACAGCGGCTACGATCCGAAACGTGCGGTGCTGGCGTCGCAAAAGTTGATTGAACGGGACAAGATCTTTGCCATGGTCGGACCTATGGGCTCGCCGACCGTGCTTGCCGCGCAAGATATCTTGCTTGACGCGGGCGTCCTGCAACTCTTCCCGCTGACCGCGGCCGAATTCACCTTCAAGTTCGATCCGGCCAAGCCGCAGGAAAGGCTGAAGTTCAATAACATCCTGCCATATGTCGAAAGCACCCGCGCCGCAGTCAAATACATGATGGAGGCGAAGAATTTCAAGAAGCCATGCATCATGCATCAGGACGATGAGTACGGAAAGAACGTGCTTGACGGCTTCACGCAACAGCTCGAGACGATGAAAATGACGCCGGCGTCGGTTACCAGCTACAAGCGCGGTGCGTCCGACTTCAGCGCGCAGGTGGCCAAGATGAAATCCGATGGTTGCGATCTGGTCGTGCTCGGCGCGATAATCCGCGAGCCCATCGGTGCGATGGGCGAAGCCAAGAAGCTCGGATGGGACGTCACCTTCCTCGGCGCCTTGCCGACCAACGTGCTTGAAGTGCCGGCGCTCGGCAAGGAAGCCGTCGAAGGACTTTACGCCGCTGCCGCTTTCGAGATTCCCTACGAGGATACGGCGAAGGGGAAAGTGAAGGACTGGCTCGCCAACTACAAGAAGATGTTCGGCACCGACGCCAACACCCAGGCCATCATCGGCTACAATGCGATCGAGACGTTTGCGTATTACGTGAACAAGGCCGGCAAGGATCTGACGGGCCAGAAGATGCTCGACGCCCTGGAATCCGGGGAAACCTTCCAGGATATCTTCGCTTCGCCGCCGACCAAGTTCTCGAAGACCAACCATCTCGCCAGCACCGTCACGCAGATCCAGCAGATCAAGAATGGCCGCTGGGTACTGGTGAAGGAAGGCCTGATGTTCTAAAGAAGGTTTTGGGCAACGATAAAGGGCTGCGCGATGTTCTCGCGCAGCCCTTTTGATTCCAGCGTGACGCCGTCCGCTATTGCTTGGCCTGTCCTGCGGTTGGGGCCGGAGGCGGCCGGATCGCGTCCGCGGTGCCCTGGATGAAGGCCTGAATCTTTTCCACGTCCTCATCCTTCAACTTGCCGGTGAAATCGGGCATGCCCCGGTCGCGGAACGGACCCTTGAACACGATGTCCTTGAGGTTCGCGATCGTCTCGGTCGGCACATAGCCGAGGTTCCTGACATTGCCGCCCTTATCGACGCCGGGTACGCCGTGGCAAAAGACACAATTGCTGAGGTAGATCAGCGTACCTTCAGGCACGTGCTTCGGGTCATACTTCACGCCGGCGAGCAACCCTTCGGTCTGGTATTTCACGAAAGCCGGCGGCGGCGCCTTGCCGTCGACCGCGAAGGTGTAGACTGTTCCTGGGCTTTGCAGTTCGGTGGCCCGCAGCATGATCCCGAATACGCCGCCCCAGCCGACCGCGATCGACACATATTGCTTGCCGTCGATGGTATAGGTCGCGGGTGCCGCGACCACGCCGGTACCCACCGGTGTTTCCCAGAGTTTCTCGCCCGTGGTGGCATTGTAGGCGATGAAGCGCCCGTCGGCCGTGCCCTGGAACACCAGATTGCCGGCGGTGGTGAGCGTGCCGCCATTCCACGGCGCGACATATTCTGCGCGCCAGGCTTCCTTCTGCTTGACCGGATCCCAGGCAAGCAAGCGTCCGAAAGGCTGGCTCTTTGGTGGGTCTGCATCGATGTTGAAGCCGAGGTTCCAGCCGAGGCCGGAATGGAGTTGGCCGGGAGTGTTGGCATTGTGCGTCCAGGTCTTCTCCTCGACCACCCTCAGGGGAATGTTCTGTGCCGGAATGTATACGAGACCGGTCTGCGGATTGAACGACATCGGGTGCCAGTTGTGCGCGCCGTACGGTCCCGGCATGCTATCGAACGGCTTGTCGCCGCGCGCCTCGGCGACCTCCATCGGCCGTCCATTGGCGTCGTAGCCGGTGGCCCAATTCACATCGACGAAGTTTTTCGCCGAAATGAACTTGCCGTTGGTGCGGTCGATGACGAAGAAGAACCCGTTCTTCGGCGCGTGCAGCATGACCTTGCGCGGCGCGCCGTCGATATTGATGTCGGCCAGGATCATCGGCTGGGTCGAGGTGTAGTCCCAATTGTCTCCCGGCGTTTCCTGATAGTGCCAGACATATTTTCCGGTGTCGGCGTTCAGCGCCACCAGCGAGGCCAAATAGAGATTGTCGCCGCCGCTCGGACTGCGCTTGTTGCGGCTCCAGGGTGCGCCGTTGCCGGTGCCGATGTAGACGAGGTTCAGATCGGGATCATAGGCCATCGTATCCCACGGCGTGCCGCCGCCGCCATTGATCCAGTATTTTCCGGCCGCATCCCAGGTCTTGGCCGCCGCCGCCATCGATTCGTCTTCAAACGGTTTTGAAGGATCGCCGGGCACCGTGAACCAGCGCCAGGCCTGGTTGCCGGTCTCGGTGTCGTAAGCGGTGACGTAGCCGCGCGCGCCGTATTCGGCGCCGCCCTGGCCGATCAGCACCTTGCCGTTGAAGGCGCGGGGCGCGCCGGTGATGGTGTAGGAATGCTCCTTGTCGATCAGCGTGTCTTTCTCCCACACCGTCTGTCCGGTGGCCGCGTCGAGCGCGATCAGGCGTCCGTCATAGGCGCCGACGAACACCTTGCCCTTGTAGACGGCGACGCCGCGATTGACGACGTCGCAGCAACCCTTGTAGCCCTTCTCGCGGTCGACGCCGGGATCAAAACTCCAGATCTTCTTGCCGGTACGCGCGTCGATGGCGTGCACCACGCTCCATGAGGCGGTCTGGTACATGATGCCGTCGACCACCACGGGCGTAGCCTCGACGCCGCGGGACGATTCCAGCGGGTAGCTCCACACCAGCCCGAGCTTCTTGACGTTGTCGGCATTGATCTGGTTGAGCTTCGAAAAGCGCGTCTCGGCATAGTCGAGGCCGATGGTCGGCCAGTCATTCGATGTCGCGGTGTTGGCCTTGATCGAAGCGCTGTCGACCGCCGAGGTGACGGCTTTGATGTGATCGGGCGATCCCTTTGCGGGGCTTTGCGCAAACACGCCGCTGCTGGAGATCCAAGCGCCAAACCCTATCGCCAGCGCCAGGAGCGCCGGCCGGTACACATCGGAAGTTAGAAAAAACCGGCAAGCTAAATCAATGCGCGGCGAGCGTGTCATCGTGTCCCTCCCAATGATCTCTAGCGGATCTGTCGGGATCGTATGCTCATGGGAATGACGGCGTCAATCAAAGCGGCAGGGCGAAAGGAAAAAGAGAAAATCTGTATCGCCATGTTTTCGCCAAACGGAATGCAACGCCGTTCCGGCTGCGTTGCAGCATGGCATGATGACTCACATCAAAATCGATCGCAGGATGGAATCGCTGCAAGGCTTGTATCCGATATCCCAGGCACATCATCGGCCGCGCGTCGCGACCGTGTAACGAAATTGCGGGCCGGAATGCTGTCAATCGGCAGTCAGCGCGCTCAATACGACCGGCGTTGCAACGTTACGGCGGGATGCGTCGACGAGCAGCGGGGCATCGGCGTACCGCATCACGCTGTGCTGATCGATCACGAAGGTCGGCCGATAGTTTCTGACGTCGGAATCCTCGACCATCGCCATGCGGCGGTTGTCCAGCGTCAGCCAGTGACCGTCGAGCCGCGCGGCGGCAACGGCATGATCCTCGCCGTGGATGGTGTCGCGCATGATCACGATCCGCAGATCGTCGGAGGCGACACCGGCCCGGCGCAATGCCACGAATTTCGCAATCGCGTAGTCTTCACAGTCGCCGCCCCGCGTCAGCGTCACGAGCGGCGAGGTCCAGACGTCGAGCCGGCCATATTGCGCCAGATCGCTCACCGGCCGGACGGCAAGGTTGATGGCACGGTTGATCACGCCGAGCCGGGCGCGGCCGTCGCGCGCCTTGGCGGCATCGACGATGGCCAAAAATTGCAGTGCGGCCGGAGACACGCAGCCCTCGCGGTCGCCCTCGCACAGCGCGAGCTGCACCATTTCGTCGTCGAGCCGGCGCTGCACGCCGAGCCATTTGTCGTGCAACCCGCCGTCCGCAAGGATCGCGGCTGGCAGCCCGAACGGCTCGACGGATTTCCTGATCAGCACGGCTGCACCAGGTGAAAGCAGCGTGCCGGCAGCCGCCGGGCCGAACCAGGCCAGACCGCATGCGAGGAAGAACGCACGCAACGCGTGCGAAGTGAATGATTTCGCCATCTGACGCCCCCTGTCCGGGCATTCTCCGCGGGCTGGTTAGCCTGCGCGTGACCGGATCATTTCGTAGGGGTGACGATGGACGGGCGGTGTTTTGAATCTGCTTAAAACTGGCGCTATCGGACCGGAAAGCGTTCGACAGCCTGAAATTGCTCTCACCGGATTGCGGAAAATTCTATGGATTCTGCGGGCTCCTCCAGTCGGGTTTGGCGAGAAGTCGGCTCCTGGCACGACCTTGCCGTCGATTTCCGTTTGATATGGCTAATACGCTCGGGATTTCAAAATTTCCAGGCTAAGATTTTGTTTTGATTGAATAAACTGCACTGTGTGAAGCAGTCTGCTTCTTTTGCCTTCGCCGTGAAGGTGTCGACGACCCTTATCCACTGCCTGCACGCTTCCGCGTCACAACAGCTAATGATATGCAGGTCGTGCAGGGATTTTTTTATCAATAATTAACCATTTGCGGTGGCGCTTTGAATTACTCCGGTAAATTCGGGTCGGGTGGACTCGACTCACTTTCCAGCGCGCATCTCGATCTCGAATCGCTTTCCCACCGCGGGCATAGCGCGGATGCGATTACTGTTCCGGACGCGCATCTTTTATTCTCCGGAGATTTCCAAAGATCTGGTTCCGACCTGATCATTTCGGACGATCTCCATCGCGTGGTGGTCCCGAACTACTTCCATGGCGACAAACGTCCGGCGCTGGTCTCGCCCGAGGGCGCGCCGCTCGATCCCAAGGTGATCGAAGCGCTGACCGGCCACACCGCCTACGCCCAGGCTGGTACCGCGCCCGCCGCCAAGGTGGTCGGCCACGTCGCCACGATGACCGGCAGCGCCAGCATCGTTCGCAACGGCGTCACCATCGTTCTCAACAATGGCGATGCGGTCTATCAGAGCGACGTCGTGCAGACCGGCAGCAGCTCGACGCTGGGCCTCGTGCTGATCGACGGCACCACGTTCAACCTGACCGCCAACGCGCGGTTGATGCTGAACGACCTGACCTATGACGCGACATCGACCTCGAACTCGTCGCTGTTCACGCTGGTGCAGGGCGCCGCCACGTTTATCGCCGGCCAGGTCGCCAGGACCGGCGACATGAAGGTCGGAACCCCCGTCGCCACCATGGGCATCCGTGGCACCGCGGTTATCCTCGACATCTCATCGGTCGATGGAAAAGTGTCGATTTCGGTGATCGATCAGCGCGACGGCCAGGTCCATGCCGTCCAGGTCTTCAATACGCGCGGCGATCTGATCGGGACGGTGACGAGCAACGGCACGTCGCTGACGCTGACTCCGACCGCGACGTTTGAGGTGATCGCTCAGGAAATCGGTAAGACAGTTGCGCAGATCGCGCAGGAATTAAACGCGTTCAACGCGGCGATACAGACCTACCAAATTCAGCAGCGGATCGATCCGAGCCTTCCGCAACACACCGAAAATGGTGGTAACAACGCCAATCCGCAGACGCAGCATGCCAGTCTGGGCAGCGCTCCAGCTAACTCGCCTCAGACCGTTACCCTTGGTGCGAGTGCAACCTCCTCTGGCGGGACACGTGGTGTCCCTGAAACGCCAGCGCTAACGCCGATTGTCGTCACGGCGAGCGGGCCAATCGTCACTCCGATCGTATTTCCGGCGTCTACCCCGTCAGATCCGATCATCGTGTTCCAGGCGGTCGTGCCAGTCGTAACGCCGGTTCCCTTCGTCGTCACGCCCTCGACGGTCACCAAGGTTTCCGCGGGCACCGGTAATCACGTCGGTCCCGTCATGAGCGCCGATGGGCAGTTCGTGACCTACGATCCCGATGGCGCCATCTACCTGTTCGATCGCAAGACCGGCATCACGTCCACCATACAGTCGCCTGCCGGCGTGTTCACTTTCGGCTCGCCCACGATCAGCGCTGACGGACATTTTATCGTCTATCAACGTTCGGACGGCGTCGTTTTTCTGTACGACAACAATGCCGCCGACGCGACGAACTACCGGCACATCACCCAGATCGCGCCGGGCACGTCGCCCGCGATCAGCGGAGACGGTAGCGTCATCGTCGTCGAGCAGGGCGGCACCAGCCTTGCCGGCTACGATCAGCAAGGCCATTCGCTGTTCACGATCACGCCTGCCTCGGTCGGGGCATCGGGCGCGCTCTGGAAGCCCGCGATCAGTGCCGACGGTCATCTCGTAGCCTTCTGGGATTCGGATGCAGCGAGCGCCGGTGGGTCCGGACAGCTCTTTGCGTTTGATCGGTCGACCGGGGTCGTCACCAAGATAGGAAGCACCGTATCCGGCGCCGGCGCCAACACGCCATCGATCAGCGCCGACGGACACTACGTCACCTATCAAAGCGACACGAGCGGGCACCCGGAAATCTATCTCTACGATGTGACGACAGGACAGCTCGTTTTCCATACCGCAAATCTCTCGGGCGGCAGCTACAACCCCGTGATCAGCCCGGATGGTCATTTCATCATCTTCGCCAGCGATGCGGCGCTGACGGCGGACGACAAGAATTCCGTCGCCGACACCTACGTCGTCGACGTCACCGATCCCAGCCACCCCGTGTTCAAGCTGGTGTCGGTCGGCGCGGATGGCGCGCCGGGCAACGCCGCTTCCAATCTCGGCGGCGCCATCAGCGCCGGCGGACAATTCATCGCCTTCGCCAGCGATGCTTCCAATTTTTCCAATGGCGACGACAATGGCAGCGGCGATATTTTCATCGTCGACCCGAGTTCAGGCCGTAACGTCATCATCCACGAAGATGCGAGTTCGCCGGATATCCTCAAGGCAAGCGGCACCATCGCGATAACCGGCGGCCTCAGCGGCGTGACGATCAGTGTTTCGGATCCGTCAAAATTTTCTGCGGTCTTCGGCGCCGACGGCACGTCGATCGAGTGGAGTTTTCACGAGGCGAAGACCGACTTCGATGCCCTTACCTACGGGCAGTATGCGAGCCGGCCTTTCACCATCACGCTATCCTCCGACACCGCTACCGTATCCATTCCGGTCACCGTTACGGTCCAGGACACGCAGCTGAATGCCGCGCCCATCGTCAACAGCGCGACCCTGACCGTATCGGAAGGCGATACGGTGGTGTTCGGCCCCGCCAATATCGGCGTCAGCGATACCGACGACAGCAGTTTTACGTTCAAGGTCTGGAGCGTCGCCCACGGCCAGTTCCAGGTCCTGGTTGGCGGACAATGGTACAACACGGTCACCTTCACCAGTGCCGAGCTTGCCGCCGGCGCGGTTCGGTTCATCCACGACGGCAGCGAGTTTGCGCCGACGTTCTCGATCCAGGCCGACGACGGCGAGGCGGTCAATCACCGCAGCAACATCCTCGCCGGCACCGTCAATTTCACCAATGTCAACGACGCGCCGGTGGTCACCTTGGCAACGCTGGTTGTGGCCAAAGGCGGCACCGTGGTGCTCGGTCCGTCGGACCTTGACATTACCCACGCCGACACTCTGCGGGGCTTTTCCGATTTCCAGACCCGGCCCGACTTGCCCGCATTCTCGAGTTTCTCTTCCGGGTTCTCGGGCGGCTCACTCGAGTTATCGAGCAGCTTCTTCCTCGTTGATACGCTGGTTTCGCCGCTGATTGGATTCGTGCCGGCGGGTAGCGTCTTCAGCATCAACGACCCCGACAGCAGCAGCTTTACATTCACGGTTTCGAACGTCACCCACGGTGTATTCCAGACTACGATCGACGGCGTGACCTGGATCGACGCTACTACATTTACGACCGCCGATCTCGTCGCCAGCCACGTCCGCTTTGTGCGCGACAACAGCGACTTCACGCCGACCTTCTCAATCCAGGCCGACGACGGCGCGGCGGTCAATCACGCGGGCAGCGTGTTCGCCGGCACGGTCGAGTCCCCGCTTCCTCCGACCGTTGCGATCAGCACCGCGGGCGCCATCACTAATCAGGCGGCGCAGACGATCTCCGGCACCGTGGTCTCGGTCGGGGCGGCGGCCGGAGCCACGGTGACGCTGTTTGACAACGGCAGCACCACACCGCTCGGCACCGCGACCGTCGGCAGTGACGGATCGTGGACGGCTCAAGTGACGCTGTCGAGCGATGGCGTCCACATCATCGTGGCGGCGGACACCGATGCCGCCGGCGACACCGGAACCAGCACGCCGGTCGTCTTTACGCTCGATACGGTGCCGCCTGCCGAGACGATCAGCGGCACGATCGGCACGGACACCGGCGCGACCGCGACAATCGCGAGCGGCGGGTTGACCAAGGACAAAACGCTCGCGCTGTCGGGGACGGTCAGCGACGCAAACCTGTCGTCCGTGCATGTGTTCGATGGCGCGACGGACCTGGGCGCGGCGACGATCAGCGGCGGCATCTGGAGCTTCACCACCGGTCCGCTGACCGACGGCAGCTATAGCTTCACCGCCAAGGCGACCGACACGGCCGGCAACGTCACCACTACATCGGCGGTCACCGCGACGGTCGACACCACGCCGCCCAGCGAATCGATCAGCAGCACGATCGGCACCGACACCGGCGCGACCACGACGATCGCGAGCGGCGGGGTGACCAAGGACAACACGCTGGCGCTGTCGGGGACGGTCAGTGACGCAAACCTGTCGTCGGTGCATGTGTTCGATGGCGCGACCGACCTGGGGGCGGCGACGATCAGCGGCGGCAATTGGAGCTTCACCACCGGTCCGCTGACCGACGGCAACCACATCTTCACCGCCAGGGCGACCGATACGGTCGGCAACAGCAGCACGGTCGGGGTGATAACCGCGACGGTCGATACCATCAATCCAAGCGAGACGCTCAGCAGCACGATCGGCACGGACACCGGCGCGCCCCCGACGATCTTGAGCGGCGGGCTGACCAAGGACGACACGCTGGCGCTGTCGGGGACGGTTAGCGACGCAAACCTGTCGTCGGTGCATGTGTTCGATGGCGCGACGGACCTGGGCGCGGCGACGATTAGCGGTGGCACCTGGAACTTCACCACCAGCGCACTGACTGACGGCAGCCACAGCTTCACCGCCAAGGCGACCGACGCGGCCGGCAACGTCACGACCACGTCGACGATCACCGCCGCGGTCGACACCGTAGCGCCGGCAGTGTCGATCACATCGGCGGGCGGTTCGACCAACCAGGCGGCCCAGACCCTCACTGGAACGGTGGATGCCGCCGACATCGGCACGACGGTGACGCTGTTCGACAACGGCAGCGCGACGGCGCTCGGCACCGCGGTCGTGCAGAGCGATGGCAGCTGGAGCACGAGCGTTACGCTGTCGGGCAATGGCACCCATAGCATCGTGGCCAAGGACACCGACGCCGCCGGCAACACCGGCACCAGTACGCCTGTCTTCTTTACACTGAGCACCATCGGCCCGACGGTAACCGAGAGCCTGACGAACGATACCGGCGTCTCCAACACCGATCGCATCACCTTTAATGATGCACTGAGCGGGACCGGCCTTGCCGACACCGCGGTTCAATTCACAATCGATGGCAGTCTTATTGTCTCCAACGTGATCGCCAACGCCGCGGGCGCGTGGTCGTTCACGCCGACCGGGCTGGCGGATGGTGCGCACACCATCGTGGCAAGCCAGATCGACTCATTTGGGAATACGGGAACGGCGGCGCTGAGCTTCACGCTCGATACCACGGCGCCTGCCGCGACGATCAGCAGCACGATCGGCACGGACACCGGCGCGACCACGACGATCGCGAGCGGCGGGTTGACGAAGGACAACACGCTGGCATGGTCGGGGACGGTGAGCGACGCAAACCTGTCGTCTGTGCATGTGTTCGATGGCGCGACGGACCTGGGCACCGCGACGGCGAGCAGCGGCACCTGGAGCTTTACCACGGCGGCGCTGTCTGACGGCAGCCACAGCTTCACCGCCAAGGCGACGGACAATGCCGGCAACGTCACCACGACCTCGGCGGTGACGGCGACCATCGATACCACGGCGCCTGCC
>WNGR01008834.1_pt1 | contig 10609 bp, 8 predicted proteins | sample 5407581 | NCBI WGS metagenome assembly WNGR01 (sample SAMN13153383, study PRJNA577476) | soil metagenome | isolation source: 80 cm soil or saprolite under Garry oak tree replicate 2 | place: USA:California | collected 2016-06-15 | reverse complement strand
AGGGGACAGCCGGCGCCTTCGGGCGCCGGTTGTGTTTCGCCGGCCTGCCGGCGCAGGGGGTTTCGTCCGGCCAGGCGCTGACGCTGATGGAAGAGATCGCGCGGCGTACGCTTCCCGCGGGCACCGGCTTCGAATGGAGCGCGATGTCCTATCAGGAGAAGCTCGTCGGCAATCAGATGTACATCGTGTTCGCACTGGCGCTGCTGCTCGTCTATCTTGTGCTCGCCGGCCAATACGAGAGCTGGTACGCGCCGATCTCGGTCATTCTTTCGGTCCCGCTCTCGTTCATCGGACCGGTCCTGGCGCTCTCGGCGCTCACGGAGAGCGGGCTCAACAACAATCTCTACGTCCAGATCGGGCTCATCCTCTTGATGGCGCTGTCGGCCAAGAACGCGATCCTCATTGTCGAGTTCGCGCGCGAGCTGCGCGCCGCCGGCAAGCCGATTCTGGATGCGGCGACCGAGGCGGCGCGCTCGCGCTTGCGCCCGATCGTGATGACGTCGCTCGCCTTCATCCTCGGCGTCGTGCCGCTCGTGCTCGCGAGCGGCGCCGGCGCCAGCGCACGCGTGTCGATCGGCGTTACGGTGTTCACCGGGATGATCGCATCGACCTGCCTGGCGGTGCTGTTCGTGCCGCCGTTCTTCGCGGTGGTGCAGCGGTTTGAGGAATGGCGCAAGGGGCACAAGGGCCTCTCGCCGGCGGGCACGCCAGCCGAATAGCCGGTCGCGTTGAAGCCGCTGCGGGCGGTCGTTGCAGCATAGTGGAATTTATTAACGCAGCGTCAGTCACAATTTGGACGCAGGGATTCGTATGGTATTCCAGGGTTCCAACGCAGCAAGATCGCCATGGCACGCTTCGCGCTTCGTGTGACGACGGCATCCGCGCTCATCTTCGCGGCGATGACGGCGGCGGACCCCGTTCTGTGCCGGGCTTGGGCGCAAGAGACCGAACGGCCGTTCGGTTTGTTTGGCATTTTCAACGGAAGTGAGCGTATGGGCGGCAGCGCGCCGGCCGCGGAGCGCACGGCGCAAAGCTCCGATCTCGTGCTGCGGCTCGAGCGCCTCGAAACTCAGATTCGGCAGATGACCGGAGCGATCGAGCAGCTGCAATTTCGCAATCAGCAGCTCGAGGGCCAGGTCCGCCGCATGCAGGAAGAGGGCGTGCCGCGGGGGGCGGCGCAATCGCGCCCGCAAAACCTGCCGGCGCCGTCGTCTCCGACCGCAACGCCCGGCCGGCGCGGGGATGCGTTCGATCCCGCCCAGAATCCGAATGCGCCCGGCGCGCCCCACACGCTCGGCGCGGTCAACCCGCCCGGCGGGGCGCCCATCGTGGGCGCCGATGCGGGCGAGCCGCCGATCGGCGCTCCCGGCGGACGCGGCGCGGCCGCGCCGCTCGATCTCGCAACCATGGGGCCCAGCGGCGCGCTGCCGGGGCAATCGCCGCAGAACCCCACTGCCGGCGGTGCGCTCGCCACGCTCGCGCCCTCGCAAACCCCGCGCGACGAATACGATCTCGCTTATGGCTATGTGCTGCGCAAAGACTACGCGCTCGCTGAAGACGCCTTCCACAGCTTCTTGAGCAAATATCCCAATGATCGGCTCGCCGGCGACGCCACCTATTGGCTCGGCGAGAGCATGTTCCAGCGCCACCGCTTCCGCGACGCGGCGGAAGCCTTCCTCAACGTCTCGACCAAATACGAATCCACCGCCAAGGCGCCCGATGCGCTTCTGCGCCTCGGACAGTCGCTTGCCGCGCTCGGCGAGAAGGAGGCGGCCTGCGCGTCGCTCGGAGAAGTCCTGCGCAAATTTCCGCGCGCGTCGGCCGCGGTGAGGCAGGGGGTCGAGCGAGAACAGAAGCGTGTCCGCTGCTGACGATGCGGCGCCGGTCTCCGCCGCCGAGGCGAAGGCGTTGTTTGCTCCGCTCGCCCGCGTTTGCACCCTCGTCCTCGCCGTCTCCGGCGGTCCCGACTCGACGGCGCTGTTGATGCTGATGGCGCGCTGGCGCAGCGCGCTCAAGCGCGGGCCAAAGCTGCTCGCGGTCACGGTCGACCACGGCTTGCGGCCTGCCTCCGCCGGCGAGGCGCGTGCGGTCAAGCATCTGGCACGCCGGCTCGGCGTGCCCCATCGCACCGTGCGCTGGCGGGGCAAGAAGCCGGGGAGCGGATTGCAGGAGGCCGCGCGCGCGGCGCGCTACCGGCTGCTTGCGGCGGCCGCCAGGTCGGCCAAGGCCGGCACCATCGTCACCGCCCACACGCTTGACGATCAGGCCGAGACCGTGCTGCTGCGCATGAGCCGCGGCAGCGGCCTCGGCGGGCTGTGCGCCATGGCGCGCGAGTCTCCGCTGCCCGCAAACGACACGCGGGAGATCATGCTAGTGCGACCGCTGCTCGAGATTCCGAAAGCGCGGCTCGTTGCGACGCTCGCGCGGGCCAAGATCGCATTCGCCGACGATGCATCGAACCGCGATCCGCGGTTCACCCGCGCGCGTCTGCGCGAGGTGATGCCCGCGCTCGCGCGCGAGGGGCTGGACGCACGCCGGCTCGCGCGCCTTGCGGGGCGGCTGCGGCGCGCGGAGGCGGCGATCGAAACGGCGGTCGACGATGCGATGGCGGCGCTGTCCCCCGGGCCGTGGCCCGATCGGGGTCCGATCGTCTTCGATGTGGAAAAGTTTTTCCGCCTGCCCGCGGAAGTGGCGCTGCGCCTCATCGGCCGAGCCATCGCGCGCGCCGGCGACGAGGGAACCATCCGACTCGGCAAGCTCGAGACGCTCTACGAGGCGTTCGAGCGCGCAAGTGCGGGCAAAACATTGCGTTTGCGCCGCACATTGGGGGGAGCGCTGGTGACCTTGACCCCGATGAAGCTCGTGGTCGAGCGCGCTCCGGCGCGCAGAAGGCGCCCGCCTGCCTCAATTGCAGGCAAATGTCACAACCGTGTCACCTGCAAAGCCCGCTGGAATGGCCCAAGGAATTAACCCGGTTCCCTTGGCAGAGGTCCCCGCGGCACTTAAATTGTATCCGGACGGCCGTGAATCGGCCTATAAGCTGCCATATGAACGGGCTGCGGACCTTCCAACCGCCGTGAAGGACACGGGATGAACGCCAACCTGCGCAACTTCGCCCTTTGGGTGATCATCGTTCTCTTGCTGCTCGCGCTGTTCACCCTGTTCCAGAACCCGGGCCAGCGCACCACGTCGCAGGACATTTCCTTCTCGCAGCTGTTGAATGAAGTCGATCAGGGTCGCGTGCGCGACGTTTTGATCCAGGGCCCGGAGATCCACGGCACCTTCACCGACGGCCGCAGCTTCCAGACCTACGCGCCGAACGATCCCAGCCTGATTCAGCGGCTCTACGGCAAGGGCGTGTCGATCACCGCCCGTCCGCAGCAGAACGACGTGCCGTGGTTCGTGTCGCTGTTGGTCTCGTGGCTTCCCTTCATTGCGCTCATCGGGGTGTGGATTTTCCTCTCGCGCCAGATGCAGGGGGCGGGCGGCAAGGCGCTCGGCTTCGGCAAGAGCCGCGCCAAGCTCCTGACCGAAGCCCACGGCCGCGTCACCTTCGAGGACGTGGCCGGCGTCGACGAGGCCAAGCAGGACTTGCAGGAGATCGTCGAGTTCTTGCGCGACCCGGGAAAATTCCAACGGCTCGGCGGACGCATCCCGCGCGGCGTGCTGCTGGTCGGCCCGCCGGGGACCGGCAAGACGCTGCTCGCGCGCGCCATCGCGGGCGAAGCCAACGTGCCGTTCTTCACCATTTCGGGTTCCGATTTCGTCGAGATGTTCGTGGGTGTCGGCGCCTCGCGCGTGCGCGACATGTTCGAGCAGGCGAAGAAGAACGCGCCCTGCATCATCTTCATCGACGAGATCGACGCGGTGGGTCGCCATCGCGGCGCCGGTCTCGGCGGCGGCAACGACGAGCGCGAGCAGACGCTCAATCAGCTGCTGGTCGAGATGGACGGCTTTGAGGCGAACGAGGGCATCATCCTGATCGCCGCGACCAACCGTCCGGACGTGCTCGACCCGGCGCTGCTGAGGCCGGGCCGCTTCGACCGGCAGGTGATCGTGCCCAATCCGGACGTGGTCGGCCGCGAGCAGATCCTCAAGGTTCACGTGCGCAAGGTTCCGCTGGCGCCGGATGTCAATCTCAAGACGACCGCCCGCGGCACGCCCGGCTTTTCCGGCGCCGATCTCATGAACCTCGTCAACGAGGCGGCCTTGATGGCGGCCCGGCGCAACAAGCGCATGGTCACGCAGATCGAGTTCGAAGACGCCAAAGACAAGGTGATGATGGGCGCCGAGCGCAAATCGCTGGTGATGACGGAGGAGGAAAAGCTCCTGACCGCCTATCACGAGGGCGGCCATGCCATCGTCGCGCTCAACGTGCAGGCGACCGATCCGGTGCACAAGGCCACCATCATCCCGCGCGGCCGCGCGCTCGGCATGGTCATGCAGTTGCCGGAGCGCGACAAGCTCTCCATGAGCCTCGAGCAGATGACCTCGCGATTGGCCATCATGATGGGCGGACGCGTGGCCGAGGAGCTCGTGTTCGGCAAGCAGAAGGTCACTTCGGGCGCCGCGTCCGACATCGAACAGGCGACCAAGCTCGCGCGCATGATGGTGACGCGCTGGGGCCTCTCCGAAACGCTCGGCACCGTCGCCTATGGCGAGAACCAGGACGAGGTGTTCCTGGGCTACCAGGTGGCGCGCCAGCAGAATGTCTCGGAGGAAACGAGCCGCAAGATCGACGCCGAGATCAAGCGCCTGGTCGAGGCCGGCTACGCCGAGGCGCAGGGCATTCTCGAGGAGAAGCGCGCCGATCTCGAAACCCTGGCCAAGGGGCTGCTTGAATTCGAGACGCTGACCGGCGACGAGATCAAGGATCTGCTCGCGGGCAAGCGGCCGGCGCGCGAATCCGTGATCGAGCCGGCGACGCCGCGCGGTTCGGCCGTGCCGCCGGCCGGCAAGCCGCGCCCGCGCCCCGAAACGGGCGGCCTCGAGCCGCAGCCGCAGGCCTGATCCGGGCTGCAGGCGGTCCGCTGGTAGACTGAATCCTCCGCGCTCACGGGCGATGACAACCGCGACAGGTCTATCTTTGGCGGGGCAAGGCGGCGCAAGCCTCGACCTTGGCGGTCAATTCACCAGCGCGCGGTCGAGCGCCGTGCGCGATTTATCGGCGGTGATGGCCTCGAAATACGCCGCGGCATCGGCGCGGCGGCCCGCAGCCTGCAGGCTGCGCAGATAGGTCTGGCGAAACAGGTCGTCTTGGGCGTCACTGCCGCCGATCGCTGTCATCATCGGCATGACCGGATCGAGCAATGCGGCGGCGCGCGCTCGCTCGCCGGCGCCGAAGGCGGCCGCCGCCTCGATCACCGCGCGTCCAACTGGCGCCCATACCCGTTTCGCTTCCTCGTCGTCGGCGGCGCTGCGCGCGCGCACACGAGCGAGCACCGTTTCGACCGCATCAGCCCGGCCGGCGCGCGCGAGCGCATAGGCGTAGTGCGCGTTCATGAACGGCATGAACGTCTCGACCGCCCGCGGAGCAATATGCTCGGCGATCGCAGGCCATTCCGCGTCCATGGGGCCAGCGGCCATCTCGATGCGCCAAAGCAACGCGATGGCGTCGAGTTGCTCGACCACGAAGTCCGGGGTGATGCCCCAGATGTGTGCCCGGAAGACGCGCATGGCTGCGGCCACGTCGAGCTCTTCGAGATGCAGCAGCGCAAGGTGCCAGGCGTCATGACAATGGATCGGCCGTCCGCAGGTCGCCAGCAGCGGGAGAAAGGCTTCCAGGCGCGCAAGACCGTCCCGCACGCGGCCCTGGCGGATGAGAACGTGGGAGAGGGCGTGCTGTGCCCATGGGTTCCTCGGCTCGATGCCGAGCGCGCGTTCCGCGACAGCTTCGGCGGCGACGTAGTCGCCGCACAGCTCGCTGGCGAACGCCGCCATCGCGAGAAAATCCGGATCGCCCGCGTGCGCGCCTTCGAGACGGCGCACGTGCGCGCGAAATCGTGGACCCATGTATTGCTGGCCAAGCACGTAATAGAGGAACTCTGCGATCTTGGCGGTTAAGAGGTCACTCGGCCACCCGGTGGTGATCGCCTCCAGCGCCTCGACGGCGCGCAGATTGTCGTTGCCATGCCAGAGCGTGAGCGCCCGATGGAGCGCGCGCTCGCGCGCGTTCATCGCGAGCGCGTCGCCCGCGCGCAGGTGGGCGGCCGCGTTCTCGAGGGCGCCGTCGGTCTGGCCGTAGAGCCAGAACGCCGCGGCGTAGAGTTGAACGATCGGCGTGTCGGGCCAGCGCTTTGCGGCATCGAGAATGGCCTCGACGCCCTGATCGAGACGCAGCAAGCGCGCGGCGAAGTCGTCCGTCGCCGCGACGGCAGCGGCGTCATTGCTGGTCACATCGAGGCCGCGGGAGTCCTTCATCGCACCACCCTTAGCCTCGAGCGCGTTGCGAGGCAAAGCGGCTCGGCAGGATCATGCCAATGCCGTCACGCCGGTCGGGTCGGATCCGATTCAACGGCGAAATGCGCCGGGCGGCCTAGCGGCGTGCGTCGATCGCAATCGATGGCGGCGCCTCGTGACTCATGAATACGGGCTGCAACGTGTGCGATTGGAATTGCCACCCATTAGCGCCATCCAACACGCATTCGGCGATCAAGTCCGCGATCAGCATCGGCGGTTTGGACTGCGGCGCCGGCGCGCGGACGGAGGCGCCGTAGAAGCTGACGATGCCCAACACCTTGGCGCGGCGCGCCTCGCTCGATTCGACCAAGAGATTGTTGATCAGATGGCGCGTGGTCTTCACGCTGCTGATGGCGGTCGTGGCCTGGCGTTCACGCCACGCGTAGAATTCTCTAATTTTTTCACGTCCCTGAAACCGATTGTGGCCCACCACCATCACGCCATCCGGTAGGTAATATTCATGCGCGCGATGCCCGCCGTTGCAATCGACCTCGTGCCAATATCTCGCCTCGAGGCGGTAAAGCGCGTGCCAAAGATCGAAGTCGTGGTGAGTGTCCATATTGCACCTCGCGTCATCGCCGAAGCGGTTGCCGTCAGGCCGGCCGCGCGGGAACGCGGATTCAGCCGAAATCCCGTAATCCCGCCTGCAGCACGAGCGGATAGGTGACGTCACGAAACTCGCGCATGCCCTGTTCGAAGCGCGGCCAGCACAGCAGCACACCGTCGAGGCCGGCCTGCGACAAGGCCTGCAATCCATCGACGATCTGCTCCTTGGTGCCGATCAGCGGGAATCCGCCCCAGCCGGCGATGAAGGCCTCTTGATAGGCCCTGAGCCGCTCGGTCGGGATCGCCCGCGCATTGATCTCGAGCGAGAACGTGTCGATCATATTCTTGGCGGCCGCCCAGTCGCCCTTCTCGTGCACGTAGTAGTGATAGAAATCGCGCGCCGCTTTTTCCGTCTCGCCCTGCACGATATTGGCAACCGTCCAGACCCGGACCTCGCGGCCGTACTCCTCCCGCGCGAGCTTGTGGTAGGCCTGCACGTGCGCGCGGCACTCCTCGAGCCCGCCGGTGCGAATGACCGTAAAAACCAGGTCCGCGTGTTTGGTCGCAAAGTGGCGGCCGCGCTCGGACGCGCCGGCGCTCATAACGGCAGGATACGGTCGCTGGATCGGCTTCGGTTGCAGGTAACCTTTGGTGATCTTGTAGAACTTGCCCTCGTGGTCGAACGCGTCGTCCTCGGTCCATAGCCGCTTGACGATGGCGAGCCACTCCTCGGCGCAGGCGTAACGTTCGGCGTGTCCCATCATCGGGCTGCCGAACATGTCGATTTCCGGCTGGTTCCATCCGGTCACGATGTTGAGTGCGTAACGGCCGCCGGAAATATGGTCGATGACCGTGGACTGCTTGGCGGCGACGATCGGGTGATTGAGCGAGATATGCGAGGTGGCGAAGACGCCGGCCTTGGCGGTCGAAGCCGCAATGCCGGCGGCCCAGGTGTAAGCCTCGAAGCCCCGGCCCTGCGGGTTGGTGGCGCCGCCGAAGCCGTGCCAGCGCGCGACCGGCACCAGCGCCTCGAAATCCATCTCTTCGGCAAGCATGGCGAGACCGAGCGTATTCGGCCAGGAGATGTCGAGCCGGCCTTCGAGATCCGACATCACGCAGCCGCTGTCGAGATTGGTTTGGAAAGTTCCGAGCTTCAGTTTGCGGCTGCTGAAGGCCGGATTGGTGACGCTGCGATCCTGTTGCCGGGTGGCACGCGCGGTCATCGCCGTCCTAGCTCTTCATCGCCGCCTTGATGGCCGCGACGTCGCCGCCGGCCTTCGCCGCCGCGATGATCTTCGCCTCGCGCGCGGCAAGCCCGTCGAGCGCCGCTTGCATGGCGTCGATTTTGTCGGTCGGGACCACGACCGCGCCGTGGCGGTCTGCGTGCACGAGGTCGCCGCTCTTGACCGCCATGCCGTGCACGTTCACGTCGATGCCGAAATCGACGACGTGGACATAGGCGTGGGAGGGAACGATCGAGCCGGCCAGCATCTGAAAGCCCGGCGCGATCATCGGGATGTCGCGGATCGAGCCGTTGGTGACCACGCCGAGGCAGCCGAGCGCCTTGTGCACGTTCGACTGCACCTCGCCCCAGAACGCGCCGTAGCCGACGTGCTCGCCGTCGAGATCCTCCATCACCATGATGCTGGGCCGCGGCGAGCCTGCGACATAGTCGAGATAATCCAGCCGCTTTTGCATGTAGCCGGCTTCCCCGAGCGGCACCGCGTCCTTCGCTTTGAACGTCACCGTCTTGGCGAAGCCGACGATGGGTGCAAGGTCGGGAAACGGACAATGCAGGTGCTTGACGGTGTAGCCGAAACCGCGGCGCTCGGGTGCGACGATCTCGATCAGGTTGCATACCGTGGGGGTATCGATCGATTGCAGAAAATCGAAATGGCTTCGGCTCGGCGCGGTCATTCGTTCCCTCTTTGGGCCTTGTCCGGGTCGACCCTAAGCCGTCGCGTCCCGATAGGCGAGCGTGGCAATCACGGCCATGGCGGCGAGCATGGCCACCACCATGGCGATCGCGGCCGGCCATCCGCCCCGCTCCCAGGCAAGTCCGGGCAGGAAGGCACCCATGCTGCCGCCGACATAGAACGAGGTCACGTAGAGGCCGACGGCGGACGAGCGCCCTTCCTTCGCGATTTCGGCGACATAGCTGGTCGAGATCGTCTGGCACAGCATGCCGCACCCGGCGCAAAACGTCAGCCCCGCGATGATCGCCAGAATCGGCGGCGCGAGCATGAGCACCGCGCCGCCCATCCATGCGGCGATGACAGCGAGGATGAAACGCCGGCGTCCGAGCCTTGCCATCATCCAACCGGTCATCGGCGCGATCACGGTGCCGACGAGATAGGTTAAGAAAATCGCGCCGAGCAGCGTCGAGGAAAAGTGGTAGGGCGCCTCGGCGAGATGGAAGCTCACGTAAGTGAACACCGCGATGAAGTTGAACAGCACGCCGAAGCCGATGGCGTAGGTGGCGAGAAGCTGTGGATCCTTGAGATGCCGCAGCATCTGCCGCGCCGAAGCGCGGAGCCCCTGCGAGCGAACGAAGCCTTTCTCCCGCGGCAGCAACAGCGCGAGCGTGACGGCGCCGGCCAACGACACGCCCGCAAGCGTCAAGAAGCCGCCGCGCCAGCCGATGAGATCGCCGAGCAGGCCTGGAACGAAGCGGCCGCAGAATCCGCCGAGACTCGATCCCGCGATATAGATGCCGGCGACGCCCGCCACCTGCGCGGGCGGCCATTCATCGCCGATATAGGCGACGGTGACCGCGAAGATCGGCGGCAGCAGCAGACCTTGAAGAAAGCGCCAGGCGATGAGCGCCTGCACGTCCGGCGCGAGCGCCGCGCCGGTTAAGGGCACCACCACCGCCAGCATCGCAGCGGCGATGACGCGCTTCCTCCCCAGCACGTCGGCAACGGCGCCAGTGAAGGGCGCGGTCAAGGCGATGGCGAGCGTGCTTGCGGTCATGATCGCGCTGATCTCGGCGGCGCCGACGCCGAACTCACGCGCCAGCGCCGGCAGCAGCGCCTGCGGCGAATAGAGGGTGAGGAAGGTGCAGAAGCCGGCCGTGGCAACGGCGATTTTGCGGCGATCGACGGCCATGGTGCCTAGCGTATCATTTCCGCGCCGCCGACCGTGACGTCGCCGCTGCGGCGGCCCGATCTCCTTGGCGCGTGATCGGCCATTCTCATTGCCCCGTCGCCGCCCGCGCGCTGGCGAACGTTTCCTCCGGCGTGCCGGAGGCATCGATGCGCCTCCAGTCGAGCGTGCCGAGGTCGTAGGTCTCCTGGAGACGGGCGACCGCAGCGTCGGCATCGGAGGCGTCGCGGCCGCGCCCGCTCACCCGGGCGACGCGGGTAGCGAGATCGGCGACGAGGAAAAGGCCGTGGAAGGGCACGCCGAGGATTTCGGCGGACGCTGCCGCCACCGCGCGCTCCTGCGGTTTCGCAAATACCGCATCGATGACAGCCGAATGGCCGGCCGCGAGCGCGCGGCGCGCCTTGTCGGCGATGGTGGCGTAGACCCGCGCCGTCACCGCCGGCGAATAGGCAGCCTCCGGCAGCTTGTCGTGCTCGTCCTTGCCGAACAGCATCTTGCG
>WNGR01008833.1_pt1 | contig 10609 bp, 10 predicted proteins | sample 5407581 | NCBI WGS metagenome assembly WNGR01 (sample SAMN13153383, study PRJNA577476) | soil metagenome | isolation source: 80 cm soil or saprolite under Garry oak tree replicate 2 | place: USA:California | collected 2016-06-15 | reverse complement strand
ACTAGAACGTCACATCGGTGAGGCTGAGCCGCCTTTGTCGTTAACGTGTCCACGCAGTTTATGTCTCCCGTGTACAAGATAGATGATTCAGGAGTACGTACCAGAAACTGGGCTGATCCCAGCATGTGCCCGGCGTTCAGTGCTTTTACTTCTATGTCGTCTATCGAGAGATTACGGTTTAGTTCAATTGCTTGAAAATTCGAGACATTATGAGAATTCAGAACGGTGTGGATTTCCTTGGTCTCGGTAGTTGACAGTTTCATTCCCTTATGCCTGAATCCGCGGGTGTGGTCACTGTGAGCGTGCGAGACCAGAACCCTTGACGTCGAGGAGATTGTGCGAAGCTTGACGGGGTCGATGACGATTTTGACGCTGGAGGTAGCTACTACCAGACCGTCGTGCCAAGCGATCTTATCGCCGCGCGCTGGCCTTTCCCTCCGAAGATGTCTCAAGCCTCTGAATCGCATCTAGGTGTAAGAAAGTCTCACCCTTCGGTTCCCTATTCACGATCTGGGGAATCGGACTGACAACAGTTGAACGTAGAATCACAGCCTCGGACTCAGTCAGCCAGATTCCGGGCGGATCATGAGAGACAACCGCGACTCGTCCTTCGTAGCCAAAGTCACGGTTAATCACAGCCAAAACCCTCTTCCCCACCAGCCTCTCTAACATGTGGAAAACTGTAGGGCTGGCAGAATCCAAGACCGAGACCACATCCGAGGAGAAGAGCACTCACTCGGATGGTCCTTTAAAAGCAGGACCCGAGAGCAAGAGAACAGACTTAGCCAGTTTATCGCAGGTTAGTCCTTTGCATCGACTTTCCCCGGTTTGGCAAGGTTAATCTCGGAGGAACAGGTAAACAACCACGATTGGCACAGGCAATACCATGTCAAACATCATGCCCGAAACAGATATCGACGATGGATTCGAAGACGAAGAACCGGCTCCTAACATAGTTAGGATCGGCAAGAAGCCAACAATGAACTACGTTGTTGCCTGCGTGACCCTGTTCAACACGGGCGTTCCTGAGGTCATGGTCAGGGCTCGCGGTCAATCCATCAACAAGGCGGTCGAGACAGTTGAGATGCTGAGGAAAGCTTTCTTCAAGAACGTCCAGATCCACTCCATTGACATCGGCACCGAACAGGTACAACGAGATGACGGTTCGATGGCAAGTCTCTCCACAATAGAGATTACGCTAGGCAACTAATCAGTTTCCCCGAACGGATCTTCTGCACAATCTTATTATTAGAATAGCAGCAGTGGCGCCGAGCATAATCATGCCGGCCGCAAAATACCCAAAGATTGTTGTCACTCCTCCAGGCCCTAAGGCGAGGGCTCTACTCAAAGAGGACGAGTCTCTCATCTCGCCATCCATCGTCAGATTCTATCCGTTGGCAGCAGATTCAGGCCAAGGGTGTATAGTCAAAGATGTCGATGGAAACGAGTTCATCGACTTCAACTCGGGCCTGGTATGTCTTGCAGTAGGACATTCACACCCGAAAGTTGTTAGTGCAATCAAGGCCCAAGCTGAGAAACTAATTCATTACTCGTGGACTGATTTCTACTACGAAAAGGTAGTTCAGTTATCAAAGGAACTGGTCAAAATAACTCCTGGAAATTTCCAGAAGAAAGTGTTTCTCAGCAATAGCGGAACCGAGGCGATCGAAGCCGCAATGAAGCTAGCGAAGTGGCACTCGCGCAAGCACGGCTTCATCAGCTTCATCGGAGCCTTCCATGGAAGAACGCTAGGTTCACTTAGCCTCACAGCGAGCAAACCTGTCCAGCGTCGACACTTTTTACCGATGGTTCCTGGTGACACCCATGTTCCTTTCGCCTACTGTTACCGATGCCCTTTCAAGATGACTTATCCTGAATGCGATATGTACTGTGTCGATTTCATCCAGGAACAGGTGCTGGACAAGTACCTTCCACCAGAAGACGTTGCGGCACTCTTCATCGAACCGATTCAAGGAGAGGGCGGTTACGTGGTTCCTCCACATGAGTACTTCAAGCGACTCAGGAAACTGTTGGACAAGAATGGAATCCTCATGGTCGACGATGAAGTCCAATCTGGGATGGGAAGGACGGGACGCTGGTTTGGGATCGAGCACTGGGATGTGGAACCGGACATCCTCTGCACATCCAAGGCTCTGGCGTCGGGCATGCCGATAGGCGCGACGGTTGCAAACACGGACGTCATGGACTGGGATGGCGGGTCGCACGCGAACACTTTCGGGGGGAATCCGGTGTCGTGTGCTGCTGCTCTCGAGGTGATCAATGCGATCAGAGATGAGCACTTGATGGAAAACGCGACTAAACAGGGGGATTACATGATCAAGCGTTTGAAGGAGATGCAGGAAAAGTACGATATCATCGGCGATGTGAGAGGAAAGGGATTGATGATCGGAGCAGAGATCGTGAAGGATCCCAAGACGAAAGAATCAGGCGACAACGAGGCACACGAGATCATAATGAAATCATTCCGGCGTGGCCTCGCGTTGATTACCGCGGGCCACTCGACTCTCCGCATTGCACCTCCACTGATCATTACACGGGACCTTGTAGACTCTGGACTCGAGATTCTAGAAGGCGCGATAAAGGAAGTAGCCAAATCCAGCAAGTAGAATTTCCTTTCCTGGTTTGAAGGAAACGATTCAGCGCGCCACGGGCTTTACTTTCACAAGGCTTCGTGGAGACCACTCATGCCACGCAAAACCGCTGAAACATACCCCATTTTTTTGGCGAGACGATTTGCTGTCTGGTATTGATTTTGGGCGAGTCTCGGAATTCAAGGCGGAATCCAGGCTTGGATTACGAGGCGAAACTCGCCATTATTTCAGCTAACCACGAACGATTCTCAGAGGAGAGTTTGGTCGGGGTCCCAGAATCGAGAACAGGGCTGATTCTAGGCGAATCTGGTGAACCAGAAACGACAACCTCCTAAATATGCCCGAGAAAGAGCGTGGGATATGTCCGAACCGGTTCTTCCCCTGGTTGAACCTGATCTTGTTGGAGTCTGGAGGAAGAACGTCTGGTGGTTCGGTTTCCGCTGGCCCTTCAGCACGGTCCTCTTCTCCTGGGTTACGGTCGCGTCGACGCTAGCTCCCGAGTTTCACCTGGATCGTTATCTATTGACGATGCTTGCAGGATTCTTCGGGCTCGTCATCGGAGCACACTATATCGACATAACTGCCAGCAAAGACAAGTACCTTCCCTACTTCCCAAAGATGAACCGCGGAGCGATCAGGACTGTCGGCGTTCTCGCGGTTCTAGCTGGGATGGCCGTGGGAGTCTACTTGTCACTCCTCTACTCACTCTGGTTCCTGGTTTTTGTGATACTGGGAGGATTCTTCGCTCTCTTCTATCCTATCGAGAAGCCCAAGTGGCTCCACACCTATCCCGGTTTTGGCATAGCCTGGGGTTTCATCCCCGTCCTAGCAAGCTACTACATTCAAGCGACCCGAATAGACCTGTTGGGTCTGGGCTTGGCGGTTTTTCTCGGAATAACAGTGGTCGAGATGCATCACATGGCGGTGCTGACGAACGAGAAAGAGTACAGCGCAGACTTGACGAAGAACGCCCGTCTGCTGTTGAAGATTCATAGAGCAGCAGCCTACTCTATTGGACTGATACTGCTGATATCACGACTCGTCCAGAGTTAAGTCTCGGAGCTACACTGTACGTATGTTCCGAGGAGACTAGCGAATTCTTTCCGCAGCCATTTGAAGAGGCTGGGAGAACTCGCGCCTAACTAGAAAAATCTTGAATCTACTAGAACATTCAGACAGAAGAAACCATCTAGTCAGACCGGATCGACCAGACAGGGTAGATCGCGTTCCACTGGTTCTCCGTATCAAAAACTAATGGCCCCACAAAGGTGATGTGCTCGCCGACTGATGGGACTGGGATATTCGCTTGGTCTTGGGGAATCAACTCCAGCACCAGCATGCCACCCTCATAATTTACGTTGCCAGCGCCGAGTAGCTTCGCATATTGCGCGTCTGGGAGAACATCGATCCGCTGGTCACCATCGGATTGAAGAGAAACAGATTTCACAACCCCGCTGGCGACCTGGCAGCTTGACAAAACCCGGAATCGATCCGGATTGTAGACACCCTCCAAGGGGTTACCGGTCCGGCAGTATGGCGAGGGAGGAGATGCCGCAGGCTGTACGTGTTGAGAGGAGGGACGAGATAGATTGTTAGACGTAACAGCGAGGACCGTGGGAAACACCGTCAAGAATACAAAAATCACAAGGTAGCGGCGTCGAACCCGCAAGTTTACCAGCGGGAAGAAACGTCTGAGAGAATTATGATTTAACGATATTGCTAAGCACTGCACGGACTCCCACGTCGGGAAACAACTAGATCTTGGTGGTACTCTTTGAACCCAGAATTGCGCAGAGCTCTTCTTCGACTGTTCCGAATTTTTTCGGGGTCTCGACGAATCTTCCGATTTCCTTCCAGTTCTTGTCGTACACAATTATTGTAGGGATAGATCTGATGTTGAACTCTTCAGCCATATCACGGTAGGCGTCATAGTCTACGACGCGGGCCTGCAGCATGTTGTTCTTTGCCATTATCAATGACTTGGCGAGGCCCGGGATGTAAGCGATACAATCAGAGCACCAGTCTGCTGAGAAAACTATCAAGTGATGCTTCTCGTCGACCCGTTCAAGGGTGTCAATCGAGCTTGCATTGGGACGGTACTCTTGGAGTCGGCGTTTCATTGACTGGCGTGACTTTTCGACTTTGACCTCATTGATGTAGTCGAAAGGGTCCTTTCCTACTCTTAGCGCCATCATGGGCTTTCAGCAAAATCTCTATGACTTCTCGATCTGGGTTAGAAACACGGTCGACGCTTCCAATTCTCCGTTAGATGACTCCCGGGCCTTAATCCCGGTCAATCTGATCGCATCCCCCATCCTTAGACTTTCCACGATTTTGGCAAGATTATCCCAGAGAGCGACCCTGATCTTCCCAGTACCATCTTCCACCCTAATATTTGAGACCCTTGTTCTCCGACCCTCCCTTGTCTCGATCTCCCGAGCATCAGTTCGCTCAATAACGACTCCACGTGTAGTGTAGAGCTTAGGACCAGGTTTGATCGATGCAATCGTGACGGGAGGAGGAGACTCGATGTCGACAAGCGTCTCCTTCGTTATCGAGGATCTTGCTCCAGCGTTCAAGTAGACCATCCCATTCCTCTCTGTGATCCACGGATTCTTGATCGTGATCACGCTTCCTTCTCCCATGGAAAGAACTGTCTCCATGTTATCATCCCAGAACTTTGCCATCGTGAGACCCTCTTCGTTCTCGCACAACGCCCACGCGGGCCCGTTCTCTCCTCGGCTCCTCTGCAGTTTTCTGATACGGACTCGTACGGTCTCGGGAGAGATGCTGACTGACGGGCTCTCATGGGTCTCGTGGGAGCTAACGGCGAGGCTTGTGGCTTGGGTCCGGGTCAGGATTTCGACAGTGCTTCGAGAACCAAGGTGAAACTCCACTTCCCCCGCAAGTCCCAACCTAGTATAGCCATGAGCGAGACGCAGCTTAGACCCAGTTGCGAGCTGTTCCCTCTCGACTATTTCCGCTGTAGAATCCCAGAGGACACAGGTGATCTGTCCGGAACCATCTTTCAGTTTGACTCTGACTAGTTTGCCGACAGATCCGTCGGACCGTTGAAATTCGCGCAACTGGCTCAGTGAAAGAATCTCTCCCGAGATGGTCGCGTCGGAAAGTCCAGCTTGGACACTTGAGATCCGAAGGTCGGAGATGTTGACTGATTGTCCCGATAGACCTGCAAGTTGTTGTGCCAAGAGCCGTACCGCTCCCTCGTCAGAGAGGAGACCGTGTGATTCCTGTTTCTTACGTTCTACCATCGAGAGGAGTTCCTCTCTCTGCATGTCGGGGTTTTTTGCGAGGATTTGGTTGAGTAGATTCTCAGAAGACTCTATCATTCAGGTCTAGTCCCAGAACATTCGGGTACGCTCGAAATCTCGCTCCGCCCTTAGAACACTCAGGTATAAGTCATCTTCTCTACCTAAACGGTTCCTGAGAATTCTAGTGGCGGTGGTTGGGCCGACTCCTCTAGCTGCCAAAACTATGCCGGCTCTCTTTCCATAATTCTGGATAAGCCCTGCGGACCGCCAAGCCGTCATCCATTCTTTCTCTTCCTCGGGACTCAACTTGCTTCCTCTCTTTTTCTTGTTGATGATCGGGCCAATTGCATCATTGCTCCGGTAGGTTGCCGCGATCAAAGATGATCTGCATTTTGGACACCGTATTACTTCTCGGAGAGTATCGACTCCGCGGATACTGTCCCAGTTTCCACAGTTCATGCAGAGAAGTCGTAGGTTCGTGGACAGGAGTCTACTCTTGACGACCTCAATCAGGGACGCCTCCTCAACAGCAGGTCGGAGGAGACCGTGGGGAACAATCCTGTCGAGAATTGGAAGTGCAAAAGGCGTGCACTGTCCGACATCCTGAACAGTTTCTATCGCTATCTTGCCTGACCCGATTCTTTCAAGGACGCTTCTGGCGCCTTTGAGGTCCAGCTTTTCTGTGAAAAGTTCTCTCCGGGCCTCATCATTTGCTATGGAGTTCTTGAAGATGTCAACCAAGAGACGTGCCTGGCGTGCTTTGTACTCCGCTTCTCGGCTTACGGCGCCGAGCCGGCGTAGAACGTGCCAGTGCCTCCAGGCGAATAGGTCCGAGGCATCAATGGTGTCTCGGACGATCTTTTCCATGTCGTCTGGCGAAAGCTTCCTGAACTCTTCGGCAACTAACAAGGCGCTAACTGGACGCGGGAAGATGAGTGCGAACCGGTACTGGTCTACCTGTGTGCCGATGTTTGAGCCGAGTCGGGATCCGAACAGGGCGGCCATGGCTATGGCTAGGGTCTCGTTGACCAGGTTTCCGAAGCACGAATGGATTACTGCACTGTTCTCGAAGCCTTCGACAAGGACGAGTTGGTCAGATGGGATCGGAGCTTGACGTCTTTGAGCAGAGATAGTTGAGTTAACTCGATCAATCTCATCTCTCTCCAGAAATCCTTCGAGAACTATTCCGTCAGAGAGGAGTCTTCGAGCGCGACCCACCTCCTCCGCAACATCGATCTGGACCGGAATCATGTCCCCCTCCCATCCTGGAATAGCAGTCAAGCTTGGGGGAGCAGTTTCCACCTCGACATGGTATTGTTCCTCGTCTACCGAAAGCACCTTCCATGTCTGACCATGAAGGATGAATTCTGTCCCGCTCGCGCATCTTCGGGCGACAAAGTCCTGGTCAAGACTTCCAATACGCCTCTTACGAAAGAAATCGAACACAGTGTACTTCTGAACGTCCGGTATAACCGAGAGGTTCGTGAAATAGTACTGGATCGCTTTAGGGTTGCGGGCAGTGAAAAACTGGTCGAACTTCCTCAACAACCGTAACTCGTCAAGCTGACCTAGGACGCGGCCTAGTTCTACAGGGTCAATTTCGCGAAACGGATAGGACCGATGAACGACCTCGCCGATCTCCTCAGCCGTCATCCGGCCTTTCTGGAGCAAGAGACCGATTATCTGGTGGGCGAGGACGTCGTAGGCCTTCTCGTGGATGATCGGCCGTTCGAGCCTTCCTTCTCTGGCCCGCTGGATCAGAACCGCGGATTCTAGTATGTCGTCAGTGTTAATTGTCAGGATTACTCCGCGGGAGGTTCCGCCTAGAGTGTGTCCGCTACGCCCGACTCGCTGGACGAGTCGCGTCGTCTCTCTCGGCGAGGTGTATTGGATGATGAAGTCAACGCTACCGATGTCGATTCCTAGTTCGAGAGAGCTGGTGCAGATGAGCGCTTTCAGTTTGCCTTCCTGGAATTCTTTCTCTGCTTCCTCCCGCAACTCTCTTGACAATGACCCATGGTGTACTCGGACCGCGATCCCGGCCCCGATGGCCTGAATCTGGGCGGCTAACGCCTCGGCATGTTCCCGCGTGTTGGTGAACACTAGAGTTGATTTGTGGGATTGAATTATTCCGAGTATCATTCGAGCCCGAGAAACAGTTGAAGCTGGTAGTCCGAGATTGACAGATTCTTTTTGGTCACCTGAGCTGGGATGAACGGAGCGGACGCCGATCTGGAGGCCTCTCGTCTCATCGGAACGTAATACCGCAACACTTCGTCCTGATCCAACCAAGAATTGGCCTATGCGCTCTGGCTCGCCTATGGTAGCTGAGAGGCCGATTCGCTGAAACTCAACACCGGTAAGTTCCCGGAGTCGTTCCAGGGCAAAGGACAGCTGGACACCTCTCTCGTCCGTCGCTAGCTCATGGACTTCGTCCACTACCACCCACCGGACGGAGCGGAGATGTTCTTTCATCCTCTTCCCGATCAGAATAGCTTGCAGAGTCTCGGGGGTTGTGATCATGACGTCCGGCGGGTTTTTTGCTTGTCGAGACCTCGCGCTGATCGGCGTGTCTCCGTGTCGGACCTGGATTCTGATGTCAAGATCCTTTCCCATCTCCTCAAGTCGGCGGAGGAGGTCTCTGTTGAGCGCCCGGAGCGGGGTCACGTAGAGGACTGAGATTCCCCGAGGCTTTCCCTCGGCTCTTGCCTCGATAAGCTTGTCCAAAACAGGGAGGATGGCGGCGAGAGTCTTGCCGGTTCCGGTGGGAGCGATTAGTAGAACGTTTTCGCCGCTTAGAATTGCGGGTATCGCGAGTTCTTGTATGGGGCTGGCTTCGAGGAAGCCCTCTTTCTCTAGCCTCTCTAGGACTGGGGGTTTGAGGGTTGAGAATGCCGAGCTACGCATCTATTCTACTAATCGTCCTAGGACGATTTATTCTTCTTCCTCTGCAGCTTTCTTCTTTCCTTCCCCTGGCCGCTCGGCTGCGATGTAGAGGAAGATCAGGATGAGCGCAACGAAGCTGAAGATGTAGAGTAGGAGCTGGAGGAGCGCGAACTCCTGGTCCGATGGAAGACTATACGACATATCGGCTCACCCGGTTCGTTCTCGACAACCGTCGGAAACGGCTACTAAAACCTTGACATTACTCACGTGGAATGATAGAGGTAAGTTTCGAGGTTATCTCCGGGTAGCGAGAGTCAGTCAACTCCGCCACACTGTACTTGCCCATGGCCTCGGAGAGCTGTTGAGCGATGATATGATAGCATAACTGTTTCTTGTGCTCCATCACACGGAAATAATAATCGTCGCAGGTGCAAAACAGGCTGTCGGGGAGTATTTGATAATCCCGACCGCGACCAGTCACCACCCACACCGTTCGGCCGCTAGGCGAGAACTGATACTTCCGAACCCTTCCTCCTTCAACGAGGCCGAGAGCTTGCGGGAACCTTTTCTGGAATACAGTTGTTAGCATCTGCTTCTGGTCATCAGAGAAGATCTTCGTCTGACCTATCTCCTGACAAGCGCCCTTTAGGATTCTGTCTTCGTTGATGGTCGGTGGCGAACTAGTTCCCTACTAGTAGGGTTGTGTTGCGCTAAGAATACCTTTTCATTGGAGATGGTCGATTTTGAATCTGCGGGCACACCAGTGGCTGACGATGTTATTGTTAAACCAGTAGCAGACCAGCCAGCACTTCTCCTAGAACGCAAGGGAGAGCGGGTCCTCGTTATCGCTGATCTTCATCTCGGCTGGGAGGTGACCTTGGCCCACCAGGGAATACATGTGCCCTCACAGGTCCCGCGACTCTTGGACAAACTACGAAAGATATTGGCTGAAACCAATCCGAAGCTACTGGTTCTACTGGGCGACGTGAAGCATGCTGTTTCGAAAGTTGAGCTGGAAGAATGGAAGTACGTTCCGGAATTCTTCGACAGCCTCGTCGAGATCATACCCGATGTCGAGGTGGTGCCCGGAAACCACGATGGTAATCTGGAGCCGTTGACGCCCCCCTCTGTCAAGATTAACAAATCGAATGGAATGGTTCTCTGGGATTCTGTTGGATTGTTTCACGGCCACGCCTGGCCGGCACCACCACTTCTCGGCTGCAAATTCCTAGTAATGGGTCATCTGCATCCTGTCGTGGTCTTCAAGGACCCGTTAGGGTTCCGAATCACCCGTCAGGCATGGGTGAGGGCGAAGAGCGATGGGAACAAGCTTGCGGAAGGAGTCTTGAGACGTGAAGATGCCAAGTTCGAGGGAAACGCCACCGAAGAGGTGAAGAAAAAATTCGGAGTCTCAGTTGCAGACGCTGACGTCATCATTATGCCGTCATTCAACGATTACCTGGGAGGTCAGCCTATCAACAAGAACTACCAGGAGGGATGGACGCAACTTTACAAGGAGTACATGGGACCTGTGTTGCGTTCTGGTGCAGTGGATTTCGAAAACGGAGAAGCCTATCTTTTTGATGGAACGTTTCTAGGTAAGGTTGAGGACTTGCGACGTCTGGCGCAATGAGAATCAGAGCAGCTAGTTTTGTTCGCGAGGCTGGAGCCTGGCAAGGATCTTGCTCGTGTCGCCACCGTTGAGTTTGGCGATTTCTCTAAGAAGGTCGTAGTAAGATCTGACATGTCGCTTCCCATCGCGACCATGGTAGAGGCTTAGGTTTGCGTACATTGTCGGGACTATTTCGTGGTTGTACATTGGATATTGTGTGTCGCCGA
>WNGR01013495.1_pt1 | contig 10610 bp, 6 predicted proteins | sample 5407581 | NCBI WGS metagenome assembly WNGR01 (sample SAMN13153383, study PRJNA577476) | soil metagenome | isolation source: 80 cm soil or saprolite under Garry oak tree replicate 2 | place: USA:California | collected 2016-06-15 | reverse complement strand
CTTTTCGCCGCCCCGGCGTCCGGCTGGCCGTTCTGGGCGTGGCCGCGTATCTGGTTTTTCTCCTGGTGAATGCACCTGCCGCGTGGGTCGGATTTGCGCTCGAGCGCGCGAGTCGCGGAGCGCTTGCGCTCGGCTATCCCGCGGGTACTCTATGGAAGGGCAGGGGCCTGCTCGCGCTGCGCTCGGGCGGAGCTTTTCGCGGCATCGCCGACCTCGAGTGGAGCTGCAATCCGCTGTCAGTGTTGACGGGACGCCTGGGCGTCGCGCTGTCCGGCGCCGCGCCCGAGACGCGGCTGCGCGCGAGCATGAGCGTGGGCGCAGGGAGCCTGCGTTTCCAGAACGTCGAGGCCAGCGCGCCGGTGACGCTGCTCGAACCCGCGCTCCCCGCCGCCGCCTTTGCGAGGCCCGACGGACGCTTGCGCGTGCTCGCCGATTCCTTCGAAATCGGCGCGGCCGGCCTAGCCGGCGCGGCGACCGTCGAATGGCTCGAGGCCGGAATGAGCGGGCTGCAGCGGCTCGGCGACTACCGCCTGCAGATCACGGGGAACGGCGAGCGCGCGGCAGTGAAACTCGCGACGCTGCGCGGGGACCTGCGCCTCACCGGAGCAGGCGAGTGGCGCGCGGCGCAGCCGCGCATCGTGCAGTTGCGCGGCACCGTCGAGGCCGCGGCCGAGCGCAAGGACCTCGAGCCGCTGTTGCAAGCGCTCGGAATCGCGGGACCGGGACCCTCGCGGCCGTTTACATGGACGGTGCCGATTTAGGAGACAATGCGAAGTGGCGACCGACTCGACACGAGTCGCGACAAGATCGTGAACGGAAGGGGGGGCCAAAGCCGGGATCGTTTCCCGGACTGATCTGGAAATACCAAGCTGCGAAGGGAAAGGCACATGGCGCCGAATCTGCGCCTCTCGGATAACGATTTTGTCTGGATCCTGGGCAGCCTGTGTCAAATGCACCGGGTGCCGTTTGATCCGGCGCTGCTGCTGCAGCAATTTCCGCCGCCCTACGATCGCACCGCGGTGCTGAACGCCGCCAAGGCGCTCGACCTCAAGGCAGGCGAAAGGAAGATCAGCGCAAGAGAGCTGATAGCGCTGCCGCTGCCTTGCGTCGCATTGCTGAGACCGGGTCGTGGTGCCGGGGATTCGGAACCTCGGACCGGCGCCGGGATCGCGCCAGGGCCGACGGAACAGACGCCGACACCGAAACCTGCTCTGATCGTCAAGGCGACCGACAAGGGATTTCTCTACTTCGAAGCCGGCAGCAACACCCCGCACCAGCTTGCGCTCGACCAGTTCGAATCCGACTTCGAGCCGGAGGTGATGCTGATTGCCAAGGTGGCTGCGGAAGCCACGGACGAGGATCTGCCGCTTGCGAAACAAGCCTTCGGCTTCAAATGGTTCGTGCCGGAGCTCCTGAAACACAAGCGCATCTGGCGCGACGTCCTGGTCGCGTCGCTTGCCATTCAACTCGTCGCGCTCGCCACGCCGCTCTTCACGCAGGTCGTCATAGACAAGGTCGTGGTTCACCAGACGCAAAACACGCTGTGGGTGGTGGGTATCGCGCTCATCATGTTCATGCTCTTTTCCGCGGTGATGACCTGGATGCGCCAGTACCTGGTGCTGCATACCGGCAATCGCGTGGATGCCGTGCTCGGGCAAACCGTGTTCCGGCATCTGCTGCGCCTGCCCATGCCTTACTTCGAGCACCGCCAGACCGGCGTTCTCGTTGCGCGCCTGCACGGCGTCGAGCAGATCCGCGAGTTCGTCGCCGGGGCTGCGGTGACCCTGCTCCTCGACTGCCCGTTCCTCGTGATTTTTCTCGCCGTGATGTTCTGGTACAGCTGGCAGTTGACGCTCATCGTCCTGGCGATCCTGTCCCTGATAATCGGAATAAGCCTCGCCGTGACGCCCATCTTCCGGGCCAAGCTCAACAAGCAGTTCCTCGTCGGCGCGCGCAACACCGCCTTCGTCACCGAGTACGTCTCGGGCATGGCGACGGTCAAGTCGCTGCAGATGGAGCCGGTCCTCGAGGGTCGCTATGGCGAGCTGCTCGCGCAATACCTCGCCGCGGGCTTCGAGACCAAGCAGATCGGCAACACCTACAACACGGTGGCGAACGCGCTGGAGCAGATCATGACCCTCACCATCCTCGTCGTGGGCGCGCGCATGCTGGTCGCCTTCCAGATGTTCGCGAGCCGCGTGAGCCAGCCGATGCTGCGGCTGGTGGGCCTGTGGCAGCAGTTCCAGCAGGCGGACGTCGCCGTCAAGCGCCTGGGCGACATCATGGACATGCCGGCCGAGCCGTATACCCTGGTCCCGCAGCGCGCAAACACGGGGCAGGCGGGGCGGATCGAATTCCAGTCGGTGTCATTCCGCTATTCGGAAAAACATCCCTGGCTCTACCGCGGCCTCAACTTCGCCATCAAGCCCGGGCAGCTCACGGTGCTGGTCGGCCCCTCCGGTTGCGGCAAGAGCACGCTCGCCAAGATCCTGCTCGGCTTCTACCCGCCCAGCGACGGCCGTATCCTTTTCGACGGGCAGGACGCCCGCTACTTGAGCGCGAACGAGCTGCGCGCCAATTTCGGGGTGGTGCCGCAGGAGACGACGCTCTTCTCGGGCTCTGTATACGACAACATCCAGATGGCGAGCCCGCAGGCCGATTTCGCGCAGATCGCGCAAGCCTGCCGCATGGCGGAGATCCACGAGGTCATCGAGCAGCTGCCGCAGGGCTACCAGACGCCGCTCGGCGAGCACGGCGTCGGCCTCTCCGGCGGGCAGCGCCAGAGGATCGCCATCGCGCGCGCGCTCCTGAAGCGCCCGAAGGTCCTGATCTTCGACGAGGCGGCCAGCAATCTCGACCAGCAGACTGCCGAAGCCTTCGCCCAGACCATCAACCAGTTGAGAGGCAAGGTGACCATTCTTTTCATCGCCCACAATCTGCCGCGGGGCCTGCAGGTGGACGAAGTGATGCAGTTCGGCGCGCGCCCGGCGGCGAAGCAAGGCGCCGCAGATCCGCAGCCGCCCAAGCAGATGACGGTGATCGAGGAAGAAAAGGCCAAGCCATGAGGGAAAGGTCCCGAATGGCAACTCGAAAATCAACGAGAAAGCGTGGGATTCTCAAACGCAAAGGAAAGGCGATCATGGCAGAAACACCGAAGAAGGAACCGCAGGACAAGGGCAATGGCGACGCCAAGCCGGCAGCCAAGCAGGCAGGCGCCGAGAACAAGCAGATGGGCATTCGTCTGGCGCCCGTCGAGAACTCCGACCAACCGGTCGTCGCCAACTACTGCAGCATCAACGTATCCCCCGGCATGGCGTTCATCGACTTCGGGTTCCTGGAGCCAGGCATGCTCGCCGCGCTGCCGCGCATGGCGCGCTCGGGCGGCAAGCTTCCCGAGCGGCTGAACGGCAAGCTCGCGGTGCGCGTTGCCCTGGGCTACGACACGCTCGCCAACCTGCATCAGCAGCTGGGGAGGGTACTGACGGGACTGAGCCAGGCGGCACGCGCGGCCGGGGCGAAGAAGGACGCGTGAAGTCCGCATGAGCGGGGCCCAAAAAAACGCTAGGCCCACCGCGATCGATGCCATCGCGCTGGACGCGGACGGCGTCAGGACCATCGACGAGTACAAGGAGTGGACGCGCAGGGAGATCCGCCGCGTCTTCCCTCACAAGATACTCGTAAGCGGCTACGGTCACCTGCACGCGGGCGGGGTCGCGATCGACTACCTGGTGACGATCGACTTTCCGCCCGGTTATCTGCAACGGCTACGCAACCGCGCGGGGGGGATCGATACGCCGATTCTGCGCCACTGGCTTGCGACGCAGGAGCCGCAGCTGTTCGAGTCCGATCGCCCCTGGCCCGATGCTTCGGCGGCGTGGCTCGGCAGCTTTCGCGAAAGCGGGCTGAAGAACTTGGCCGCCCATGCCGTGATGGACACCGAACGGCGCGTCGGAACCTACCACAGCTTTCACCGCGTCCCGGGGCGGCTCGGCGCCGCCCATGTGCAAGCGCTCAAGCGGATCGTGCCCGTCATGCACGAGGCACTGTGCAAGGTGATCGACCTCGTGCGCGTCGACACCGATTTCGCCAGGCGCCTCGCGACCCTGAGCGCGCGCGAGATGGAAATCGTGCAGGGGGTGAAGTCGGGCAAGAGCAATACCGAGATCGCGGGCTTGTCCGCGCTGAGCGAGAACACCGTCAAGCACCATCTGACGAGGATTTTCGGAAAGCTTGCGGTGGACACGCGCACGCAGCTGGTGCAGCGCCTTGCCGAGCACGAGGCGAAGGTCGCGCCGGAGCTCGCGACGAAGATCGTTTAAGAAAGCTGACGCCGCGAGATAAAGGTGAGCGGGGCATAGGCACTAAAGTGCCCTGGACAGGGTTTGATTGGCCCGGTAGTCCTCGGTTGTCCGTTGGGAGGCGGATAACGATTTTTATCTGCACACACAAAATAACGGAACCCAAAGAGGTTCTCGGGTAAACCCCTAGAAGGCTCACAGGTAAACCCTGATTGTTGTACGACTGAGACCTTCTACACTTTCGCACCATGTGAATGTTGCCGATTTGGATCTCACCCTGCGATGCGGTTATCGAAGCGTTCAAGCGATCGTGCGGCGGACAAGCCGGTCGCCGCTGTAGCGACGCGCGGCGCGGACCGAGACTCTGCAGGACGGATTCGTGCCGCTGAGCTAGGACGATGCTGGCGCTGCGGGACAAACGTGAGCGGGGCATGGGCACTAAAGTGCCCTAGACAGGGTTGGATTTGCCCGGTACAGTCAGCGCCTGTCTGTGGGGAGCGGACCGTAGCTCGCCAACCCAAACCGGGGCGCGTGCCCGCAAGCCGGGTCAGGCGCGTGGCGGTTACAAAAGCGAAAGGCCTGCACCCATGCCGGTCCGTGTCCTGGGGGGAGGAAAGCCTCTGCTGTTTGCGGTTCTTGCCGCGCTGTCTGCGCTCGCCCACGCCCAATCCGCGCCCGCGCTCGCCCTTCCCGTCGACTGTCAGATCGGCGGGGCGTGCATCGTGCAAAACTACGTCGACCGCGATCCCGGCCCCGGGGCGCGCGACTACCGCTGCGGTTTCCTCACCTACGACGGCCACAAGGGCACCGACATCCGCGTGATCGACGCGCAGGCCTACCGGCGCGGGGTGAGCGTTCTCGCGGCGGCATCCGGGCGCGTGCGCGCGGTGCGCGACGGCGTTCAGGACGCGGGCGTGCGAACGCTCGGTAGAGCGGCCGTCACGGGCAGGGAAGCGGGCAACTCGGTGGTGGTCGCTCCCGGCAACGGATGGGAAACGCAGTACGCGCAGCTGCGCAAGGGCAGCGTCGCCGTGCGCGCGGGCGAGCTCGTCAAGGCGGGTCAACGCCTCGGTGCCGTCGGGCTCTCGGGCAACACGGAATTTCCGCATCTTCATTTCGAGGTGCGACATAGCCGAGCCATCGTCGATCCCTTTGCCGGCCCGGACACCACTGCCGAAGGAACGCCGGCGAAATGCGAGTCCGGCGGGGAGCCGCTTTGGGGGCAGAAAGCCCTCGCCGCGCTCGCCTATGTGCCCACCGACGTGCTCGACGCGGACATCGCGGGTGCCCCGCCCAGAGTCGGGGACGGCAATGTCGACCGCGACAGGATGGAAGCCTTCACCCCGGCTGCTGCAGCGGCGGTGTTCTGGGCGCAGATCTACGGCGCGCGGGCGGGCGACGTCGAGGAGCTGCGGCTCATCGCGCCCGACGGCAGCGTGGCCGCGTCCCGGCGCGCCCGCGTCGAGCGCAACCAGGCGCAGCGGCTCTCCTACGTCGGCAAGCGGCGGGGCGAGTCCGCCTGGCAGGAAGGCACCTATCGCGGCGAGTACGCGGTGTACCGCGGTCCGCGCGAGGAGAAAATCGTTTCGCTCACGCGCGAGATCACGCTCGCCCCGGACAAGCACGCGGCCGCGCCGCGTCGCGCGAACTGAAGCCCATGCGCATCCTCTTCGTCCACCAGAATTTCCCGGGCCAGTACGCGCACCTGCTCGCGCATTACGTCTCCGATCCGGCGAACGAGATCGTGTTCCTCACGCGGCGCGCCAACGCGCCGTTTGCGGGCATCCGCAAGATCGTCTATCGCCTCGGCCGCGAAGCGAATCCCGCGACGCACTTCTACGTGCGCTCGATCGAAGGCGCAGTGCTGCACGGGCAAGCGGTGGCGAGGGTCGCGCTGCGCCTGAAGAAGGAAGGTTTCGTCCCCGACGTCATCCTCGGACACAACGCCTGGGGCGAGACGCTCTACCTGAAGGACGTTTTTCCGGACGCGCCGCTGCTCGCCTACTTCGAGTACTACTACCGAGCGTCGGGCGGCGACATCGGTTTCGATCCGGAATTTCCGGAGACGCTGGACGTGCGGCTGCGCGTGCGCACGCTGAACGCGGTCAACCTCATGGGGCTTGAGGCGGCCGACCGCGGGCAGACTGCGACCGAGTGGCAGCATTCCACCTACCCGGCGCGCTACCGCGACATGATCGCGGTGGCGCACGAAGGCATCGACACCGGGCGCGTCAAACCGGATCCGGATGCGAAGCTCATCCTGCCCGACGGGCACGAGCTCACTCGGGAAGACGAGGTCGTCACCTACGTCGCGCGCAACCTCGAGCCCTATCGCGGCTTCCACATCTTCATGCGCGCCCTGCCGGAAATTCTGCGGCGCCAGCCGAAGGCGCGCGCCGTCATCATCGGCGGCGACGAAGTGAGCTACGGGCGCCAACCGGGCAACGGCCGCACCTGGCGGCAGACGCTGCTCGCCGAAGTCGGCGCCAAGCTCGACCTGTCGCGCGTGCACTTCCTCGGGCGCGTGCCCTACGGGACTTTCGTGAACGCGCTGCAGGTGTCTTCGGCGCACGTGTACTTGACATATCCGTTCGTACTGTCGTGGTCGATGCTCGATGCGATGGCGGCGGGGTGCTTGGTGATCGCTTCGTCAACCGCGCCGGTGAAGGAGGTGATTCGGGACGGCGAGAATGGATTGCTGTTCGACTTTTTCGACACCAAGGCGATCGCCGAGAAAGTCGAATCAGTACTCGATGAACTGAAGCGTCACGAAGCGCTGCGCGTTCGAGCCCGCGAGACCATCAAGGAACGCTTTGACTTGAAGAGGGATTGGTTGCCGCGTCAGATCAAGGTGGTCGAGTCGATGTTGTCCCCGATAGGCAAAGAGACGCCGCGAAAACTCGTTTCGCGCGAGCTGGAGGAAAGAATTGCTTGCGAAGTGCCGCCGGTCGCTAAATCAATAAGGGCGCTAGTGCGGTGAACTGACGATATGCGTTGGTGATGACATGACCGCAAGCCAATTTTCGAAGATTCGTAAAGCGAACCTGCGCTGGGCGTGGCCGAGCGCGGTAAAGCTGCGCCATTGATTGAACTTTGAGATGAGAAATGACGTGCTCCAATAGTAATCTTGCTCCACGTAATGTTTGGGTGCCATACCTATTGATATTTTTGGCATGGATATTCTCAACCTGCGTGCATGGGCAGACAAACGTTGTCCCAAAAAAAACGTATCCGCCCTATCCAGACGTGTGGGATTGGGTGGTGCCGGATTCAAATACGTTTGGGCACGTACTAGGAGTCGAGCTGCGAAACGATGGAGATGTATTGATCACTTTTGACAACAACGGGGCGACGTTTTTTGGTCGGCAGAGATCATCGCCTACCACTTCTCAGAAGTGGATTCATGGCGATGCGACTGTTCATCTAAAAAATGGAGGCGTTATCCAGCGAGCGGGTGCCTTGGGAGGACGTTCGGGAGGATGTTATGACAGGCTCAACGCGGTAATCAGCAAGAAGGACAGCTCGTGGAAGGATATGGCGAGAAAGAAACTCCTATATCTTTATGAGAAACCGGAACGCTACGTTACTAAGAAGGAATGCCTGGATGGGCCATCTTTTATCAATCGTGTTGATTCAGTCTTCGCTGATTTCATCGAATTGGAAGATGGGACGTTGCTGTACTTGGATCACAGGCACGGATTGGTGGTTCGCTTCGATGACAATTTCGGTTCACGTTCTTCGCTCATGAATAGTCGATTGTTCTTGATGGACGAAGATAAGTTTCTTGAACTACTAAGACAAATACACTATGGCAGTGTGGAAACGGGAGATTTAAATCTGCAAATCCTGCAAGACCGTCTGTATAAGGAGCTGTTGACCGTTAAAAGGAGAAACGCCAAATGAACTTCACCGGTACACCTCAAGATATCGCGTTTAAGGAAAAACTCTTTCGGGTCTTGCAAAAGAATGAGCTCGGACGCGCTTCGCCCTACCAGTTGATCTTCGCTGGGAAAAAGAGTGGCTATTCCTTCGGCGTTTCGCAACTTGACGTATCTCATAACGACCTGGCTCTGGCGACATTTAAGGACATATTGTTAAACGCTGTCGATTTCGAAGGCTTCTACATTATTGATGATGGTAATCCAGCTACTCCGCGCGGCACTATTAACAACATACAGGATACTAAGATCCTCGATTTGGTGAAGAAAGCGCTGAATCCTGTCGGCGGTACATCACTGACTAAGGAGGATAAAAATCTGATTAACCTGGCGCTGTCCAGCACTTATGGCAAGCAACAGGTAGAGGCCGCTGACGATACCCAGCTCACCGCAGATCTTGATGCTGCGAATCGGGTAATTAACCTTCCAGGAGTAGGAGAAGCTGATCAGGCGTTCTTGATGACCGACTTGGGGAAACTGTTTCTGGCGGACTATGCAAACCAGTTCACCATTACGCCAGGTGGCCCACTTGAGCGGTTCATACAAGGACAGGCTGTCAGAATGACAGGAGGACTGATTCAAAAGCAAGGTGCGCTCGCCGTCGACGATCTCTTAAATTTCTATTTACGAACGCAGTACGCCATCAATGTCAGCCCCAATGACCCGCTTCGCCGGTTCACGAACATTGTGTCAGAAGTTGAGGGAGGTTACACCCCCAGTAATTTAGACGAGGCATTGGGTGTTTTCCGTGTCTCGACGTTTTTTTTCGTTCCTTCACGCATGACGTTCCTGACTGCAACGTCGGCCCGCCTAGATACGCTGAACTCATTCGTGGCGGCGGTGCTGGATCCTGCGAAGCCTCTGTTAATTGCCCAGTATGTACAACCTATTAATGGTTATTCGAATCCGCAGGGGATTGACTCGCTCGATATTTTCGTGGGTGACGATACCTCAGGCTTAGAGGTCCAGGGAAACAACAATGCGAATCTGATAATTGGCGGGAACGGTGGTGATGTTCTGGATGGAAACTACGGTGACGATGTTATCTATGGTGGTACCGGTAACGATCACCTCTATGCGGAGGATGGGAATAGCTGGTTAATCGGTGGCGGAGGTAACGATGAATATCATATTTCCGGGACAGGGACAAAGCACGTAATAGACACGGATCCCACGTCTAAAGACCGGATCTTTCTCGATGGTGTGCTGCTAGCGGGCAAGTTCATCGCTTCTTCCACGAGTCCGAATGTTTTTACCTCCTTGGATGGCCGGATCACGATTAACGACCCACCCGAAGAAATCACAATTACCGATAGCAGTGGCGGCGATGTCGTAATCGATAACTTCCAGGACGGGGACTTTGGAATTAATCTCGAAGACGCGCCGCAAGATTCACAGATCACCCGCACCATCACGGGCGATCTCGAACCGCAGCAGCCGCTCGCGTTCGACGATCTGGGCAACGTAGTCACGACCGGCAACGCAGCACCCAATCGCGCCGACACGCTCTTCGATTCCGCCGGCAACGATCACATTCTCGCCGGCGGCGGCGATGACACTGTGAATGCGTCTCGCGGGGGCGACGACTTCATCGAGGCGGGGGCGGGAACCGACTTGGTGGAAGCGGGCGCTGGCAACGATTTGGTCGCCGGCGGCAGCGGCCGGGACATTCTATTCGGCGATCTCGGCAACGACCGGCTCTTTGCCGGGGACCAGGTTGATGTCGCTCAGGCGATCGCCGATGGAGCCGATGCGCCTGACGCAGGGCCCGATGGTGAATGGCTCTCGGGCAACGAAGGCGATGACCTCCTTGTCGGGAGCGACGCGACCGATGCGCTCCTCGGGGGCGAGGGGGCCGACATCATCGTCGCAGGCGGCGGGGGTGACGTGATCGAGGCGGACGGTGATGTCCGCGGTTTGGAGGGAGCGAGTCCAAGCCTGAACGCCTCGAGTACCACCGACCCGGACGGCAGCGCGGCGGGAACGACTGCGATCGTGGGCGCCGGGGTGCGCGTGGCGATCACGGCGCCTGGCGACGACGTGGTCTATGCGGGAGCGGGGGACGACTTCGTCTTCGGCGGGGGTGGGGACGATGTTCTCTTTGGCGAAGCGGGCAACGATTTCCTCTTCGGTGAATCGGGTAACGACGACATCGAAGGCGGCGATGGCAACGACGTGCTCTCCGGGGACAACGGCGGCTCGGTGCTCGACTACAGCCAGCACGGCGACGACTTCATCGACGGCGGCGCGGGCGATGACACCATCTTCGGCGACGGCGGTTCGGATGACCTCTTTGGGGGCGACGGCAACGACCAGATCGTGGGCGACTCCTCCGACATCAATTCCGGGGATGACTACATCGACGGCGAGGCGG
>WNGR01025498.1_pt1 | contig 10612 bp, 11 predicted proteins | sample 5407581 | NCBI WGS metagenome assembly WNGR01 (sample SAMN13153383, study PRJNA577476) | soil metagenome | isolation source: 80 cm soil or saprolite under Garry oak tree replicate 2 | place: USA:California | collected 2016-06-15 | reverse complement strand
CTTGCCGAATTCGACGTCCTCATCCAGCTCGCGATGGCCCCCGATCGGCGCCTGCGGATGACGGAGCTGTCCGACCGGGTGCGCCTCAGCCACAGCGGTGTGACGCGCCTGGTCGACCGTATGACGCAGGCCGGCCTCGTGGAGCGGACCCGCTGCGACTCTGACCGGCGGGGCACTTTCGCGACCCTGACGGCGGCCGGCAAGGCGCGGCTCCGACGTGCCCGACCGGTCCACCTCCGCGGAATCCGCGAGCATTTTGGCAAGCGCCTTTCCGCGGCCCAGCTTTCCGCCGTGGCCGACGCCCTCGGGCCGCTTGCGCACGACCCGCGCTCCGCGTCGCCCAGCGCCCGCTAAGGCATGCCGCAGAAGTGGCGTACGCTGCTGGGCGTCTCACTGGGTGCGTTGTGCCCGCCGATCGGCGTCAGCACGATTTCCATCGGACTGCCGGTGATCGCTGCGGCACTCCACCAGCCGGTCACCTCGGCCGAATGGGTGATCGTCGTCTATACGCTGGTGATCACGTCCCTGCTGATGACGTTCGGGCGATTGGGCGACCTGATCTCGACGAAGCTTCTCTACGTCGTGGGCTTTATCGTCTTCACGCTGGGTGCCCTCGCCAGCGGTCTCAGCCCGAGCTTCGGTTGGCTGCTCGCCAGCCGAGCGGTGCAGGGCCTGGGCGGCGCGATGATGTTCTCGGTCGCGGCGGCCATCGTCACGCGCGCCTTTCCTCCGTCCGAACGCGGCCTTGCGCTCGGCATCAACGCCGTCTTCATCTATGCCGGACTGACCGTCGGCCCGCTGCTGGGGGCGTTCGTGCTCGTGACCTGGTCCTGGCGCGGCCTCTTCCTCATCAATGTGCCGCTGGGGATCGCAGGTATCGCGCTGGCGCTGTCTTTCCTAGTTGACGACGTGGACCGGACGCGGCGAGCGCCGGCTCGGTTCGATATCGGCGGTGCCCTCATCGGTTCACTCGCCCTGTTGTGCCTGCTGCTCGTTTTGAGCCAGGGCCCAACCTGGGGATTATCGTCGCCCCCAACGATTGGACTGCTGCTCGCGAGCGTCGGGCTCATCATCGGCTTCGTCCGATGGGAGCAGCGCGCCGCGGCGCCAATGGTCGACCTCTCGATGTTCAATGACCGGCTGTTCTCGGCGGCGCTCGCCAGCAGTGTGCTGGCCTACCTCGCCATCTTCATGCTCAACCTGCTGGTCCCCTTCTACCTGATCCACGGGTTGGGCTTCGACTACTTCCACGCCGGGATCCTTCTGACGCCGGTGCCGGTGGCGATGGTCGTGTTCGCTCCGATTAGTGGCTGGCTTTCTGACAAGGTCGGTTCGCGCGCGCTGACCTCAGGTGGAATGCTCCTGGTTGCCGCCAGCTTCTACTGGCTGAGCCGGCTTGGACTCCATCCCGACTACGCGCAACTCGTCCCGCCCTTACTCCTCAACGGGATCGGCACCGGTCTGTTCACCTCGCCGAACAACAGCGCCGTCATGGGCGCCGCGTCGCGGGCACGCATGGGGACCGCGGCGGGGCTACTGGCCACCAGCCGCAGCCTCGGCATGGCCCTTGGCACCGCAACCGCCGCTGCCGTCATCGCCCTGCGGATGCCGGCCCACCTCGCCGACCACGTCGGAGCAACGGTGGCGACGCTCGCGTCGTACCAGGACGGTTTCCTGGTGGCCAGCGCCGTTGCACTCCTCGCCGCGACGACCTCGATGGTGCGTGGATCAGCGGCCTCGGCGAATCGGTCGTCGCGACCGGTCGAACCGCAGGCGATCGGGTAAGCTCGACACCGCCAGTGCTACGCCATGTCGCCCAGCGCGAAGCGATCCAATACGTCATCGATCACTCTGATTAATCCCCCCGCCGTTCTGCGCACGACGGTCGCGAGCAGCTGGTCATGGATGCGACTCGACCTGCTGCTTCGACTGGTGCCTCTCACACTGGTTCCGCTCGTCTTCAGCTGGCTATCGGGGACGCCGCTCCGCGGCCTCGGCCTGGTGATCACGCATCCCCTGCGCGACCTTCTCGTCGCGATCCCCGCGGGGGTGGCCGGCTTTGCGATCGCCGCGGGGTTCAACGTCTACCTCTCGCGCCGCAGCGGCCGCTGGTTCGTTCCGACGAAGCCCGACCTGCTCGCGCAAAGCGGTTATTACCTGGTGCTCAACGCCCCCATCGAAGAGTGGTTCTTCCGGGGGTTCCTGCAGGGCAGCCTGGCTCGCTGGTGGCATGCGCCCCTGCTCGGGCTGCTCGTGGCCACCGCGATCTTCGGCGCCTACCACTTCCTCGACCGTTGGGGTTGGCGCCCGGTGGCCGGGGCAACCGCGGCAGGGCTTGCGCTGGGCCTGATTTATCTCTGGCAGCCGTCGCCGGCGTCGTTACTCGCCCCGATCATCGTCCACGCGGCGATCACCTGCGGATTTCTGAGCCTCGGGCCGTACCTGATCTATCGCTGGTGGGCTCCCACCCGACCCGCCCCCGCAAGTGGTGGAGGGAAAATCCTGCTCTAGCCTTCTTCGGGCTGGCCCAACCACTCGCGCTGTTTGTAGCCCCAGTGGTGGCGCGCGTAGATGCGGCGAAGCGTGCCGGAGCGGCTGCGCGTGACCAGCGATTCCGTCTCAGCCCAGTTCATGTGGTACTTGACCCCCTGGAGCACTTCGCCGTCGGTCACCCCGGTCGCGGCGAAGAAGACGTCGTCGCTGCGGACGAGGTCGTCGATGCCGAGCACGCGGTCGAAGGTGGCGCCGGCCGCTTCCGCCTTCTCCTTTTCTTGGGGATTGCGCGCGTAGAGCTTGCACTGGATCTCCCCGCCCAGGCATTTCAGCGCGGCGGCGGCCAGCACCGCTTCCGGCGAGCCGCCGATCCCCATCAAGAGGTCGAGACCGGTGCCATCGATCGCCGTCATAACGGCGCCCGCCACGTCGCCGTCGCTGATCAGCTTGATGCGGGCGCCGGTGTCGCGGACTTCCTTGATCAACGCTTCGTGACGCGGCCGGTCGAGAATCACGACCGTGAGATTGCTGACGCGCATCCGTTTCGCCCGGGCGACGCGCTGCAGATTCACCGCGACCGGATCATCGATGTTCAACGAGCCCGCGGCTTCGGCGCCGGTAGCGATCTTGTGCATGTAGTGGACGTGCTTGGCGTCGTAGAGCGACCCGCGCCCGGCGGCCATCGCCACCACGGAGATCGCGTTCGGCAGCCCCTTCGAGAGCAGCGTGGTGCCGTCGATGGGGTCGACTGCCACGTCGACCTTGGGCGGGTCGCCGGTGCCGATCTGCTCCCCGATGTACAACATCGGCGCCTCGTCCTTCTCGCCCTCGCCGATGACGACCACGCCGTCCATCGGGATCATGCCGAGCGCTCGTCGCATGGCATCTACCGCGGCGCCATCGGCCGTGTTCTTGTCCCCCCGGCCCATCCAGCGCGCACTGGCCAGGGCCCCGGCCTCGGTGACCCGGACCAGCTCGAGGGCGAGGTTTCGGCTGATCTCGGCCGACACGCTTTCCGCCCGCAGCGGCCGAGCCATCAGCGCGTCGCCAAGGTCCTCAGTGGACCTTCCCCAACCGACCCCTGGTTGCTACGCTTGCGATGTTCCGGCATGGCGCCCGCGCACCTACTTTAGCTGGGCGGCCCACCGGAGGGGAGAATTTGGGAACCACAAGCCCGCCGCCAGTGACGGTTCCCTCCTGGACCCAGCGAGGATCGATCCGCGGCGCCCGCGCCGTGCTACAAACCTTCCTGATCTTTCCCCTGATGGGCGCCTTCTCGCCGCTCACGGTCATCGACCGCTACCGGGTCAAGTCTCTCAAGGGCGGCGCCGTCTTCGTCTCCAATCACAGCAGCGCGCTCGATGCCGTCGTCATGCTGCAGGCGCTCCCCAACCGCTTTCGTTTCCGCGCGTTCGTAGTGGCCGCCGCCGACTCGATCTTCAAGCGCAAATGGGAGGCGGTCCTGACGCAGCTGTTGATCAACACCTTTCCGATTCCGCGCGCCGGGGGCGCCCGGCCGGCGTTGGATCGATTGAAAGACCATCTCGCCCATCGCTGGTCGGTCGTCATCTTTCCCGAGGGGACGCTCTCCCGAACCGGCAACATCGGAACCTTCAAGAAAGGCGCTGCCATCCTGGCGATCGATGCCGGGGTGCCGATCGTACCTGCCTATATCGACGGCCTCTACGAAGTCTTCCCGCGGTTCCGTCGCATCCCACGGCGGCACCCGGCCAGCATCACGTTCGGCGATCCTCTCTACCCGCAAGCGGCCGAGGATTACGACAGTTTCATTGCGCGAACCGAGCAAGTCGTCCGGAGGCTGGCCGGACCGAAGGGGTTGCTGCGGGACGCGCCGGCACCAACCGGCTCAGGCTCAGCCGAAGGCTCCAACTACTGGTATTGACGTCATCGCTTTTGACGATTGTGTCTTAGGGAACTCATATGACAGACTCATGAGGGCTTCAACTTCAGCGCGCAGGATAGCTTCTCATGGAAACGCCGGACGGCGAGCGCACCGCCCTTCCCGCCTTCGCAGCGGTGGGCATTCTGACCCTCTTCGTGCTGCTGTCGATCTCCGGCTACCTCATTCTGAGCGCGCGATAATCCTCAGGCGGCCTTCCCCAGCAGCGCCAGCAAGCCCCGCTCTTCTGCCGACAGCTTGTACGGATCGGGGTCATCGTTCTCGTGGATGGGCTTGAGTCCGCCCGAAAGGTAGGCGGCGATGACCGCGGGATGGTGGTCGCGCCTGCCGTCTCACGCAGGAATCGCGCGGCGAGGATGGTGCCGGCCCAGGTGCGGAAATCCTTGGCCGTGAAATCCTCGCCGGAGATCTGTTGCAGGTACTCATTGACGTCAGCCGAGTCGATGGCTTTTACCTCGCCGTCACCGTCGACGTACTTGAAGAGCTCCTGTCCAGGGATCTCGAGGAACCGCTTGATGCTTCGCGCCATCCTGCGGTCGTGGAGCTCGACGGTGTGTTGCTTTCCACTCTTGCCCGGGAAGGTGAATCGGACCTCGGCGCCGATGACGTTAACGTGCCGGTTGCGCAGGGTCGTCAACCCGTAGGAGCCGTTCTCCTTTCGGTACTCATCATTCCCGATGCGGATTCGGGTATCTTCCAGCAGGCGGACGATGGTCGCGAGCACCTTCTCCCTCGGCAAGTCGGGTCGTTCGAGGTCGCGGTCCGTGTGTTCGCGGATCTTCGGCAGCGCCTCGGCAAAGGCGAGCATGCGGTCGTACTTGACCGCGTCGCGGACCTCGCGCCAGCGAGGGTGGTAGCGATATTGCTTTCGCCCGCGCGCGTCACGTCCGGTCGACTGGAGGTGGCCGCGCCGGTTGGGACAGATCCAGACGTCGGTCCAGGCGGGCGGGATGGCGAGGCGCTTGATCCGGCGGATGGTCTCCTGGTCGCGGATGGTGCGGCCGTCACTCTCCAGGTAGGTGAACCCCTTCCCCATCCGCTTCCGCCGGATTCCCGGAGATTGGTCGGACACGTAGCGCAGCCCCGCGGCCTGGGCCGACGCGACCGGGTCGACCAGCTCCGCCGCATCGCCCGACGAGCTCCCATGCCAGGCTTCAGAAACGGCGACCGCCATTCGACCCTTGACTCCTTGTCAATGCTGACCCATGATAAATGATATCGTTAATATCAAATCTGGGCCAAACGCGACCGGGCCCAGCTGACGGAGGTGCACTCTTGGCGAGTTTGATCTGGACGATCGTGGCGGTTCTCGTCATCCTCTGGCTGCTCGGCATCGGCTTTCACATCGGCGGCACGCTGATCTTCCTGTTGCTCGTGTTGGCGATCATCGGCGTGGCGTACAACTTACTGGGAGGCGGGATGTACGGCGGCACGCGGCACCACCACACCACCGAGGTGACGGAGGTCGAGGACACGGAAGTCTGACGGCGGCGCTTAGGGAAAAGCGGTCCTCCGGGCCGCTTTTTTTGTTGGTCGGAGCCGTCTACAATTTGCCCAGCCGGCCCCGCGTGCACCATGCCGAGGCCGAGGAGGTGGGGAATGGACGACAGCGAGTTCCTGAAGCTCTTGACCCACATCCACGACGAGATGCTAGAAGTGGTCAAGGAGCAACACCCCTCCCACGAGCAATTCGCGGCCTGGCTGCTGGGACAGATCGAAGGGCGGCTTCGCATGCGCATCGGCACCGTCAAGACGCCCTGAACATGGCGACCACGCCGCAGCCGATGGGCGGAGGCGCCACCGAAGGGTGGACGCTGAAACAGATCGGCAAGGAGATCCCCCTCACGGACTCCGCCCGGGACGTCCTCGAGCTCGCGCAGCGATTCGCAGCACAAGGAGGGGCGGCCACGGTCGAGCCCGTCCATGTGCTCTGTGGCATCGTCTTCCAGCCACGGAATCCCGCGCGTCGCGCTCTCGAAGCGATGGGGGCGGACATGGCGCAGCTCGAGGCTCTTCGCGTCGCGGGCGGCAGCGCCGCGCCGCGGTCCTGGAAGGCGATGCCGATCGGGACCGCCACCCGGTACATGCTCAACCACGCCCACCGCGAAGCCGAGCAGCTCGGCCACTATCGGGTCGATCCGCTTCACATGCTGCTCGCCCTGCTTTACAAGGACTCGACGCCCACGGCCGAGATCCTGGAGAAGGCCGGCGTGACGTTCTACGCGCTGCGCCAGTACCTGACGACGCCCGGGTCGGTGAGCAAGAGTCTGCGCAGCCGCCCACTCCCGGCGCTGGATGGCGCGGTGCGGGTGAGCCCGGTCTTTGCCATCCCGCTGGGCGCGATGATCATTGGAGGCGCCGGACTATGGTCTGGGGCCGCCCCGAGCCTGACGCTCCCGCTCAGCATCTTGCTCGTCGTCGGTGGCTGGGTCACCTCGCTCTGCATTCACGAGTTCGGCCACGCCTTCATCGCCTACCTGGGTGGCGACCGATCGGTCGCGTCGGCCGGCTACCTCTCATTGAACCCGCTCAAGTACACGCACCCAGTGCTCAGCATCGCTCTGCCCGTCGTGTTCCTGCTGATTGGAGGGATCGGCCTGCCCGGCGGGGCCGTGTACCTCAACGAGCGCGCCATCCGCAACGATCGTTGGCGCAGCTTCGCCTCGGCCGCGGGGCCGCTCGGCAACCTGCTGTTCGCCGTGCTCATCGGGTGGCCGTTCCTCGTGTTTCGCGGCGCGCCGCCTTTCGGCGACTTCCATTTCTGGACGGCGCTGGCCTTCCTCGTTTTCCTGCAGATCTCGGCGATCGTGCTGAACCTGATTCCGGTTCCCCCGTTTGACGGCTTCGGGATGATCGCGCCCTGGCTCTCGATCGAGTTGCGGATCCTCGCCAGCCGGCTGGGCATGCTGCCCATGCTGCTCATCTTCTTCCTGCTCTGGCAGGGCGGGCCGGTCAGCGCCGTCTTTTGGAACGCCATCTACAGCCTGACCAACCTGCTCAACGTGCCCGAATACCTCATCTACCTCGGCCAGCACCAGTTCCTTCCGTGATCGGCGAGCGAGCAGAGACCAGGGCGCTGCATGCCCTGGACACCGATGCCTGCATCAAGCTGGCACAGGATCTTGTCCGCGTCCCATCGGTGACGGGCAACGAGCGCGCCGTCCAGGACCTGGTCGCGCTGACGCTCGAGGAGGCCGGCCTCGAGGTCGACCGCTTCGAGGCGGACGTAAGCCGGCTGAAGGCCCATCCGCGTTTTCCCGGAATGGAGGTGGAGCGGACCGAGGCCGTGCTGGTCGCCGGTCTCCTCGGTCAGAAGGGCGAGCGCTCGCTGATCCTCAACGGTCACGTCGATGTTGTCCCGGTCGGAAACCGCCAGGCCTGGCATGCGTCCCCGTGGTCGGCCCACATTCAAGCCGGGCGATTGTTCGGCCGCGGAGCCTGCGATATGAAGGCGGGTCTCGCGGTCGGCATTGGCGCCGCTGCGGCCCTGAAGAAGAGCGGGCTGCCGCTGCGCGGTCGCCTGATCGTGCAGAGTGTGGTTGGTGAGGAGGATGGTGGCATCGGCACCTTCGCCATGGCCGATCGTGGCTACCGGGCGGATGCCGCGTATGTGCTGGAACCCACGCGGCTGCGACTGATCCCCGCCCAGGCCGGCGCGCTGTCCTTCCGGCTCCGGATCAGCGGCCGGTCGGCGCATGCCTCGGTCCGCTATGAGGGCGTGAGCGCCATCGAGAAGTTCGAACTCGTCGAGGCGCGGCTTCGGCAGCTGGAGCAAGCACTGAATCAGCAGACCCATCCGCTGTTCCGGGACTACCCGATTGCGTACGCGCTCAACATTGGACGGGTTCGGTCGGGTTCGTGGTCGTCGAGCGTTCCGGACGAACTGGAGTGCGAGGGTCGCGTGGGTGTGCCGGTGGGCATGGCCTCCGCCGATGTGCGCCGCCAATTCGCCGCGGCGCTCACCGATGCGGCCCAACGCGACCGCTGGCTCAGTGATCACCCACCGCAACTCGACTGGTACGGCGGACAGTTCGATGCCGTCGAGGTTGACCCCGATCTTCCCGCGTTCGCGGCGTTACGAGCGGCCCACGCGCAGGAGTTCGACGTCCCGCCCGAGCTCGTGGGCGCGCCCTACGGATCCGACATGCGCTTGCTGGTGCACGAAGCCGAGACGCCGGCCATCCTCTATGGTCCCGGCGACATTCGCCAGGCGCACGCGACCGATGAATGGATCGCCGTGGACGAAATCGTCCAGGCGGCCCGCGTCGTTACCGCAGCGGCAGCCCGATATCTCGCGGCCTGACCTCGACCCCGGCCGCGCCCAAAAGGCCGCCCATCCAGGACCGCGCCAGCGAAAATGCGAGACGACGCGCCATCGACTCCCCGGTATCCCCTCCTTCGAGGCGAGCCTTGCGCGCCAGGTCAAGCGCGTCGTCGCGCTCGGGCGCATGCAGCCGCTCGAGCTCCGCGCCCACGGCGTCGAGCGCGTCGCCCTTACCCAGCACGCGGAACACATCCAGCGCCAGCACGCTCGTCGTCCCTTCCCAGATCGGTAGCACCTGGGCATCGCGAAGCAGGCGCGGCAATCCCGTGTCCTCCATGTAGCCCTGACCGCCGAAGCACTCGATCGCCTCGGACGCGACAGCCACGGCTTGTTTGGCCGTGTACAGCTTGGCCAGGGCAATGCCGACTCGGAACAGTGCCAACTCGGCGGCATCGGCCGAGGACATCTCGATGCGGCCGAGCAGCTGGGCCATTCGCATCGTGAGATAGAGAGCCCCATCCGCCTCCGCGGCCATCTGGCCCAGCACCTCACGATGCAGCGGGTGCGCCTCGAGTTTTCGGCCGAAGGCCTCGCGTTGGCCGGCGTATGCGCTCGCGAGCATGACGGCCCGGCGCATGATCCCAGCCGCGGTGATGGCATTGTGCAGCCGGGTGATGTTGAGCATGGCGGTCATCTGGACAAAGCCGTGGTCCGCTTCGCCGACCAACTCGGCCTGGGCGCCCTCGAGCGTGACCTCGCCGGTGGCCATCGCCCGGGTCCCCAGCTTGTCCTTGAGGCGGTCGATGCGATAGGCATTGCGGCGGCCGTCCGCAACATCGCGCGGAACCAGGAAGAGCGCGAGGCCGCGCGTTCCGGGCGGCGCGCCCTCCGGCCGCGCCAGTGCCAGCGCGACCTCGCACCCGATGTTGGAGCAGAAGAATTTCTGCCCGAAGAGGCGCCAGCGATCCCCATCACGTTTGGCGACAACGGCGTTTCGCCCGACGTCAGAGCCGCCCTGTCGTTCGGTCATCCACTGGCCCGAGGTCCACGCCTCGCCCGGATTGCGGCTGATCAAGTGCCGGATCACCTCACGCGGCTGCCCGACGCCGCCGGCAACGGTCAATACGCGAGCCGCGCCGTCGGTCATCGCGACCGGACATAAGTAGGTTGCGGTCGACGGGGCGAAGAGGTAGCAGAGGGCAGCCTGGACCAGCCGGGTCTCGGCACCGCAGCGGGTGAGCGTCTCGCGCTCGTAGGGCCATGCGACCAGCCCCGATCGAGCCGCCTGGGCGGCCAGCTGACGCCAGGCCTGAGGGTAGATGACCTCATCGACGCGCTCCCCCCAAGCGTCGAATGATCGCAAAGCCGCCGGTTGCCGTTCGCACGCATCGGCCCAGGCGAGAAGCTCCTCGACCGCAGCCCGACCGATCTCACGCAGCAGCGGCTCGGCCCAGGCCATGGTTGAAGGCCGCAACCAGGTTGTTAGAAGTACGCGCAGGGCCTGATCCGCATACCAGGTGTTCTCGGGAAGCAGCTCCACGTCAAGGGCCCGGGCCTCATCTTCTCACCTGCATAGCTGGCCGTCGCACTGGCGCGCCTGCGTAGACTGGTCCACGATGTCCCGCCTGGTCTTTGGCGCGTCGGTGCGGCGGGTCGAAGATCCGCCGCTGCTTCGCGGCGAGGGACGATACGTCGACGATCTGCAGCCCTCCGACTGCCTGCATGCCGTGTTCCTGCGAAGCCATCTCGCGCATGCCCTGATCAGGAGCATCGACATCGAAGCCGCCTCAAAGGCGCCCGGCGTGGTTGCCGTCTGGTCGGCCCCGGACTTCATCGATCTGGAGCCGCTCGAGATCGCGTCGGCGGTCGACGGGATGACAATTCCGGAGCGGCGCGTGCTGGCCAGCGGCCGCGTGCGTCACGTTGGTGAGGCG
>WNGR01008827.1_pt1 | contig 10613 bp, 8 predicted proteins | sample 5407581 | NCBI WGS metagenome assembly WNGR01 (sample SAMN13153383, study PRJNA577476) | soil metagenome | isolation source: 80 cm soil or saprolite under Garry oak tree replicate 2 | place: USA:California | collected 2016-06-15 | reverse complement strand
GTAAGGTGGCAGGAGACTTTTCACAGAATTCCCTGTTGCAATACCAGAAAGAACGGAAGGTCCGAGCGGACGTGATAGGGAAACACGCGAACTATACGGTGACCTATGCGCTGAGCGATAACTGGCTGATAAAAAGGCTGAACAGGAGGGCACTTCGGAAGCTGAACAAGAACAAAAAGCTACAGAAAAAGGCACTGGAGATAACAGCTGGAATCTTCGACAAGAAACCAGGACTAGTTACGTTAGCGAAAATCGGCGGAATACTGCCCTAGAAAAAGCGGGGGCCTTTTCATTTCTCATCTTTTTCCTTCTGCACTTGATCCTTTACTGACTTGAAGAAATCCGTGCTCTCTATTCGCCCAGCTTCCGACCGGACAGCGTCCAAGTCGATCTTCAGTCTCGCATGCGTCGTCTTGCGTCTTCTGAACGCGAGGAATACAGCGACCAGTAGCAAGGCTAGCAACGCGGCTATGATCCCGAAGTAGAAGAGCGGGAAAGATGCATTGTCGCTGATCGTATTCTGAACTGTGATAGCCCTAGAAGCAGATCCAATGTTGGGAGGCGTCGGAGAGTCTGACGCCTTGACGACAAGGGACCAAAGACCTCCAGTATCTGAAGACCGAACGGAGTAGCTCCCGAGCCACAATCTCAGGGACGTATCAAAAACAACTGGAACAGTATCGTTGATAGCAGGCGTCCCGCTGTAGAGTAGATAGGCTTTCACAATGCCAGGCTGGAAGATTGTTCCATCAGGATATGTGACGTTCGCGCTAAACTTGAGCTGTTGACCAACAGCGATGGTAGAATTGGTAGTTACGGTGACAGTCAGAGGAATAGTTGTGAGCTGCGAATTATTGGTTACGATTACTCCTGGACCATTGTTCCCGTAAGCGTCGCTGTATGCATGTCCTCCCAGAGATGCTGTCCACGTTCCGGTTTGATTGTCGACCGAAGTCTGGTAGCTCGCGCTGAAAGTCTGAGACGTGCTATCGTAGGTTGCCGTCAGAGTAACGCCGTTGCTACCTGGGCTCGTCAGAGTTAGAAGTGCAACTCCCGTCGAAGCAAAGGACCCATCTGGATAAGTGGGCTGAAAGGAAAATCTCATCATTTCGGTCCTCTGATAAGATGATTTGAGGGACGTGATTGAGCTGACAACCATGATCGCCGCAGCCACGGTGAACCGTTGGACATCAGCTGGATTCTTCACGGTGCTGGTCCCTGACAGAGTCACCACGTAAGCGTCTATAGTGGCGTTCCTTGGACTCTTCCAACTTGCCGTCACTGTCCCCCCAGCAGAGGCTACTTCAGATTGGGAGAAGACGAGGGTCGAAGTGGTTTGAGTCCTTATCGTGACGCTAACGGGTTCGGATGCGTTGTATCCGGATGCTTGTATGTTCACAATCTGTGTTCTCTGATACGCTGCGCCGTCAGTGACGCTCAGTATGAAGGAGTTCTGAGCTACCGTTGGCATTAGTATAGGAAATAGCTGGTCAACCTTTGCAAGATATTGACCTATCAGTGAGTTCGATCCGAGGAAAGATGAGCTGGGGTAGACTGCAACGATGCTAAACTTGTCTTGGCCTGAAAGGGTTGTATAGTTCTGCAACACTGACTGAACTGTTTTGCCTAAGGGATCTGTTACGGAGAATCTGAACTGATACTTGGTGCTAGGAGTTGCACCGGTTACCGATAGGACAAGACTAATCGTGTTTCCTTCCTGAGCCACGGCTGGAACTGGATTTAACGCGTATGGAGTGTCAGCATGGACCCGTGGAACTAGGTTAATTGAAAGAATGGAGGCAAAGGCGACGATCGTGAGCAGGATCGCACATTGGATAATGCTAGAGTATCGCGTAATGTCCCTGCCCTCTGAGCGTAGATTGTGAGCGCAGGTAGTTCCCTCGGTGACTAAAGCGGGTCGTAACTTCTGGCGCTGCATCGAAGTATCGAAGAGATCCCGGAATGACGATTCAGGGCCTGTTCGGGGGATAATCCCTAGTTTGTCCTAGGTTGTGGGAACAACCTCTGCTAGAGGAGCAAGAACTTGCTCCTCCGGTAATCTCACGTCTCTGAATGACCGCCAGAAGTAAGTGATAGCGGTCAGGTAGAGCCCGGTGCAAATGAAGAACGGTAGGGCGAGGTAGATACTGCTCGGGCTTGTTGCCAGGCCCATGATGTAACCTCCAATACCGGTGCTGAACGAGTTAGGCAGTCTCCATAGGGAGGCTACGATGGCTGAGGCCACCGATCGCTCTTCAGCGGGGACCAAGCCCATCAAGAGAGAGTTCTGAGCCGGGTTGGACATCATCATCAACATGCTTCTAACGATGTAAATCGAGGAGGCGGTCGCGAAGTTTGGTGAGAACGGAATCGAGAAGAGAAACAGCGTAGACGATCCTTGAGTCAGGACTATTGTCCGAACGGTTCCGAAACGACGGGCTAGCCGCGGGGTTGCCAGATTTGCGAATCCCATTACAAGACTGTTGATGCCGCCGAAGATAGGCCCGGTGACATCGTTTGCGAGACCGTACTTGAGAAATGCCCAGCCTGGGATCAGCGGGATTACCATGCCGGCGCCTAGAGCAATTACGATCCCATAGGCAGCGTAACGAAATACTATGCCACGGCTCTTTCTTGGAAGAATGTGGAACCCAGATTGTTGGCTCGTGTCTAGCCGGGACTCGGAGACTCTGAGGTAGACGATCATTGGGCCGATGAGGCTGACAGCGGCGACCCCGACGAACAGGTACCGGTTACCGGTAACCAGGTCGACCTGGTAGAGTGATTTCATCAGGCCGAGTAGGCTCGTGCTGAAGCCTCCCAAGGCCGATGCGATTGTGGCTACGAAGAAGGATAGGCCGAAGGCGCTGGTCCGTTTCAGGTTTCCTGCCTTGTCTGCCAGCATGGCGCTCCACGAGGACGCGTACATGGCTTCGGAGAGTCCTGCTAGAACAGCTGCCCCGAACAAGTGAGAGATATTCGAGTCGACAGCGAAGATGGCTAGCGCAAGACTTCCCAGTACTCCTCCCATAACTACAAACTTCTTCTTGCCATAGCGGTCGGCAAGGCCACCAAATAGAAGGGTGGAAGCGGCGCTGACGATTCCGAAAGTTCCAAGGATAAGGCTGCTGGTTGCGAAGGAGATGCCTTCCAAGACCAGGAAGACCTGTAACGAGATGAAGAGTAATCCTGCCGCGGCCCAAGTGAAGAAACTGGAATAGATCAGAAGATTTGCTTCACGGGGTATGCCCTTGTACTCGTCGAACATGGAGCCTATGCGCTGGAACAATGACGAGCAACTACCCCTCCGATGGTTTCACAAGGATGGGCGTCCGTGGCTCTAAAGGATTAGTCTGAAAATTCGGTTCGCTTTGGGGTCGCGATCCGCTAATCGTAAAGCGAAGCCCAATCCGGTCCTGGCTGCTGTGTTGGGCGTTGGGTCCAATCGATCCAGGGCTCTTTGGATTTCGGCCTACCTTTGTGGAAGATAACAATCCGCTCCTGTTTTATGCCCTTAGTTATTGGCACGTGAATGTATCGACGTGATTTGAGTGGAATCGGGTCTACAATAATTCTCGCAACTTCCATCTCCGTGTTTCCAAGATCCTGCCACTCCAACGCTATCTCTTCACCTGTCTCCACAATCTCTCTTCCGCGACCTGTACCCATCTCTACATCTCCTACTACCAGAGCGCAAGCTGAGTCATCAGCCATCATTGACTCGATATTCTTGAGACAACGCATCAAGTAGGAGGAATATTCGGACTGATTCGATATCTGAAACATTCCCCGCTGGACTTTTTGATAGTCGTAGCCGAGAAACCACAGACGATGTCTGTTGTCGTAGGCATACGTGTGGGCATTGTAGTAGGGAGGTGAGGTGATCACCAGGTTCGCGTTGATACCGCATGAAAACTTCACTGCATCTTCCATGAATGCTTGACCCCTTACGCTGGGGCCCTCGTGGCGAAATGTCTTCTCAGCCTTCATTGCAAGGCATTCAATTACATCCCTGTTTTCGGACTCATACTTGCCGGGATATGCGTGTTGCATCTTCTTGATGTGATTAGTTGTCAGCGACTTCGATCTATCCAGAGGTAGGGAGAGAGATTCGGGCCGATCACCATGTAAGATGCCCAAGATAAGCGCCAAGCAAAACCGTGCATTACGGAGATTGTTGTCAGAGGTAGAAGCGACCTCTTCTAACACAACAGAGCGCAGCTTCAGTAGCTGAGCCAAGGTCTCTCGATGATAGTAAAGCCTCAAGTTCAATTTTTCTTTTAGAAAATCTGAACCAAAATACAGGTCATTGTCATCAACATCAATCTTTCCTGACGAATTCAGTTTACGACGCATGCGAGTAAGATATTCGAAGAACTCCGCAGGTGCCGAGGGATCGACTTTTGCTGCCGTCAGCATGTAGGCCTCTGGAGAGATGTCGTTTCCGACCCCGATTCGCCCGTCAAGACACGCTTGTAGAGGAGCGGTACCTGTCCCGCTAAAGACATCGAGTACTGTATCTCCGGGCTTGGTGTACATCTGAATGAAGTAGTGAGTAAGCGGAGGCGGAAAGGAGGCTACCCTTGAACAGATCTGGTGAAAACTATTGCGCCATGTTCGAGGAGCGGACTTGTAAGAGCTAAAGAGACCGTTGGCGTCGATATGCGGTATCTGGACCGTACTCAGCAACTAGAGCTTCGTCGCAGCGGACGTGGCGTGTTCCTTTTATGGATTGGACTAGAATTCGGCAAAATGGTTCTTCCCCGAAAGGGACCTGAGAGCGCCCTTCTTTAGATGAAAAAGTCTCTCAATATGGAGCATTCCGTCTGTTAATCGGCTAATTTGAGGGATTATTTGCTCGTCGGGTTGACTCTATATCGGTCCCATTGGACCATATGGACCGCACTAAAGTTTAAATCTGAACAACGGACCGTTACTGTTGATGCTAATGGGGCCGAAGGTAGAGATTGCCATTGGAGGGCGGAGGGCCGAAGGTTCACTCGAAAAGATATCCCTTGACCAACTCAGGCTCGATCCGACTAATGTTCGGTTCAAACATCGAGAAAAAGAGCTCCCAGAAGGAGAAGTAGAGAGGTACATCTGGGAAGAACAAGACGCCAAGACGCTCTACAAACAGATCAAGACAAGTGGCGGCTTGATGGAGCCTCCTGTCGTCATGAGAACTTCCGACGAACAGTACCTGGTCAAAGAGGGAAACCGTAGAATAGTATGTCTTCGAAAGCTCAGCAAAGAGGCTCATGAAGGGAAGCTGGCTAAGGAGGGCTACAAATACACAAAGGACCACTTTGATACTGTACAGTGCATCGTTCTGCCTGCTGACCTGTCCCAGAAAGACGTAGACTCCCTCATCGGCACCCGCCACGTAAGCGGGCCAAAAGAATGGGCCACCCTCAATCGGGCTTGGCACATTTACGACATGTACACTAGAGACAGCATGGACTTCGACGAAATTCGACAAATTCTAGGCTTCGGAAAAGGAACGGTGATCAGAATGGTCAAGGCCTTTGAGAAGACGATGGAATATGGCAAGAAACATCCAGAGGACAAGTACTGGTTTAGGAAATTCACCTATTTTGATGAGCTCTACAAGAAGCCCGAGTTGAGAGATTGGATTGAACAAGACCCTCTAAACCTTGACGCGTTCATAGAATGGGTTGCGGTAGGAAAATTCAACGATGTTCGCGATGTCAGAATCCTTCCCAGCCTTCTTAGTGACCCCGATGCCTCGAAAATATTTCGTAGCGCTCAGGGAGACATCGTGAAAGCAAGAAACATCCTCGCCCTTAGAGACCCGACGATTTCGAGCCAGACCTTTGCAACGGTGAAGAAAACGATCGAGGCTCTAAGAGCCATACCTAGAAGCGAGTTCATCCAGACCACACGTGATTCTTCGCGCGTCAAGCTACTGAAGGAGTTGCGCCTGGAAGTGGATAGCCTCCTCGAGGACATCGGTAGGATGAAAGCCGAAACACCGATGAGTAGTGAATAGAAAATGTCTCAACAGGTTCTATTGGACTTAGGCTCAATTGAGCCTAGCAAAAAGCAAAGTCGGACAGTTTTTGATCCTGACAGGCTATTGGAACTTGCCAACTCGATCAGAGAACAAGGGGTTCTTCAACCTATTCTAGTTCGCCAAACTGGCCCGAAAAAATATGAGATAATCGCAGGAGAGCGAAGATTTCGCGCCTGCAAGTTAATCGGCTTGTCCAAGATCCCTGCGATCATAAAGTCTTCAGATGAGACTGCGTCTATGATAGGTTCATTCCTTGAGAACGCACAACGAGAAGACCTCAGCTCTGCTGAAAAGGAAAACGCTCTGATCTCCCTTTGGAGGACCGGTGGGTTCAACACCCCGAAGGATCTCGACAAGGCACTTGGCTACACATCCGGATATTCTGGCTCTATTATCGAAGCCAGGGAATTCAGAGAGAAATACAATATTCCATCAACGCTTACTACTACGTCAATAATATCGACGAAGGGACTCCCTGAGGATGTTCGTCACCGTCTTCTTCTGAGAGTCACTAAGGACGAAGGAAAATTTGGTCAAGTCAGAACAATTCGCGAGCTTAAGGCGATCATCGACAAAGCACCTCCGCAAATAGTCGAGAGAATAGTCGACGGCAAGATCGACGTCGATGAGGCAAGAAGAGTTGTCGAACTATATCAACAAATTTTTCAAAATGAGAGCCTGAAACCCTTGGCCTCCGCGTTAGCCATAGGGGAGGTAAGTTCTGGAATAGCGGAGAAGACGATCAAACTCTACAACAGACTTGCCCAAGACGGGGCTAAGCTCAATCCCGAGATCATCGCAAGAGATCTGGAAGAGATCAAGCGCCAGAGTGCACTCGACGTTGTTCATGAAAAGCTAATCGAACAAGCACGAGTCGAGGTGCTTACGGGTAGGAAGAGCGCCATAGAGTTCAAGATTGCTGACCCTGGTGAGGGGTTTGTCCGCGAAGTCAGCGACATTGCTTGGAGAATTCAGAGGTGGGGAATTCCGAATTTGATGGAATCCGGGGCGGAAAGGTGGAAAATCGCCATCAAATACTTCAGGGAAATTGACTCCAAAATGCATTCTCTCCTTGGCTACACCAAACTGGAACAAAATTCAAGCAGATGATGCAATTGAGCATCGTCCCCACCGAACTCCACCTAGAAACAAATCAACGGCAAATCGAACAAAATCAGCCGGTGATTCTCTCGGTACGCCTCACTGAGCAATGGGGCAATCCTGTCGCCGATGTTGATATTTCGCTATACGTTGAACACGTCGACTACGGAACCCCACTATTACTAGATAGCGAGAGAACGGACATGCACGGCAACGCCCTGTTCGATATTACTCTCAGAACCTTGGGCGATTCTCGACTAACCGCTCATACGGCGGACCTAGTGAGCTCTCCTGTCAATATTCAAGTCCTGCCTTCCACGCTTTCACTGCTCGGCCCTAAGACCTGGAATGGATTCGTGAACTCCCTAGGGAGGATTGGGGTAGACCTCAATACGGTTATTGGCCAGCAGATTTCACAAGGACACCACCCTACAAAAGAGGAGTTGTGTCGGCAAATTGGGCTTGATTACCAGAAGGCAAACGATCGCAACAGGATGTCTACGGCTCTCGCCAAACTCAAGGCGTCTTTTGATTATGCGTGGCGAGTTCTATATGAACAGGATTCTGCATTCGGGAAGGATTTCGCAACATTCATGCAAGACAAGGTAGGATACTCGGCTTGGAAGGACTTCCCCGATTCTCCTTACCGAGATCTGAAATCTCAATATCAATTCTCAGATGAAGAGATCCACCAATTGTGGGTCACATCACGAATGTGGAACAATTTTGTTCTAATAGCTAACCAACACAACCTCCACTTGTTCGTCTCCTACTATGACGACAGTACACGTTCCCACCGATATAGGCAGCCCAACTTTTGGCAGTATGTTGTCAAACAGATAGAATCAGCCTCCCACTGGGGAAAGGCGATCCTCACAATTCTGGCGCGACATAGGGATCTGGGAATGATGCTGACATCTGGAGAGCCCATCTACAGGGCTATCGAGGGGGCGGAAACGGTCCGCAAGATGATAACAGACCAAACTGCATCTAAATTCAGATGTCCGGTCTGCTGGCAGAACGGAACTAAAGTGGAATTTTCAGGAACGACGGATTTTTTCGACCACGTCAAGAAGACGCACTAATCGCGTTCAGATTGTTATCAGCTGCCCGAGTTCGTATTGATACATTTGTACCGGTCGGGCCGCATAAGTAACGCTTATATCTTAACGCGGCGTATGTGGCCGCATGGTATTCACCCTAAGGGTACGAGTTGCCTCTGGCGAAGTTGAGATACAGGGCTCGAGGTCAGAGATTTACGAGACAATAGACGAATTACCGAAAATCGTTGGTAAAGTGCGTGAAGCGCTTTCCGTCTCGCGAGCCGAAATAGAGCAAAGAGTTGGAGATACTGCCTTCCAAGTCGCGCCTGAAGAACCGGAGCACGCTCCCGGAATTGATAGGGCTACAGGACTCAATGACGCGATTGTGAAACTACTTTCAACTGAGTGGGGAAGAAGGCCACGAAAGTGGTCGGAGCTGGACCACGGGTTGCGACAAAACGCCCTCAATTACAGCAGGGGAAGCATAACAGGCGCCCTTGCGTACCTTGTGAGGTCTGGCCGACTTCGCCGACTCCTGATTGACGGGGTTTATGGTTATCAATTGCCACCTCAAAGGCTCTCAAGTCCTATACTTGAGAGTGACAAGACCGAGAGCGTGTCACCCCAAAGCCCTGGAAATGTCGGTGAAGCATTGGGGAAGCATGGAAAAGCTGAAACCAGCATCATTCTTCAACAGATCGAAAACAAACTGATTCCTCAAGGCTTCTTCAGCACAGCAAAGAGCACTGGTGAGGTAAGGAGCGAACTGGAACGACTTCTGGGGTTAGAATTTCAAAGCCGGAAAGTAAGTCAAGCTCTTGGCGAATTCTACCAGAAGGCGCTACTGAAAAGAACTGGGTCCACTGGCAACTTCCGCTACGTCATCATCTGACAACATGCTAGATCCTAACAACGTCCCCGTATCACAGTCAGCGCTACTTGTGATCGACGCTCAGGACTCGTTTAAGATGGGCCCTCGCTGGGCTCGACGCAACAACCCAGCTTTTGAAAAAAATGTTAGTGCCCTAGTCAATGCTTATCGTGCTGCGCGTCTGCCGGTGGTGTTCTTCTTACACACAGACAATGACGAGGGCTTTGCCAGAGACAGCCGGGAATTCAAGCTGATGGACTTTCTCACGCCCAGGAAAGATGAGCCGGTGATGGTCAAGAACACGAGGAACTGCTTCACCAGCACGACGTTGCAGCCGTACTTGATAGAGAAAGGTGTGAGACGGGTCAGTATCACAGGGATTCAGATGGAGCAGTGCTGCGAGACGACTGCGAGGATCGCGGCTGACCTTGGGTACGCGGTAGACTTTGTCACTGAGGCGACGATGACTTTTCCGATTCCGAACTGGGACAAACCAGGCGAAGAACTCGGAGTCGACGCTATACGCGAACGCACAGAATACGCCCTACGACGCCGATTCGCACGCATCACCACAGTCAACCAGCTCGCAAAAGAACTGAAAGAAATCCATCCTTGACCAACTGCATGATTGTCGGACATTGATACCAGTACAAAGTTCCAAAAACGGGTTCGACCAACATTTTGTGAGAAGGAACCGCGTGGAGGCGTTCGGAGACCCAGATGACCGGGTGACGCTTATCCAGATTCGCCCGGAATGAACCCTGTTTTGCGATCTGGGACGGCTCTCTAGACTCTCCGGAAATTCGTTCGGGATTGTCGTCAACTCTCAAGGGCCAGCTGAGCCAGAATTGTGCCCTGATCCGACTGTCTCGCCCATTATCAATACCAGACAGGAAATGGTTTTTGGAAAATAGGGGGTCTTAGTGACTGAGCCTTGCGTCGCATGGGTGGAGTGAGCGACCATCTGGTTCATGAAAATCGCCCATTATCAACCCTGAACGCGAATCTGGGACCCCGTCAAACTCTCCCCCGAGAATTGTTCGTGATTTCGCTGAGAAAAGGGCAAGTTTCGCCTTCCTATTCAAGCATGGATTGTGCCCTGAATCGCCTGACTCGCCTAGAATCAGGGTTGGACAGCAAATCGTCCCGTCAAAAAAGTGGGGTATGTTTTAGCGGTTTTGCGTGGCATGAGCGGTTTCTCCGAGAGTCTTAGAACCATGAAACCGGCGGTCTGTATCTGAAACAGAGGATTTCTCAGCGTGCCTGGATCTGTGTCTTCAGCTTGTGGTGCTTGTGTCTAGGTTGTCCCACGGAAAGCTCTTGTGATGCTTGTAATACTCGACAAGTCCTCCTTCCCGCATCAGTCCGCGGAGAAACCCTGGAACCTTCACGGCGTGAAACAGCTTCCCTTCCCGGGTCGTAACCGACCAGTCCTGAAGATTCACGGATATCTCATCAAACTGTTTCACCTGTTTCGTTATTCCCGGAACCTCTAGCGCTGGCAGTCCGATCGCGAAGCTATTCCGATAGAATATCCTCGCAAAGCTCTCCGCCACGACAGCCG
>WNGR01012773.1_pt1 | contig 10614 bp, 9 predicted proteins | sample 5407581 | NCBI WGS metagenome assembly WNGR01 (sample SAMN13153383, study PRJNA577476) | soil metagenome | isolation source: 80 cm soil or saprolite under Garry oak tree replicate 2 | place: USA:California | collected 2016-06-15 | reverse complement strand
GCCTGGTTGAGCGAACGGGATGTCGCGGCGAGCCAGGGCGTCTACAACTTCACCGAAAAGGACCGCTACGGTCTCGACGATCGCTCACGCATCATCCTGACGGTGAAGAACGGCAAATACATCGCCGCGAGCGAGTGAGTAAGAGCTGCTTTCAAACGCACTGGCGTCATCATCCGCGAAAGCGGATGATCCAGTAACGCGTGGCGCTGAGATAAGTCTCGACGACACGTATTACTGGATGCCCCGCTTTCGCGGGGCATGACGGCCGTGCCAATTCAAACCCCGCTTGCGCCCTCGTGCTGGAAGCCGAGATAGCTCGCGGCGACGCGCTGGTTGGTCGCGATGTCTTTCGCCGGTCCGTTCAGAATGAACTCGCCGAGCTCCATCACATAGGCGCGGTCGGCGATTTGCAGGGCGGCCTGCGCGTTCTGCTCGACCAGCAGCACCGATACGCCGCTTTCGCGCAATTCGCCGATGGTCCGGAAAATATCTGCGACGATGATCGGCGCCAGCCCAAGGCTCGGTTCGTCCAGCATCAACAGCCGCGGCGCGCCCATCAGGGCGCGGCCCATCGCCAGCATCTGCTGCTCGCCGCCCGACAGCGTTCCCGCCAGTTGCTTGCGCCGTTCCTTCAGCCGCGGAAACAGCGTGTAGACCCGCTCGAATGCCACAGCGGTGGCTGCCTTGGCGATCCGGAATGCGCCGAGCTGCAGATTGTCCTCGACGTTCATGGTGCTGAACAGTTCGCGGTGCTCCGGCACCAGACAGAGGCCGGCCGCGACGCGATCCTCGATCTCAAGCCGCAATACGTCCTCGCCGGCGAAGGTCACGCGGCCCTTCAGCGGCAGGATCCCCATGATGGCATTCAACAGCGTGGTCTTGCCGGCGCCGTTGGCGCCGATGATGGTGACGATCTCGTGGTCGCCGACATCGAGCGACACCGAACGCACCGCCTCGACCTTGCCATAGGCGACGTGCGCATCGGACACCGACAGCAGCGCGCTGATACCAGGATTCATGCGACCGCTCCGAGATAAGCCTTGATCACCTCGGGATTGGTCTTGATCGCCTGCGGCGCGCCTTCGGCGATCTTGGTGCCGAAGTCGAGCACCACGATGCGGTCGGCCAGGTCCATCACAAATCCCATATCGTGCTCCACTAGCAGCACCGACATGCCGCCGTCCCGCAACTGGCGCAGCAGGGTTGCAAGCTGTTGCTTCTCCATATGCCGCAGGCCGGCGGCCGGTTCGTCGAGCAGCAGCAGGATCGGATCGACACACAGCGCGCGGGCGATCTCGACAATGCGCTGCTGGCCCAGCGACAGGCTGCCTGCCAGCGCGTCGATCTGGTCGCCGAGGCCAACGCGCTCGATCTGGCGCGCCGCTTCCGCCAGCAATCTCGCTTCATCGGATCGATCGAGGCGGAGCATGCTGGAGATCGCGCCGGCATGGCCGCGCAGATGCGCGCCGATCGCGACGTTTTCCAGCACGCTCATGTCCGGCACCAGTTTGACATGCTGGAAGGTGCGGGCGATGCCAAGTTTTGCGACTTCCTGCGGCGGCGCGTTATCGATGTTTCGGCCGAGCACGGAGATCGTGCCGCCCGATGAAGTGAGCACGCCGGTGATCAGGTTGAAGGTTGTGCTCTTGCCGGCGCCGTTGGGGCCGATCAGCGCGACGATCTCGCGGGCATGGACATCGAAAGACACGTTGTTGACGGCGATCACGCCGCCGAACTGCTTGCGCGCATTGTCGATCTGCAGGAGCACGGCAGGAACCGTCGCCGCTCGCTTCCGCGCAGGCAATGTCAGGGATGTATCGGGCGGCCTGCGCTTTGGTTTGAACGGCAACCGGGTCATCAGCCAGGGCCAGACGCCGGTCGGCGCCAGTTGCAGCAGCACCACCAGCAGGATGCCGAACACGATGGTCTCGAGCTGGCCTTCGCCGTGAAACAGATAGGGCAGATAGCTCTGCAGGATTTCCTTCAGGATCACGACGATGCCGGCTCCAAGCACGCCGCCCCAGACATACCCGGCGCCGCCGACCACCGCGATGAAGAGATATTCGATGCCGGCCTGCGCGCCGAACGGCGTTGGATTGGCCGCACGCTGGAAATGCGCATAGAGCCAGCCGGACAGGCCGGCCAGCACCGCCGCGTAGATGAAGACCAGGAGCTTGGCGCGAGGCGTCTGCACGCCAAACGCCTCGGCGGCGACGTGTCCGCGCCGCAGCGCGCGGATCGCGCGGCCGGTGCGCGAGTCCAGAAGGTTCATGGTGAGCAGTGCTGCGATCAGCACCGCGATCCAGATCGCGAAATAGATCGTTCCGGGGTCGAGCATCTTCAACGGGCCGATCGTCAGTGGCGGGATACCGGAGATGCCGTCGTTGCGACCGAGGAACTCGAGCTTGCTGAACAGATAGAACAGGCCGATGCCCCAGGCGATGGTGCCGAGCGGCAGATAGTGACCCGATAGCCGTACCGTCACGAGGCCAAGCACGACCGCGGCGATGCCCGAGACCAGCAGCGAAGCCGGCAGCGTCAGCCACGGCGATACGCCATAGGCGGTGGTGAGCACCGCCGTCGTATAGGCGCCGAAGCCGCAAAACGCCGCCTGGCCGAATGAGGTGAGACCGCCGACGCCGGTCAGGAGCACAAGCCCCATCGCCACCAGCGCGGCGAGGCCGATATTGTCCAGCAGCACGATCCAGAACGGCGGCATGCCGGGGATGAACGGAATCGCCGCCATGACCAGCGCAAACACGATGATGGGTAGCCGCTGCGTCATCGCGATCAATCCTTCTCTTCCTCGACCGCGGGCGCCGCCAGCGACCGCAATACGAGAACCGGAAGGATCAATGTGAAGACGATGACTTCCTTGAAATTGCTGGCATAGAACGAGGAGAACGCCTCGACCGAGCCGACCACCAGTGCGGCGACCGCGGTCAAGGGGTAGCTGACGAGGCCGCCGATGATGGCGGCGATGAAACCCTTGAGGCCGATCAGGAAGCCGGTGTCATAGTACAGCGTCGTGATCGGCACGATCAGGATTCCCGAAATCGCCCCGATCACCGAGGCCAGCAAGAATGCGATCTGTCCCGACAGCGTGGTCCGGATGCCGACAAGGCGCGCGCCCAGCCGGTTGACGGCGGTGGCGCGAAGCGTCTTGCCGTAGAGCGTAAAGCCGAAGAACAGCCACAGCCCGATAATGAAGGCGACGGTGATGGCATAGACGGCGATGCTCTGGCCGCTGAAGCGCAACGGGCCAACGGTGAAGGCGGCATCCGATAGCGTCGGGCCGCGCTGGCCTTCGGCGCCGAAAAACACCAGCCCAAAGCCCTGCAGCGCGAGATGGCAGCCCACCGAGGCGATCAGGAGCACCAGCACCGAGGTGTGTGCGATGGGTTGAAACGCGATGCGGTAGAGAAACAGTCCGATCGCCGCGACGATCAAGAGCGACAGCGCGATGTTGATGGCGATCGGGGTCTGCCGGCCCGCCAGCCAGGATGTCAGGGCCAAGATGACGACGGGCAGGACGATATTGACCGCGAACGCGCGTCCGACAAGCCTGGAATGCAGCGACCTGCGGCCGGCGAACAGGTCGAGGCCAAACGCCACCACGCCCATCGCCACCGCCAGCCGCGCGGTGCCCGGCACCTGGCCGGCCGACAGCGTGGCGTAGGTCAAAGCGCCGTAGGTGACGAACTCGCCCTGCGGAATCAGGATGACGCGCGTGACGGCGAACACCAGCACCAGCGCAAGGCCGAGCAGCGCATAGATCGCGCCGTTGGTAATGCCGTCCTGCACCAGGAACAGCATAATCGTCGTGTTCAAAACGGGCGCTCCCCCTCAGGGCCCGGTCGTGCCCCAAAAAGGGCTCCCGGACCGCCGATAACAGCAGTTGAAAAAAGCTGTCACTATTTGATATGGTGGATAACAATTATCAAATATAATCTCAAGCCCGGACCGCCCCCGCCGGGCTTTTGCAAGCCTAGCGGGATTGCGAGCTTCGAGCGATGACTGTTTCCAAGAACGGCGCCATGAATCTCGTCAAGGCACCCCGCCGCAAAGAGCCTGTCGAGGGTGCTGCGGAAAGCACCGCGCTGCAGATGGGCGAATTGTCCGAGTTGCTGGGCTATTCGCTCAAGCGCGCGCAACTGAAGGTCTTCGAGGATTTTCTGCGCTGCGTGGCACCTTTGCAACTGACCCCGGCGCAATTCTCGGTTCTGCTGCTGCTCGACAAGAATCCGGGACGTAACCAGACCGAAATCGCCAATACGCTCGGCATCCTCAGGCCGAATTTCGTGGCGATGCTCGATGGCCTGGAAAGCCGCGATTTGTGCACGCGGATGCGGTCGTCCAACGATCGCCGCTCCCACATCCTGATGCTGACCGACAAGGGGCGGGCGGTGCTGGCGCGCGCCAAGAAGCTGGTCGCCTCCAAGCACGAAGCGCGTCTCAACGAGTTGCTGGGGCCCGCCAACCGCGCCGCGCTGCTGACGATGCTGGCGAAGATTGCGCAGGAGTTTTAGATTTCGATCAGGCCGCGACGACGCGGCCGGGAGGCTTTTGCACCTCGCGCCCGGAAAGGTACAACCGCTCGATTTCATGCGCGGGGAGCGGCTGACTGAACAGGAATCCCTGCATCTCGGTACATCCTTCGGATGTAATCCTGTCGAGCTGTTCCCTGGTTTCCACGCCTTCGGCAGTGGCCGTCATGCCCATTCCGTTCGCGAGCGCCGCGACCGCCCGCACGATATTGAGCGAGCCGGTGTTTTCCGCAATATCCTTTACGAACGACCGGTCAATCTTGATCTTGTCGAACGGAAAACACTGAAGATAGGTAAGCGAGGAATATCCGGTGCCAAAATCGTCCATTGCGATCCGAACGCCGAGCGCTCGCAATTGGTGAAGGACGTCGAGTGTCGTTTCCTTATTCTCCAGCAGGACGGTTTCGGTAATTTCGATCTCCAGCCGGGTCGGATCCAGGCCCGAGTTGGCGAGTGCGCCAACGATGACTTGCATAAGGCCAGCGCTACGGAATTGAACCGCCGAGATATTGACGGCAACCCGAAGGTCTCCTGGCCATCGTGCTGCGGCGGCGCATGCCTGCCGGATGACCCACTCCCCCAGCGGGACAATAAAGCCGATCTCTTCCGACAGCGGAATGAATGTGGCCGGAGCGATCATTCCTTTCGTTGGATGGTTCCAGCGAAGCAGGGCCTCGAATCCGCTGATTTCATTGCTCACCAGATTGACGACCGGCTGGTAGTAGAGTTCGAACTCGCCAGCGGGCAGCGCCTTGCGCAGCTCCTGTTCCATGATGCGGCGGGTTTGCATCTGCAAATCCATCGCGGGCTCAAAAAAGCGGAATGTGCCGCGTCCGTCGCCTTTCGCCCGGTATAGCGCGAGATCCGCATTCCGCAGCAGCTTGTCCGCACTTGATCCGTCGCCGGGACCGACCGCAATACCGATGCTGGCGCCGATGACGGCCTGCTGGCCGTCAAGGTCGTAGGGCTCGCTCATCAGTCTGATGACGCGTTGCGCAAGAGAGGTGGCGTCGGCGGGGTCTGCGATGGCGGACTGGACGATGACGAATTCATCTCCGCCCATCCGGGCGATCGTATCGGTCTCACGGACCAGTCCACGCAACCGGTCCGCGACTATTTTCAGGAGCTTGTCACCGGCGGGATGGCCAAACGTATCGTTCACGGCCTTGAACTGGTCGAGGTCAAGGTGATGAACCGCCACCATTTGCTCAGGATCAGTCCTGTCTAACGCGTATTCGAGCCGCTCGTTCAACAACACCCGATTCGCGAGGTCGGTAAGCGAGTCGTGGTGCGCCATGTATTCGATCTTGACCTCGGATCGTCGCTGCTCGGTGATGTCTTCATGGGTGGCAACCCAGCCGAAGTCGGGCATCGGCCGATGACGAATCTTGAAGGTGCGCCCGTTGCGCAGCTCGACGATGCTCTCCGTGGGTTTGGCAGATACCGCAACGTTGGCGCGCCAGTGGAGGTACTCTTCCCTGGACATCGCGGGAAAGCTCCCCGCCTCAAAGCGCATGTCGACAATTTCGGTCAGGGAGGTGCCGGGACCGACGCGGTCGGGCGGAAGATCGTACATCTCGATGTAGCGGTCGTTGCACACGATCAGCCGGTGTGCTGCGTCGAAGAAGCACAGCCCCTGCGACATGTTGTTAATCGCGGTGTCGAATTGCAGGTTTCGTATCCGCAGGTTTTCTTCCTGCGCTTTGCCAAGGTCGTATTGCGTTTTCAGACGAGCGCTCATTTCCTCGCGCCCGGTGACGTCCTCATGCGTGGCCATCCCGCCACCGTCCGGCATCGGATAAACGGTATAGATAATGATCCGGCCATCCGTGAATTCCTGGATGATGGTGGCTGGAACGGCGGCATTTCCAACGCGCTCCCGGATGTATTCGTCGGGCTTTGAAAGCACCTTGAGTCCCAAATTCAGTCGGTGCTGGATCAGATTGCTGATGGGAGTCCCGGGCTTAGCCTGCTCGGATGCAAGTCCGTAGATTTCCAAATACCGCGTGTTGCAGAATACGACTTCACGCTTCTTGTCGAAGATGATGAGTCCGAGCGACAGATTGTTGATAGCCTGCTCGAGAAGCCGGCTCGGGTGAGCCGGCTCCGGATCGATGGCGCCCTCGATTGCATTCACCATTCGGCGTTTCCCCCGCCGCGGTCTTGCAGCGTTCCGACAATAGGATCGCTCCATTAGAGGCCGAAGCGGGTGAGAAGCGGGTGAAATGCATCGTAGGGACATGCGTAATTTCCGCAGGTTCCTCGGAATTCGCTCAACAAAAGGTTAATTTTTTTCTGCCCCTGGCGATGGCTGGCACGGACCCATAAAGATGCCCAACCTTGCCGTTCGCCGATCTGCCATCGCGGATCTGTGGACGCATCTCGTTCCGGCTTGGCGTCGCGGTTTTTGAACGGCTACGCCCCATCCACCAGTATCACCCTGATATCGTTGACGTTGGTGAGGGTCGGGCCGGTCAGCAGCAGATCGCCGGTGGCGGCGAAGAACGCCGTGGCGTCGTTGTTGTCGAGATAGGCGCCTGGGTCGAGGCCGAGCGATGTCATCTTCGCGAAGGTGTTTTGGTCGATCATCGCGCCTGCCGGATCGGCCGCGCTGCCCGCGCCGCCGTCGGCGCCGTCGGTATCGCCGGCCAATGCCGAAATGCCGGAGCTGTTCCCGAGAAGGCCGGCCAGCGCCAAAGCGTATTCCTGGTTGGGGCCGCCGTGCCCGTTGCCGCGTACGGTCACGGTGAGTTCGCCGCCCGACAGGATCGCGACACGCTTGCCTTCGGTGTGCGCCTGCAGCGCGAGTTGGGCGTGATCGGCCGCGACGCTGCGCGCCTCGCCTTCGAGGTCGGCGCCGAGATCGACGATCGCGTAGCCGGCGTCGCGTGCCACCTTGATCGCGGCTTCCAGCGACGCCTTCGGCCGCGCGATCAGTTCGAAATGCGCGCGCGCAAAAGCAGGATCGCCAGGCTTGCAGCTCTCGTTGGCGGGCTCAATGAGCGCGCGGCGAACGGCATCGTCGACCTGAAGACCATATCTTGCGACGATGGCGCGCGCGTCGGCGAGCGTGGTCGGATCCGGCACCGTCGGTCCCGATGCGATCGCGGACGGATCGTCGCGCGGAACGTCCGATATCGCCAGCGTCACGATCTCGGCGCGCTTGCCGGCGCGCGCGAGCCGGCCGCCCTTGATCCGTGACAGGTGCTTGCGAACAGTATTGACCTCGCCGATCGGCGCGCCCGAGCGCAACAACGCCCGGGTCACCTGCTGCTTCTGTGCGAACGACACCCCGTCGGCCGGCGCGATCCAGTTCGCGGAGCCGCCGCCCGACAGCAGCACCAGCAGGAGATCGTCGACATCGGCCTCCTGCGCCAGTTGCAAGCTGTCGTCCGCGCCCTTCAGTCCAGCCGCGTCGGGCACCGGATGGCCGGCTTCGATCACCCTGATCCGCCGCGTCGGTACGCCATGGCCGTGGCGGGTGGTAGCGATGCCGGTCAGCCGCGATGGCGCAAGGCCAAGTTCGTCGAGATAGTGCCGCTCCGCGGCCGCGGCCATCGCGGCCGCAGCCTTGCCGGCGGCCAGACAGATCACCCGGCCTTTCGGCACGGGGCGCAGATGCGCGGCAAGCGCGATGTCGGGATGCGCGGCGGCGACGGCGGCATCGAAGATCGCGCGGAGGAGAGGGCGTCTGTCGGTCATCGTCTGGCTTCACGGGATTTGAGATGGAACATGCGACGCCGGTTATCCATCCGATTCCGGCAAAAGAAAACCCCCGCAGGGATACTACGGGGGTAATCGAGAACGTGCCCCGGATGCAGCGCAGCGCTCTTGCGGTGCGCTGCTGATCCGGGGGGCACCGAGTCTCAGGTAGCCAGGTCCCGGCTCCGCGGCGCAGCGTGAAGTACGCTGCACCGCGTCCGGGACACGAGAGCTGAACCGCGGAGATCGGGGCGAAGTCAGTGGCACTGGTATTGACCTTGATGCCCGGGAGCAGGCCGCCGAGCTCCAGATTCTTGATGCTGGCCGCCTGCTTCATGACGTTCTCGCGCGTGAGATCGTTGCCGCAAGCCTTCAGCACATGCACGAGGCCTTGCGCAACGGTGTAGCCATACATCACGTTGGCATCGATCCGGTTGCCCTCGGGGAAATACTTGGTGAGGAACTCGTCGAAGGCCTTCATGCCGGCATCGTCCTTCCACTGCGGATCGGACGTATCCTTCAGGTAGGCCGACGAGATGATGCCCTGCGCATTTTCAAAGCCGGCCGGCTTCATCACGCTGCCGATCGAGACCGACACGTTGTTGAGGAAGTGCAACGGCTTCCATTCGATTTCGACCATCTTCTTGATCGCCTGCGCGGCGAATTTCGGCGTCGTGACGTTGAAGAAGACATCGGCATTGGTGGACTTCAGCTTGACGATGTTGGAATCGATGGTCGGCTGCGTGGTTTCGTAGCTTTCCTCGGCGACGATCATCGAGGCGGCCTTGGCGCCGAGACCGTCCTTCAGGCCTTTCACATAGTCCTTGCCGTAATCGTCGTTCTGATAGAGCACCGCGATCTTGGCGTTCGGCATCTCCTTCAGAATATACTTCGCGTAGATCCGGGATTCGCTCTGGTAGTTGGGCTGCCAGCCCATGGTCCAGGGGAAATCCTTCGGGTCGTTCCACTTGGTGGCGCCGGTGGCGACGAACAGTTGCGGCACCTTTTTCGAATTCATGTATTTCTGGATTGCCGTGTTCGGCGGCGTGCCCAGCGAATTGAAGATGAACAGAACCTCGTCGCTCTCCACCAGCTTGCGCGCCTGCTCGACCGTCTTCGGCGGGCTGTAGCCGTCGTCGTAGCTGACGAAATTGATCTTGCGGCCGTTGATGCCGCCCTCGGCGTTGATCTTCTTGAAGTAGGCATCCTCGGTCTTGCCGATCACGCCGTAGGCGGAGGCGGGTCCGCTATAGGGCATGATATTGCCGATCTTGATTTCGGTGTCTGTGGCGCCGGTGTCGTATTTCTTTTGGGCGAGCGCGCCGCTGCTGGTGGCAGCGAGCAGTGCGATGGCGGCCGAAAAGGCCCCCAATCGCAATTGGATGAAAGGCATTTTGATCTCCCTGGATCTCGGTTGAGTGTGTCGTCTCTTGATTGGAAGCGCTTCCCGGCTCTTGCGCGCATTGAATACCTTCTCTGGGTGCCCATCAAGAAAAAGCCCCCTGCGATGAGGTCGCAGGGGGCTTTATTTAGTCGAATAGGCTCGGCTTAAGTATGTTGCGGTTAACCGTATTCCACCGAGAGGAAAATGCTCGTTGTTTGGGGCCCCTGGAACAGGGCCTTAGTGGCTGAGTTCGCCGCTGATGATGTCGCCGAACAGCTCCCATTTCTCACCCTTGAACCGCATCATCTGCAATTGCTCGATGGGGGCGAAGTCGGTGGCCGAGGTGTTGATCTTCACGCCGGGCAGCAAGGTGTCAGGCGCAAAGTCCTTCAGGTTCGCCGCCTGCTTCATGACGTTTTCACGGGTGAGATTGTCGCCGCACATCTCCAGAACCTTCGCCATGGTCTGTGCTGCACCGTAGCCGTACACGACGGAGAGGTCGAGCTTGTTGCCTTCGGGGAAATACTTCTCGAGGAACGCATAGAATTTCTTCATGCCGGGATCGGTGTCCCACTGTGAGTCGGCGCCGTCCTTGGCGTAGGCGGCCGAGAGAATGCCTTGCGAATTTTCAAAGCCCGCCGGCTTGATCACGCTGCCGACGGAGGCAGCGACGTTGGAGACGATATGCAGCGGCTTCCACTCGATTTCGGCGAGCTTCTTGATCGCCTGCGCGGCGAACTTCGGCGTCGTGATGCTGATGAAGACGTCGGCGCCGGTGGCTTTCAGCTTGACGATGTGGTTATCGATCGTCGGCTCTGAGCTTTCGTAGCTTTCCTCGGCTATTATCATCGACGCCTTGGCGCCGAGGCCGTCCTTCAGGCCCTTCAGGTAGTCTTTGCCGAAATCATCGTTCTGATAAAAGATCGCGATCCTGGCGGTCGGCTTCTCCTTCATCAGATACTTCGCGTAGATCCGCGCTTC
>WNGR01022258.1_pt1 | contig 10615 bp, 9 predicted proteins | sample 5407581 | NCBI WGS metagenome assembly WNGR01 (sample SAMN13153383, study PRJNA577476) | soil metagenome | isolation source: 80 cm soil or saprolite under Garry oak tree replicate 2 | place: USA:California | collected 2016-06-15 | reverse complement strand
CAATGCCTATTTTGGCGGTTTCAACCTGGAAGATGTGGCTGCCGGAAAATATGGCCGCCAGCTGCACTTCTGGGATTGGAATAGTCATGAGATCGTCCAGAATGTAGACCTGGGTGAGGATGGAATGGTCCCGTTGGAGGTACGCTTCCATCACAACCCTGACAGCACTCATGGCTTCGTGGGGGCGACACTGAGTAGCAATATGTGGCACTGGCACAAGTCTAACGGAAGCTGGTCAGTCGAGAAGGTCATCGATATCCCTTCAGTGGAGCTTGCAGGCTGGCCTATTCCAGTCCCATCGCTGATCACCGACTTCCTGCTCTCAATGGACGACAAGTATCTCTACCTCTCGAACTGGTTCCACGGCGACATCTGCCAGTATGATGTCAGTGATCCCTCGCACCCCAGGCTTACCGGCCAGGTCTGGTGCGGTGGCCTGCTCGGAAAGGGAGGCTCAGTGCAGGGGCACACGTTGCTCGGTGGGCCACAAATGCTCCAGCTGAGCCTCGATGGAAAGCGGCTCTACGTCACGAACTCGCTCTTAAGCGCCTGGGACAACCAGTTCTATCCCGATATCGCCACGGCTGGCTCATACCTGCTGCAAATTGACTGTGACACGCAGAACGGTGGCCTGAAGATTAACGAAAACTTCTACGTGGATTTCGGCAAAGAGCCGGGTGGTCCCTCGCGTGCTCACGAGATGCGCTATCCAGGAGGAGATTGCACGTCTGATATCTGGCTGTAGCTGGCACCGGTTATGGGCAGAGCATCCCATTGTCAGGTGAAAAGACTCTACGAGATAGAGTAATACTAACGAGAATAGACTGTCAATAGTTGTCTCTCTATTGCTGGAGAATCTGCTGTACCACTGTTTTTACGACATTGGATGGGATCGCAAAACTGACGCCATTGGCGGTGGTATTGGTCTCGGTATTGACGGCGCCCAGGGTCGGGATGCCGATGAGTTGTCCCTGCAAATTGACCAGGGCCCCGCCGCTATTGCCCGGATTCAAGGCGGCGTCTGTTTGGATGGCCTGGGAGAGAGTGGTTCCGGCTGACTCCGTCACACTGCGATTGAGGGCACTCACGATGCCCTGGGTCGCTGTCTCGGTGATCCCCAATGGGTTGCCAACGGCCAGGACCTCTTGCCCCACGACGAGTTTGGAGGAGTCGCCAAGTTGGGCAACCGTCATATGCGCGAAGGGCGCAATGCGTACTACGGCCAGGTCATCTGCCGCGTCCGTGCCGACCAGCTGCGCCTGTTCGGTGCTTCCATTGGATAGAAGAACTTCAATGCTCTGTTCACCGCTGACGACATGGTTATTGGTCACAATGTCCCCATTTGAGTCAATAATGACTCCTGAGCCGATCTGCCCCCCTTGTGCGGTCGTCACCTGGATTTCGACGACGGCCGGCTCGATCGTGGCAATGGCGGCTTCTTGCTGGGCTTCTATCGACGTTCCACTGGATGAGGAAGCGGTCGATGTTGCTACTGCTTTCGTGGTTGTGCTTGCACTACTACTGTTGTGCGCGAGCTCCCAACCAGAGAACAGACCAACGCTGAAGATGAGGGCAAGTACGAGCGTGAGGAGCATGATCGCTCCTGGTCGGCCACGCCGTTTCCGTGGTGGGATTGGCGGCGAGACTACCGGCCCCGGTGGATAGTTGGGGGGCTGGAATGCGTCTTGCTCTGCTGGAGCGTGCGCGACTGGAGGAGCATCTAAGACTCCGACCGGCGCAGACGATGCAGACTGATAGGGGAGTTCATATTCTCCATAGACTTCATTCTCTTGTAGTAACATGATTATTACCTTCTGTTTTCTGTTCACCCACACTATTCTGTGACTGTACTGACTAATATTTCTCTCTATCTCTACTGGACATTACTCACCTGCGCTACGATGGCGCTCACGTTGTCTTCCCCGCCACCTGTCAATGCTGCCTGAATGAGTGCATGGGCCGTATCTGATGGGGCTGGCATGGGTGCGGTCAGGATGGCGGCAATCGGCCGGTCGCGCACCATTTCCCACAACCCATCGGAACACATTAGCAGGGTGTCGCCAGCGGCAAGCGGAACAGTAAATGTATCCACTTCCATGGCCGCTTCCACGCCCAGGCTGCGATAGATGACATTGCGCCTGGGATGGGTATATATGTCGTCAGGCGTGATGATTCCATCAGCCACGAGCACGGCCACGAGCGAGTGATCGTGGGTGAGCTGCGCGAGGCCCGTGGGTTCTCGATAGAGGTAGAGCCGGCTATCGCCCACGTGGGCAACATACGCGGTGGTCTCTATCACCAGAGCGGCGGTCATCGTCGTGCCCATGACGGTCTGCTGCAGCTGGTTGCGCTCATACACGAGCTGATTGGCATACTGGACGCCTGCACTGAGCAGGGAAAGCAAAGACTCGGGGGATCTCTGCTGTAAGCAGGGGGAGTCAGACATATACTCGACCAGGGACCGGACAGCGAGCCGGCTCGCTGTTCGCCCATGCCCCTGCCCTCCCATACCATCCGCCACCACGAGGAGGACAAATGGCGTCGACTGGCTAGATGCAAACGGCATGACACCATGCATGACGAAGAGAGTATCTTCGTTTGGCCGGTACTTGCGTCGTATGCCTGGATCCTGGTGATATCCGATGTGCAGGGCGAGTACTGGCTGCTCTGCATGGACTGCCGAATGTGCACCTACCGGCGCGTGTACATGCGTATGATACGAAGTGTCGATAGGGTCGTTCTCTTGTTGTAGCAACATCATAGTGTTTCCTTTTATTAATGCTTTGCACTTTGTGCAAGTTACTCTTCACAATGCTCGTTGATATTTGATTTGCAAGGATGCGTTTCTTGCGCTACTTCAATAGTAAGATGAAATCATGTGAGGCGTATTGGAGGAAGATGGGAAATTTCTCATGATGAGCGTCACGAAGAGCAGTTTACCAACTTTCGCCACTGAAAGCCCCGTGTCATTAGACCGGGGGATGAAAGCGGCGTTCCTTGTTTGGGGCAGGAGAATCCTGTCTGGGGGACAGGTATAGGACGGTTTCCCGCTTGACTTCCTGTCCTGTTTAAACTATGCATATGACTATGCTGAATGAGAGAGGCTCTCACGGCTCTCTTCCCATCCTGTTGGAGCCATCAACGAGCAGTTGTATCGCCTCGGTGATCGTGCGTCGCTGAGCGCTGATCTCAGTGGCGTTCAGTTTGGTGACGTCTGGGGTCGCGAAGAGCCATATCGTACTCATCCCCACGATGAGCGCAAGGAGCTCAGCCGCACTCCAGCGATCTGACACGCGACCGTCGCGCTGTGCCTGTTCGATAGCAGCGATCTTGTGCTGATTGGCGGCTTGAACCGCTTCGAGATGCGTTCCACTCCCACCACGTTCAAGAATGTCCCAACTAGCTAATCGCAGAATCTCTGGACATGCCTGGTACTGGTCGAAAAGGCGACCCGCATAGCCAGCCAGATCAGAGGTATCAATGGGCACCTCTTGCACGAAAGCGACCACGAGGGCATCATAGACGGCATCAAAGAGTTGCTCTTTATTGCCGAAATAGTCGTAAATCAGTGCCTTACTGCATCCAGCCAGTTCAGCGATCCGGTCAACACGTGCCCCAGCGATGCCGCGCTGGGCAAATTCGTTCGTTGCTGCCTCAAGCAGCCGTTTTTTTGTTGCTTGGATATCTCGTTTCATCTTCCTATTATATATTACTGACCAGTCAGTTGACAAACTCTCTGCAGTATGGTAGTCTTGATCATAGCAAGTTACCGACTAGTTGGTAACTAAGGGAGGAGCACATATGAGAACCACAACCCAACGACCCAGCCAAGGAGCCCCTCTGGTCACGCACAAAGCTCTTGACGTTCCCGATCAGACCGGGACGCTTGCCATCGCCACTGGCGCAAACAGTGGCATCGGTTTTAGCGTCAGCCAGCGGTTGGCGACAGGTGGGGCAGAGATGATCCTTGCCGTCGTGGATCCTTCCTCTTTTTTGTGTTTTCCTCTGTCTTCTCTATGACTGACTTGTCAGTACCAGAAAGGAGTGCATCATGGCACTACGTAATACCAAGAATCAAGCAGCAACGATGAGTCCGGAAGCGGTCAAGTACCTGGCTGCGGTACCCCACCCATGGATTCCTGGCTTCCTTCTCCCAACCCTCACCGGCCCCCGCCGGATCCCTCGCTTTCGCAAGGCCTTTCAAGCTGGCGAAGAGGTGATCGAAGAAGCGCTGATTGCTCGATACAGCCTGACCCTTGAAAAGACCACGATCAAAGATGTGCCTGTACTCATCATCCGACCCAAGACCATCACACCGGGCAATGAGAATGCTCTCCTCGTGAACATTCACGGCGGCGGATTTGTGATGGGCACCGCTCGGGAAAGAACCGCGCTGCTGATGGCGGCTGAGATCGGGATCACCGTCTACTCGATTGACTACACCTTGGCACCGGAAGCACAATACCCTCGTGCTCTCCATCAATGTCTTGCGGTCTACGAGGAGGTCATCACCCACTTCGACCCACAACAGGTCGTGGGTGTGAGCAGTTCCTCTGGCGGTGCCCTGATGCTTGCCGTCGTGTTGAAGGCACACACATTGCACCTCCCCATGATCAAGGCACTGGGGATGTTCACCCCCGCTGGCGACATCAGTGGTGTTGGGGATTCAGCGGTCTCGAACAACCGTCGAGACGTCCAGTCGGCAGCCATGGCTCTTGCGATCGTAAGACACAACTATGTCGGTGAGATGAATCCGAGGGATCCCGGCATCTCGCCCCTCAATGACACCTTTGACCCCGATTTCCCTCCCACTATTATCACGACTGGGACACGAGACATCATGCTGAGCAACGGCGTTCGCCTCTTTTGGAAATTAAAAGAGATCAACGTCCCAGTCGAGTTGCTCGTGTCAGAAGGCATGTGGCACGGCTTCAACTGGGAGCCTGATCTGCCAGAGGCGATGCGGACACGCAAGATCGTCGTGGACTTCTTGAACAGCCAGATCAGAACCACACGCAGAGAGGAGTCGATGCGGTGACGCGAATGCATGGATCTGCTCACGGGATGGGCCACGAGATCGCCGCACACGAGCAGCAGAAAGAGCAAAGAGAGCTTTCATGAAACAGGAAGGTACCAACGAGTTCGGAAGAATAAGGGAAGATGAAACATGAGCACCACCACCAACGCTATTGACGTTCCCGATCAAACCGGGACGCTTGCCGTCGTCACCGGCGCGAACAGTGGCATCGGCTTCGGGGTCAGCCAGCGACTGGCTGCTGCTGGGGCGATGGTGATCCTGGCTGTTCGCAACACAGACAAGGGCAACCAAGCCGCACAAGCCATGCGCGCCGCCTCTCCCGATGCACAGGTGGTGGTCGAACAGCTCGATCTCGCCAGTCTGGCCTCGGTGGAAGCGTTCGCCGACAGACTGCTGACACGGGATCAGCCCATCAACACGTTCATCAACAATGCGGGTATTATGACCCCGCCTACCCGTCATAGCACCACCGATGGGTTCGAACTGCAATTGGGCACCAACTCCCTCGGACATTTCGCCCTCACCGGCAGACTCCTGCCGCTGCTGCGCAAAGCTGGTTCTTCGCGGGTGGTGACCCTGAGCAGTTTGACGAATCGCCGAGGCGCCATCCACTTTGACGATCTCCAAAGTGAGCGTAGCTATCGTTCACAGAGCGCCTATGGACAGTCAAAACTAGCGACCCTGACGTTCGCGATGGAGCTGAACCGCCGAAGCGTGCGCTCTGGCTGGGGAATACGCAGTAACGCCTCCCATCCTGGAGCCACGCTGACCAATCTCCAAACAACCGGACCGACACTTGGCCGAGGCTCCTCCACCCTCCTCGAACGCTTCGGGATGCGACTCACCAGGATGATCCCTGGTTTTTGGCAAGAGATCGCGCAAGGCGCTTTGCCCACCCTGTATGCGGCGACCAGCCCGCTCGCTGTTGGTGGCGGCTACTATGGCCCTGGCGGCTTTGCGGAACTGACGGGCATGCCCGCAGTTGCCCGGATTCCTCGCAGAGCACGCAATGAGCAGGCCGCCCAGCAGCTCTGGCAAGTCTCGGAGCAGCTCACGAACGTTTCCTTCCCTCCAGATCACGCTGCGTGGGCTCTCGAGAGAGGGATTTCTTCCGGCAGTGCATGAAAAGATTGAACATGGAGAGGAGTTAAAGAGAAAAAGGCTTGAGAGACAGAAAGAGAGGAGGAATAAAGAAAAAACGCATGTTCATCGTCGATGACAGCCAGCCTTAGCGCCTCCCTCATCCAACAACAGTTGAAAGAGGAAGCATAGCCGAATGGGACGGCATAAAGGGGAGATAAGGGGATATCACGCTTCTACCAACCCGAAAGCGGTGTTTGAACAAGATCTTCTGGGAAGATGAGCCGCTGCATTCTTCCCTCCTTTTTGAAGCAGTCAAGCGTGGAGAATGATGAGCTTCATGGCTAGTATCAGATAAGAAGGGATTTCAGTATCATGAAAGGAGTTGACATGAGAAAAGTAGATGGAACTGTAAAAAATGGCTTCGAGACTGTACGCGACGCCTTTGCTGAGGCGCAATTGCAGGATGAAGGTGGTGCGCAGCTTTGCGTCTATCGTCATGGGAAAAGGGTGGTGGATCTCTGGACAGGTTGCGATAAGGTCAATGATCGACCCTATACCGCCGACACGATCAGCATCATCATGTCTTGTGGCAAGGGGGTGACGGCAACGTGTGCACACCTGTTGGTCGAGCGTGGCCTGTTGGACCCGGATGCCCCAGTGGCCCGCTATTGGCCGCAGTTCGCGGCCAACGGGAAAGCGAACATCCCGGTCTCGTATCTGCTGTCCCATCGAGCCGGGTTGCCGAGTTTCCCACCGGAAAGCGGCATCGCTCTGAACGAAGAGCTCGACTGGAACCGCTGCGTGACGGCGCTCGCTTCGATGAAGCCGCTTTGGACGCCAGGAACGGCGTTCATGTATCACCAGTTCACCTATGGCTACCTGGTCGGCGAGGTCATCCGCCGCATCAGCGGCAAGACCGTTGGTCGGTTCTTCGCCGAAGAGGTCGCAGGGCCTTTGAACCTGGACCTGTGGATCGGCTTGCCGGAACACGAAGAGCATCGCGTGGCACCGGTATTCAGCAGCGCGCCACTTGACCCGGTGAGCGCAGCGATGGGCCAGTTGCTGAATAAGCGTGAAACCCACGTGGCGGAGATTCCCTCTCTCAATGGCATCGGAAACGCACGCTCACTGGCAAAGATGTATACAGCAATCATCGGCGAGGTGGATGGTGTGCGGCTGTTGAGCCGCGACACGGTCGAACGGGCGCGTAAGCCGCAGACCGACGGGCTGCCTGAGATCGAGCCTGGGCCCTATCCGCTGCGCTTCGCGCTGGGCTATGAGCTGAGCCGTACCGGCTCCTTCGGCCATGCGGGTGCAGGCGGCCGACTGGGATTTGCCCATCCTGAAAGTGGCATTGCCGTCGGGTCTGTGTGCAACAACATGCTGTGGGACTACACCCGTGGTCCCGATGACCGCTGGCTGCCTTGGAGCAAGGCACTGCGCGAAGTTGCTGGACTGTAGCAGGATGGCAGCGGGAGGGATGATCTCGTGCTGGCCATCGACCTGCCCAAGGCGATAATTGCCCTGGTCGGCTTGGATGACATGGCCTCAGAGGCCAGTTCTTAGAAAATTCCCACGTCTCGTTTGATGAAGCAATCTATGCAGGTCTGAGCGTTACCATGTCACCCAGCTGTTCGAGTTGCCGCCTGGACCGCTCGTCTCGTTCGACGCAGATCGTGCAGTTGGACGCCCCCAAAGGTCTGCTCGGCCCAGTTCTTGGGATCTAATAATTCTTGTGTGTTCATCCTTTATTGTATCACTTTGGAAGATGTGGGTAAGAATCAGGCTTTCTAAGCGTGGGGAGTAGTCACAAATTGATCCCTGGCGAATCCAGGGGGGGGGGAGTCCTGGACCCGTCAGGGACCGGGCACCACAGCTAGCAACCACTGATCGGAGTGATCTAGTCGCTGGTAGGCGGCGGCCCACTATTAACCGATGTCAACGCGTGTGGCAGTGATGCTCCCATCACTGTTGTGCGTCCCGGTAACGTGAATCCGGGCGCCAACGTTGATGGCGCTCGCGGCGACAGCCTTGCCAGCCTGGGTATACTGGGTACTCGCTGTCGTGTGGACCGTGACGGAGCTGCCACTCGCCGTTTTGGCCACGATTGTGTTGCCACTCACGCTCGATACTGTCAGTGCATCGCACTGGCCACGCGCTCCCGGTGTGGCAGCCAGCGACTGGTCGCTATTGGAGCTTCCCTGGGCATCAGCCAGCGCTTGGGAGTTACTGGAACTACTGGACGCAAGGGCCGCAGCCTGGGTCGAACCCAGGAGCGCGCCTACGCCCAGTGCGAGCATAAAGGCAAAGGCCAGGGCACCGATCAGGAGCCATCTGCGCCCGCGTCCACGCGGAGCAGGTGGTTGATCCAGCCGGGTCGAGGCCATATCTTCATAGTCTTCCAATTGGAATACCTCCTTTCTTTAAAGTGAACTTGTGCGGTGTATTGCTCGCCGCAATCAGAGTATACGGTGGTACGATGTGATAAGGATTGGAATAATATGTGATTTCTCCCATATTACAGCCCGGCCGGGCCATGTGCAATTCACATCACCAAACGAGTCCGAGAACCAGTGTCCGCTCCAAGTGCCGATAGAAGTGATCCTGCGGCACCAACGCTTCCAATGACACAGAGGTGAGTGGAGCAAAGTGCTGCTCTTTTCTTCCCATCATGGTAACTGTCTCTCTTCCTCATCGATGCGTGGGAGTCGTCTTGTGTTGAGATCTCGGGACGGTTCGGGATGGCATAACCACAGCGAGATATGCGCTGGCTGCATGGTTTCCTGAACGACGTTGAGCAAGTGCTCCCTCAACTGGCTCAAGTCCACCTCATTTCGCAACGTGGCACTAAAGGCAGCCAGGGTGCGGGCTGCATCATACTTGCGGCGGTAGAAGCTGCGATCAATGATCGTCTGAATACGTCTTTGCAGCGGTTGGAACAGAGCGGCAATTGCCAGCGTGGAGGCCACGATGACGACGGGCTCCTCAGAGATGGTTCCTGTCATTAGATGCACGAGCGACTGGAGGCCGATGACCAGGCCGAAGTACACCAGCGCCAGCATCACCGTCAGGGTGCCATAGACCAGCGTGCGATTGATGATGATGTCGATATCCCAGAGCCGGTAGCGCAACAGGGCGATCCCGATGGAGAGGGGGAAAAGGACAGGCAAGATATATGTCATCGATCCGACGAGTCGATGGAACTGGGTTGAGAGGCCAGGCGCTGGGAAGGAGGAGGGGAGCACGAACGCTAGAAGGCTTCCTAGACTCACCTCTCCGGTGACGATGGTCGCGGCGAAGACCACCCACTTGATCTGCTGGCGTTGGACCGGCGTGGACATCCACCGATAGCGGTACAGCAGGGCGAGTGCAAGGCTGCCATAAAAAGCGATTCGCACCAGGGCATAGAGCGGGGACAACCACCAGTTCCAGGGAGAGAAATTACCAAGGATGGGAACGGGCAAGAGGGAGACGGCGACCCACCCCAGGGCTAGCCAGCGGGTGAAGCCGGGGACAAAGCGACCATCGGGAAATGTATACACAAAGATGAGAGTTGTCCCGGCCAGGAGCCCCAGCAAATCAATGGGAACCCACCAGACTCCGTCGTTCACTAACGCGCCTGGATAGTGTGGAATGAAGAATCCCGTCGTGAGAACGAGTTGCAGGGAAATCAGCAGGATGGCCCGGTCGCTGGACTTGCGCCAGAACAGCACGAGGCCGACTGCGAACCACACGCTGGTGTTGGCGACAAGCAGGATGGTGGTGACCGGGCCGTAGCTGCCGACCTTGAGGTTGGCGCAGAAGACCACGAGCGTGAGGAGGAAAATGGCGATCCAGAGCATCCTGGCGAGGACGAGCCAGTGCCCGTGCAAGCCTGTGCCTCCTTGACTTTGTTGGTCAGCGCTCACACGTGCCTCTCCTGGTGCCGATGGAAGATTCATGCCAGTGCCCCTGCTCAAGCCCATAGGCCGAATGGTGAAACAGAAAGAAGATGACGACGATCTTGTCTACCGCTCTGACTTACCCAGCTAGTATCTTACCATATGCCCGTCTCGACAACGTTACGAAAAGCGTTACAAACTTCTGGACCTGAGACGAACAAGAGATATTGTTGCTACATTACTGAAGGTACAAATCAGGTGAAATGTTGAGCGATAATAATATTGGCTCTCCGTCAATTTAAGCGTGTCTGCTTTCTTCACAAAGGTTTCACTTGACACTCGTCCTTTGATGTCCGCATGGCTAGCTTCACCGTCTGTAAAAACTCGTAGCCGGCTGCAATGTCGGAGGACATGCTTTGCCCTTGGGTGGCGCTTGCTTGCATCAGTTGATCGAGGGCAACAACGAGTTCATCAGTTGGCATCTCCGAGACTTGCCCATCACTCCGAATGAGGTATGCAAATAGCTCTTGCTTCATGGTTGATCTGCTTCTAGGAACCAGAGACCTCCTTGCCTTTCACAGGGCAAAGGCGGGTACCTTTGGCGGCATTGCCA
>WNGR01016171.1_pt1 | contig 10615 bp, 9 predicted proteins | sample 5407581 | NCBI WGS metagenome assembly WNGR01 (sample SAMN13153383, study PRJNA577476) | soil metagenome | isolation source: 80 cm soil or saprolite under Garry oak tree replicate 2 | place: USA:California | collected 2016-06-15 | reverse complement strand
AGCCGCGGCGGAGCCCGGTGACGAGACCGGGGCCCTGGTAACAGGGTTCGCCGTCTACCTGGCCGGCGAGCGCGGCCTGAGGCCGCAGACCGTGGCTCTTTATGCCGCAGCCGCACGGCGGTTCCTGGACTCGCTGCCCGCAGGCGACGGGGATGTCCTGGCCGGGCTGACGGCGGATGCCGTCCGGTCGTTCGTGATCGCCGAGAGCAGCCGCCGCGGGACCGGGTCGCTGAAGAACCAGGTGACGGCGGTCCGGTCACTGCTGCGGTTCCTGCACCTGCGGGGCCGCATCCCCGGCCCGATGGACGGGGCGGCCCCCGCGGCGGCGGGCTGGCACCGCCCGCCGCTGACCCGGAAGATCCGGCCCGGCGACGTGGCCGCGATCCTCGCATCCTGCGACCGGGACACGCACGCCGGCCGGCGTGACTACGCGATCCTGATGCTGCTGGCCCGGCTCGGGCTGCGGGCCGGGGAAGCCGCCGCAGCCCGGGCCGGCGACATCGACTGGCGGTCCGGGACGATCCTCGTCCGGGGAAAGGGCGGGCGCGACGAGCGGCTCCCCCTGCCGTCCGATGCCGGGGCGGCGATCGCGGAATACTGCCGTCATGCCCGGCCCGAGGCCGTGGCCAGCGGGATGCTGTTCCTGCACGCCCGTGCCCCTTACGGGCCGCTGTCATCCTCGGCGGTCGCCCATGTCGTGGTCCGGGCCTGCCGGCGGGCCGGGCTGGAGCCGGCCAGCGCGCACCAGCTCCGGCACGCCGCCGCGACCGCGATGCGCAGGGCCGGGGCCCCGCTGTCGGAGATCAGCCAGCTGCTGCGGCACCAGCATGAGGGCACGACATCCCGGTACGGCACCATCGACCCGGACGAGCTCGGTCCCGTGACGTCCCCGTGGCCGGGAGAAGCGTCATGACCGGGCTCCGCGGCCAGGTCCGCGACTACCTCGCCCTGCGCCGGGCGATGGGCTTCAAGATGGAGAAGTACGGGACCCTGCTGGACAGCCTCGCCGGCTACCTCGAAGCCGCCGGGCTGGCGACCGTCACCGTGCAGGCGGCCGCCGAATGGGCGATGCTGCCGCAGGGCGTGCATCCTCACCGGTGGAAACAGCGGCTGGACGCGCCCGCGGCCGAGGTCCCGCCGGCCGGGCTGCTGGACGCCCGCCCGAACCGGCACCAGCCCTACATCTTCACCGGGCAGGAGATCGCCGCGCTGCTCGCGGCGGCCGGGCAGCACCGCTGGCACCTGCCCGCCGTCACCTATCCCGCCCTGTTCGGGCTGATCGCCTCCACCGGGCTGAGGATCAGCGAGGCGCTCGCGCTCGACGACGCCGACGCGGACCCGGACGAGGCGATGATCACCATCCGGGACTCCAAGTACGGCAAGTCCCGGCGGATCCCGGTCGACGCGACCGTGGCCGCCGCGCTGCGGGATTACCTGGAGCGGCGCCGGGCGCTGCGCCCGGCGCCGGCCGCGCCGGCGCTGTTCATCTCCGCCTGCGGGACCAGGCTCATCGGGCACCTCGCCAACGCCGAGTTCCGCCGGATCACCGCCGTGACCGGGACCGGCGTGAACGCCGTGAACCCCCCGAGAATTCATGACATGAGACACACTTTCGCGGTCCGGACGCTCGCCGGCTGGTACCGCGACGGCGGCGATGTCGCGGCCAGGATGCCGCTGCTGTCCGCCTACCTCGGGCATGTGAGCCCTGTCTCGACATACTGGTACCTGCACGCCGTCCCCGAGCTGCTCACGCTGGCCGCCCGCCGGCTGGAGAACACGGAGGCCGCGCCATGACGCTCCTCGCCCCGACGCTGGAAGCGTTCTTCACCCAGCACATGGCCGGGCAGCGCCAGGCCAGCCCCCGCACCATCGGCTCCTACCGCGACACCTGGCGGCTGTTCCTCGGCTACGCCCGGGAGAAAACAGGCACCCTTCCCGCCGGACTCGACATCGCCGCCATCGATGCCGCCCTCGTCAGCGGATTCCTCGCCCGCCTGGAAGCCGGCCGCGGCAACACCGCCCGGACCCGCAACGCGAGGCTGGCCGCGATCCGGTCGTTCTTCAAGTTCGCCGCCCTGCGCCACCCCGAGCACGCCGGGACGATCGCCCGGGTCCTCGCGATCCCCGCGAAGAAGCACGGCCGGACTTCCGTCTCCTACCTCACCGCCGGCGAGACGAAGGCCCTGCTCGCCGCCCCGGACACCGGAACCTGGCACGGCCGCCGCGACCACGCCCTTCTCGCCCTCGCCGCCCAGACCGGGCTGCGGTCCAGCGAGCTCACCGGCCTGACCCGCGGTGATGTCCAGACCGGGACCGGGCCGACCGTCCGCTGCCACGGCAAAGGCCGCAAGGACCGGGTCACCCCGCTCACCGCGAACGTCGCCGCCGTGATCCGCACCTGGCTCCGGGAGCAGCCCGGGGTCCCCGGTGATCCGCTGTTCCCTACCAGGACCGGGCGGCGGCTGTCCTCCGACGCTGTCCAGGACCTGGTCGAACGACACGTCGCGACCGCAGCAGCGGCCCGCCCGCCCATTCGGGACAAGCACGTCACTCCCCATACTCTCAGGCACTCCGCGCAGGTACCGGCCGCCCGACAAGCTCCTCGCGTTCCTTGAGGGCCTGGGATTATGCCGCCCGCCTGACATGCGTGAACGCGGCCGCCAGGGCACTTCCTGGCGGCCGCCGGCATAATCGCGGTCCCGGCATAAGGTCAGCAGCCGCAGCTCCTCCAGCTGGGCGGGCTCGAGCAGATGAGCCTCATCCAGGATGAGCACGACGACCCGGTGCCGCTCGGCGGCCTCGGCCGCGAGCAGATCCCCGGCCTGGGCCATCAGCTCGGCCTTGAGGTAGCGGGGCTGGGCGCCGAGCGCCCGGACGATCGTGACATACAGCCCGCGGGTGCCGAAGGCGGGGTTGGGGATGTAGATGACCTGGTGGCGGGTCGGGTCCAGGCCGGCGACGGCGGCGCGCAGCGCCACCGTCTTGCCCGCCCTTCTCTGAACTTAGAAAGATCGGCTGATTCGCTTCTCTGGCCGTTTCCAGATCCGCCAGGATGCTGGTGCCCAGCCTGGGCGGCGGGGGCGAAGGATGCGCTGTTGTCCGCTGTGCCTGAGCTGGAGCTGATCATGGGCTGTTGCCCGGTGGACCTGGGCGGCGGTCCGCGGCGGGTGCGGCTGCGCGGCGGCCGTGCCGGTTATCGTGTCCTGTCCGGGCGCCGGAACCGGGGCAGGATGCGGTCGACGCTGATGCCTTCCGCTTCCAGCGCGCCGCCGAGCCGACTGGCCAGGTCGCTGATGCTGCCGATCAGCCATTCGGTAGCGGGCAGCTGGTCAGCTCCCTGAGCGTCCAGGAACCGGCTGATCGCGGCGAAGACCGGCGGTTCGGCGTCGATCAGCTTGCCGATCAGGGCGAGTACCTCGGCGGCATGGCCGGCCGTCCCGGCGCTGACCGTGATCTCGGGTTCGCAGTCCTTGCACCAGTGCTGGTCTCTGTTGCCGGTGGTGTCCTGGTCGTTGTCGCGGTAGCTGTCTAGGTGCTCGTCGTCCCATCCGACGGTGCCGCGTACGAGTTGTGTGACCAGGCCGGCTTCCCAGGATCCCGGCCTTCCGGCGACCAGTGCGTAGCTGGAGCCGTGTCGTGCGGCCACGGCGGCCAGGGCATCGGCTAGCCAGCCGGCGAAGTCGTGTTCGTGCTGGACGGCGGTGGTGAGGGCCGTGATGGCGGTGGACCGGATAGCCGTCTGGTCATAGTTCACGGCTGCCTCACCGGCAAGGGCGGCTGGCCGGCGGAATGCGTGGTGCTGGCTGGGAAGCCGGGCATGCCCAGGTCGGTGGTGCCGATGCGCCGGTTCTGGAGCAGGTCGAGATGGGCGATCTTGTCGTTGGCGGCCGCGAGGCTGACCTTGAGGCCCTCGACTTCGCCGAGCCAGCCATGCTCGCGGACTTCGTCGATCCGGGCCAGGAGACTGTCGCGGATTTCAGCCAGCCGGCCGCGCTGGGCCGGGTCCACGCGTAGCAGTGCGCAGCGGATGCATGCGTGCTCGTGGTGGCAGGTGGTCCCGTAGGCGCGGCCGCAGTCGCCGAGTTCGACCTTGCGGCGCTGGAAGTGCCCGAGGAATTCCTGCCACTCGGACCCGGTGGGCGTGCGGTATTCCTCAGGTGGCCGCAGTTCGCGGCGCCGGGCGATGAATGCGCGGTGGGCCTCGATCGCCTCGCCGGGGTAGACCGCCTTGTAGCCCATCGTGGTGGTGATGTCCTTGTGCCCGAGGATGAGCTGGGTGATGTGCGGCGGCATCCCGTTCATGATTGCCTCGGTGGCGAAGATGCGGCGGAAGTCGTGCGGGGTGAAAACGAGCGGTTTCCCGGCATTACCGGTGATCCCGGCGGCTGCCAGGGCATCGCGGATCCAGTGGCGGATGCTGGCGGGGCTGAGCGGCCGGCGGTCGATTCCTTCCAGATGCTGGAACAGCACCGGCATGGGCGGGAGGAAGCAGCATTCGTAGCGGTCGTAGGCGATCACGTCGGGGACGGTGCCGCTGGAGGTGTCGCGGATCCGGGCGACGATGGCGGCCAGCACGTCGGCCAGTTCCGGGGAGATGACGAGCAGCCGCTCGATATCTGTCTTGGACGGAGCGATGTGCAGCAGCGGGACGAGCTGGCCGGTGTCAGGCAGCCGGTACTGGGTGAGACTGTGGTGGGTCAGCTCGGTGAGTTCCTCAATGCGGATGCCGGTGTGGCGCAGCACTTCCACCGCAGCCCATGTCCAGAACGCGACCTCTTCGGCCCGGGTCAGGTCGACGCGGTTGCCGGAGGCGGGATCGATCGCCCACACGCGCGGGCTGGCTTTGCGCAGCTCGGCTCTGCGCCAGGCAGCCTGGTCGTGGGTGAACTCCTGGCCGGGCAAGGTGGCATGGGCCGCGGGCAGGAGTTCCGCTGCCCGCCTGCGTGCCTGGGTCACCCTCGCTACCAGGGCGGGCATCACCGGGATGCGCTCTCGGGTGCGCTGGTCCATGCGCGACTTGGTGCGCGTGGTCTGCTGGGCGATGTTGATATCGCTGTCGCGGATCGGGCAGGGCACCGCCCACGGCCCCCATCGGGCCGGGTCGTCGCCGGCCCACCGGGCGATGTCCCGGTAGAGCATGCGGACAGCGATCATGCAGCCGGTCGCGTCGAGCCGCTCGGTGGCCGTCTTGGCGGCATGGCCGTGCTCCGCGTCGGCCTGCGTGACGGTCCTGACCGCCAGGCGCTGTTTCCACGCCGCCGCGACCTGCGGGGTCAGCCGCAGCGAGTCGATACCGGGGTTGTGGTCTTCCAGGTCTTTCCAGAACAGCCCGCCGAGCAGGTGAGCCATCTTGCGCAGTGTGACGTGGTCGATCCCTGCCTGGCGCTCGCACAGGTAGTCCACGAGCAGATCCCGCACCGGCCGGCAGGCGAGGCCGTAGAAGTCGATCAGCTCGGCGGGGGTCAGCTGCCCGCCGAGGGCGGGGCTGAACATCCGCAGTGTCGCCGGGGCATCTGGCGGGAAAACCCCGATCGTGTGCAGGACCTGGTAGAAGGCGACTCCGTGGCTTACCGAGGCAGTGGTCAGCGTATCCCGCAGCTCCATCAGCTCCAGGCAGTCTCCGACGGTGATGTCGGTGACCATGCCTCCCTTGGCCGCGACGATCAGGGCGATCTGGTGGAGTGCCAGCCGGCGCCCGCCGCTGCCGAGCGGGTCTGCGGCCCGGGTCGCCGCAGCGAACCCTTCCATGTCGCGGACCCGGGCCAGTTCCTCTCGGAGCGGGCAAGTGGCAGGACTGGTCAGCAGCCAGTGCAGCGACGGCCGGATCACATCGGCGTGGATGAGCTGGCCCAGCCCCAGGCTCATGTGGCCCTCGGTCAGCCTTGACGCCGCGGGGATCGTGCCCGTCCGCCGAAGCCACGCCAGCGCCTCGCCCCGCCAGTCCTGATGCGGCCCGGCCGCCCTGGTGCTGTTGTCCCAGCGCTGCTGCCAGGTGGCACCGTCGAACTGCTCCAGCCAGTCCAGCATGCGCAGCATCGCCAATCGGCGTGCTCGCTGAGTGTGAGCGTTGTCGCGCGCGAAAGGTGCCTCTTGCAGCCGCGCGGCCAGCTCTGCCCTGCCGGTGGCCGTGGCCGGCCACGAATCCGGCACGGTGCGGGCCGGGAACCGCCTCCGGATGCCGGCCAGCTGAGGCGAGCGCATCCGGGGCCGCGCCGCGGCCGGCGGATCAGCCCGCCCGGGCTCTGGCACGGCTCCTCCGGGTCCGGCCGCTGCCGGGCTGCTGTTGCTGATCACCACGCCCCCTTCCCGAACAGCTCGTCCAGGCTCTCGGCCCGGTAGGCGGCCGGCGGCGGGGGTGTCCGCCTCGCCTGGTCGGCCTGACGCCGGTGGTGGGCCAGCACCCCTGCGATCACGTCTTTCACGGCCGGGCGGGTATAGATCTGCGTGGTGGTCAGGTGTGCATGCCCCAGCACCCACTGGACATCGGTGATCGGCATCAGCGGGTCCTGGGCCATCCGGTAGGCCGCCGAATGCCGCAGGTCGTGCAGGCTCCAGTTCGCCCCGAGAGACGCGTTCGCCCGCACGAACATCGCCCGCGCCGCGTGATACCCCAGCCGGCGGAACGGGCGCCGCCGCGTCCACCACACCGGGTCATCGCCGTCCGCGGGGACCAGCCCGTGCATCTGCTCCTGATACAGGCGCAGCCACACGAACGCGTCCGGTGAGGCCGGCAGCGCCTGCAGGGTCCGTGTTCCCTTGCGCACCACGGTGATCGTCTGATCGCCCGGGCAGATGCCAGCGCACCAGGCCGACAACAGCTCCGCCGCCCGCGCCCCCGTGGAGATCCAGAACGCCAGCAGCGCCCGGTCCCGGTGGCAGCCGAGCGCCGCGAACAGCTCGGCGAACACCGTGTCCGGAATCTGGCGCGGCGCCTGCTCGGCCACCCGCGGCCGGTACCGGCCCGCCCGCTCGTCCGGCACGGGGTCCATCGGACTGCGATGCGCTGCGGCCCGGCCGGACCGGCGGGCCAGCGGGAACGGATTCACGATCCCGGCGCCCGCCTCCAGGTGGATGTCGTAGAACGCACGAAGCACGCTCTCGCAGTGCGCCACCGTCGAGGCCGCATACCCCCTCCCCGGTGTTCTCTTCCCAGTCACCGGGTTCGTGCTCCCCGGCGCCAGGCCACTGGCCCGGCTCGCCGCCTGGCCGGTCCGCCAGTGCGGCCGGGCAGGCTTGGCCGCCGACATCATCCAGCGGATGAAATCACGTGCCTCGCACGAGGTCGCCTGGTCCCACGGGATCTCGATCGCCCAGCAGAAACGGAGCCAGCGCAGCACATCCAGCGCATACGAACGCTGCGTCGCCTCCGAACTGCCCGCAGCCTGCACCTCGGCCAGGAACACATCCACCGCGCGCACGGGTGAGCCGCCGGCATCCAGCAACCGGAACGGCCGGAACGCATCCTCGGTCGCGGTCACCGACCCGACCAGCGGTACCACCAGAGCAGCCAGATCCCGGCTGCCATCACCATCGATCACGCATCGGAAGCTAGAAGCGGCGACCAGGGCGCGTCGGACGAACCGCTACGAACCCCCGGCTAGTTCAGTTAACAGGCCGACATCCCCGGTGACCACGCAGAGCGCGGATTCCACGACGCAGAAGCTGATCCGGGCGATCGCCTCGGCGTGCGCCTGCCGGGCGAACAGGTCCCGGGCGGGGATCGACTTGCCGAACGGGGTGCGGGTCAGCCCGAAGTGGGCGGCCCACGGCGCGGCGCTCACCGCCGCTGCTCCGTGTCCTGTTCGCCGTCGTCGTCGTGCCCGCCGCCGGAGGCGAACATGTCCAGCTGGGTGAAGTCGATCTTCGCCCCGGTGCCGGCGGCTTCCTCGTGGGCGGCGGCGACCAGCCCCAGGTAGTCGATCCCGGTCGGGGCCGGCGCGGCCGGCGCGGCCTGGGGGACGGCCCGGTGCACGTGCCGGCGGGTGATGAACGGGGTGGCGGTCCCGGCGGGCTTGCCGTCCAGGAACACATCGATCGCCGACAGGTCCTCGGGCTCATAGCGGAGCTCCACCCGCCGTCCCACCAGGGCCGGATCAACGGCGTAGGCGTTGCCCTCCAGCGGCACGGTGGCGGTGCGGGTCACCCTGCGGGTCACCGACCAGCGGAACGCCTCGCGCAGCTGGGCGGGATCGGCCTGGCGGTGCGGGCCGCCGTTCTCGAACCGCTCGATCGGGGCCTGGCCGGTCTCGGCGTGCACCCGGCGGTTGGCGACCTGCCCGGCCCAGGCGGCGAACAGGTCGTTGAGCTGCTCGAGTGACTCGATGCCCTGGTGGGCGGCCTCGGCCAGGAACGCCTCCCGGATGTAGCGGTTGAGCCTTTCCTGCTTTCCCCTGCCTTGCGGCGAGTACGGTTTCGAATGCACCAGGCGGATGCCCAGCACCGCGCAGGTGCGGGCCAGCCATGCATTCGAAAAAGGTGCCCCGTTATCGGCGTAGAAAACCTCCGGCAGGCCGCGGCGGGTGATCGCCCGGCGCAGCAGGTCCTGGCAGGCCCGGGCGTTCTCGCGGGCGAAGAACCGGCCGTCCACCAGCAGCCGGGAATGATCATCGACGACCAGGAACAGCCGGGCCCGCACCGACCCCTCCCTCCTGGGCCAGGGCACCCACGGGCCGACCAGCACGTCGGTGATCCACCGCTCGTTCGGGCGGGCCGCCTCATACCGGCCGTACGCCTTCGGCGCGGCGGCCAGCGCCGCCCGGTGCAGCCCAGCACGGCGCAGCTGGCCGCGGACGGTCCGCTCGGCGACAGCCACCCCGTGCCGGTGGTACAAGATCGAGGCGATCTGCGCGGCCGACCGGCCCGGCAGCTCCAGCCGCAGCGCCGTCGCCTCGGCGAACAGCTCCGGGTGAGCGCGGACCACGCCGGTGCCGGCGCGCGGCGAGGGCTTCAATGCCTCCAGGCCCCCGGCTCGCCAGGCCCGCAGCCAGCGGTCGATCGTGCCGCGCGAGTAGCGCCGCGCCGAGCCGTCCGGGTGGGTGTGGGCGCGCGCGGCTATCTGCCGCACCAGCGCCCCGCGCTCGGCCGCGGTCAGCCGGGCGCCCGCCGCCTCGGCGATCACCGCCCAGCGGTGCAGCGCCACGTCCTGCTGCTGGCTGTGGTCCATGCCTGTGCCTCCTCCTCATGCCGGTAATGGCGGGATAGGAGGCATGAAACGCCGCCGGCCGACGATCAGCCAGGGCGAGGTTGCGTTGGCCGTGATCAGCTTCCCGCCGCTCACCGACGACGCGAACCGCCACACGCCCAGGCCCGCCCATCCCGGCAGCGCGCACGCCGCCTCGAAGGCGGCCCGGATCGCGGCCAGCGCCAACCCGGCAGCGCCGGGCGCGGGCCGGATTGCCTCCCCGCCCAGCTCGACCGCCAGCGCCGCGAACGCCACCCCGGTCTCCGCGGCCCTGCGCCGGAAACGGCGCAGCCACCCGCGCGCGGTCGTGTCCGGGACACCGGCCCGCTCCGCGGCCGGCCGCGCCCCGCACGAACCGCCGGCCACCTGCTCGATCACCGCGCCGACGGTCTCGGCCGTATCCAGCCGCCAGGCCAGCACGAACGCCGGCAGCAGGGCATGACTGACCCGGCAGCACCCGCAGCGCTCCCGCGGCACGAACATCTTCCGGCACCGCCCCGCCGCGCGGACATACCGCCAGTAACCCGACCACAACCCCATCGGCCCAGCGCACGCAGGACACTCCAGCCGCGGGAACACCACACCACGGCCGGCCGCCACGTAGGCATCGACCGTCAGCGGGCACGGCCATACGATGGCCACCGGCGATGACACCGCCTCGGATCCCTTCCCGCGTCCGTCCCAAACGAGGCGAGAAGGGATCCCTCACGTTCCGGGGACCACTAAATCCTCGCCCCGCCGGGGCCGCAAGCGCACGCATCATCGCTAAAGAACACGGCCGGACACCTGGCGGCGATGCTCAGGAAATCAGGCCGTCAACACCGGGTGGCGGCGGCCACGTTCTCGGCGCTGACGCCGTGGAAATGCAGATGCACCTAACCAGCTTGAATGCGTAGTGCAAGGGGTCACCACGGTTCGATTTTCAGGCCGGTTTCGGCCAGGCAGCTGTCGATCAGGTGCGGCCGGTACTGGATCTTCTCGAGCTTGCGCTTGACGATGCGGACTAGGCCGTCAAGGCTGGCAGCGAAGTTGATCATGGCTGGCTTGAGCAACGAACAGATGCCTGTCCCATCTATCGCCCGGTGATCTACGGCTGGCATCCGGGGTCGTCACCACCACGGGCAGGTTTACAGGCTGGCTGGCTGCCCCTGTTGATAGCTCCACAGTCCGAGCGCGGCGGTAGCGGCGAGAGTGAGCGAGGCGGCTGCGAACGGCGCCCACAGTCCGAAGCGCTCTATGGCCCAGCCTGATGCGGCGCTTCCGGCGGCTGTGCCGGTAGCGCCTGCGGTTGTAACCCAGGTGAGGGCTTCTGTTGCCCGAGATGGGGCGAGGGTGTCGAGAGCTTCGAAGAGTGAGATCGTCGCTGGCCCGTAGGCAAGTCCGGAGATGATCAGCAGCGGTGCCAGCGTTGCTGCGCCCGTTGCCGCGATCGGC
>WNGR01015237.1_pt1 | contig 10616 bp, 6 predicted proteins | sample 5407581 | NCBI WGS metagenome assembly WNGR01 (sample SAMN13153383, study PRJNA577476) | soil metagenome | isolation source: 80 cm soil or saprolite under Garry oak tree replicate 2 | place: USA:California | collected 2016-06-15 | reverse complement strand
AATTTTTTTGGCATCAAGAAAGTTGTCTCTGATGTGGATTCCAATATGCGAAAGCTGCTCCACGGCGACACGATGCACGGACTGGAGAGTCTAGATCCGGCCCTGGCCGGCCAGCCGCTGTCCTACTACCACGAAACCGGTCCTGTCGGCGACGTGATGAAGATGATGAGCGACAGGCCTAACCAACACATCGGCGTTGTGGGACTCGGTACAGGCAGCATCGCGGGGTATACCCAGCCGAACCGGCGAATTACTTTCTTTGACGTCGACCCGCAGGTTTACACGATTGCACAGGGTTTCTTCACGTTCTTGCGCCGCTGCGACAAGAACTGCGAGGTTGTCATCGGAGATGGCCGCCTTTCAATCGAAAAAGCCGGGGATCACGAATTCGACCTTTTGATATTGGATGCGTTCGACTCCGACTCCATCCCAGCTCACCTGGTTTCGCGCGAGGCCATCCGAACCTATTTGTCCAAACTCAAACCGGATGGCTTGCTGCTGTTTCATGTCTCTAATCGGTTTATGGATGTGGAAAGCCTCGTCGCTGCAGTCGTGACGGATGCCGCCTTAGAGGCTCGCGTCCGGTACGACGACGATGAGGAGCCAACCGGAAAGAGTACCTCCGATTACGTCGTCGCCGCGCGACGGAGTGCCGACCTCGGCTCGCTGGCGGAGAACGAAAATTGGTCTGAAGTCGCAAAACCGCAGGGGATCGCGCCCTGGACGGACGACTATTCCAATATGCTCACCATCATCCGGTGGGAATGAGGCAAACGCGGGCTAAGGCCGCATAAAGCCCTGGGAAGTATACGCATTTGATTGCGTCGGGTGATCTAAACTCCCCTCTCAAGGAAGTAGGCCGATAAGTCCTTTGTTTTCGAGGCCGCCGACTTCCTTTCTGTTATGGAGCTGGCCAGCAGGACAGCTCTGGATACTCCTTGGCAAAGGAGGGGTGGACGCGCCATCAAGAAATATCCCCGTTCCGTTGAAAGCGGACGGGGTGGTTCGTTCAAACTCCAAAACAATTTCTTTTGAACGACCTGCCTGCAACGTTGATCTCAAGCTTGTAGTCGCGGGCTTTAGCCCGCGTTCGGCCGATCTGAAGTTAGAAAATCATCCGTAGCACCAACTGCGTCCTACGCGCTGGTTATAAAGAAATCCGAGCGAAACGCATTCCTCATCGTCACGCCTAAATCCCGGCCAGGTTGGGCTGCAATTTGTAATAGCCGCGCTCGAGAGCCCAAAGATCTAATGGGAGACCGGCCAGTTCGTCCACTTCCGGAATGGCGGCTGGATCGAGAGAGAGATTCACGACGAAAAGATAAGCCCGGCACGTATCGCAGGCTTGTAGCCGCAGGTGAGGAAATTCTGGAGCAGTGAAGCTAGCGAGTTTTGTTTCCGAGGACTCGTTGCAGCCGGGACAGCGCGTACGGGGAAACGGGCGGCGGCGCAGACACAAGGCGCAGACAAGATCGAAAGCCAGCCCGTCCGCCTGCGGCCGCAGGCATCCCGCTTGAGGAGGCTGCGGGCACCAGGGACAATCCAGGCCGGCAGGAAAACTTGCTGCATATGGCTGCAAGACGGCGCGGGCAAAAAATTCAAGTGCTGAAAAGTTTCCCGGCGATTCCCAGGATTCGTGAATGAGCTGGTCGAGTTGGGTTGTGTTCAGTTCACGCGCGCTCTCGGAAAGGGCCGGCGGCCCGGTGCGGGCGACGAGATCGAGAAGCGAAGGATAGGCGTTTCGGAGGTTTTGGAGACGCTCACCCTGCCCGCTCCCAGCCGGAGAGGTGAGCTCGCGCGCAACTTCGCCTTGCCAGTCGGCGAGCCCGGCGTAGAACCTCAGAATTTCGCGTGATGCGGGGTAACGTTCAGCGAGAATGCGCGCGCGTTGTGCCCGGCGATCCCACATGTTCTCGATACCATTTCGGGTGATGGGACGCCGCCCATCCGGGCGTTACCCAACCCTGAATCATTCCGCGAAACGATCCCGGGACTGCCGCCGTGCCCATGTAAATATGAAGAATGATCCCGCCGATGGAAATCATGGCCGCGACCGGATGCACCAGCACGGCAAGTTCGCGTAACAGCCGGGGCATGACATCGGGCCACCACAAGACAACTCCGCTCGCCACCAGCAGGATGCCGAAAATCGACTGCATCCAGAACAGAGATTTTTGTCCCGCATTGAACCGTCCTGCTTCGGGCAGCGCGGCATAGTCGTGCACGGCGTAATGATGTGCCTTGCGCAGCCAGTGACGATCGTCGCGATCCAGGCGCATCTGACTTCTCCAGTTCCGAAACATTGACGCAAAAACCAGCACGAACAGGAGGCCGCCCCATGGATGCCACCCACGTACAGTCGTCCCCCCACCGAACACGGAAGCAAGCCAGTAAAGCCTCGGTGACCAGAGCGCCAAACCCGTCAGCGCGGTGTAGAGGAAGCTAAGCGCGACGAGCCAGTGCACCACACGTTCACTGACGCTAAAGCGAGTTAGCCTGGATTCATTCGGGGTCTTGAGGTCCATAACGAAGGTAGTGCAGGAACGTACCGAGAATGCCGCCAATAAGCAACGCATTGCCGAGCCATTTCAACGGGCCTTTCCAAATCGACACGGTCCAAGGGATCTGCGGGTTTTTGGGGAGCCCGTACGACTCCGGTTGATCGGCACGAGCCAGAACATAGACGACATGCGTGCCGCCGACGCCGGCCGGATTGTACAAAACTCAGGCAGTTCGTCGGGCAGGCTTTGATGCAGGCCGGCTCGAGTCCCACATAAACGCGTTCGGTGCAGAGCGTGCACTTTTGGACTTTTTTGGTTTCCGGGTTGAGCTTGGGCACGTCGAAGGGACAGCCCGTCATGCAGTAGCCACAACCGATACATGCATCGCTGTTGAAATCGACGATCCCGTTACTGTACTGAACGATCGCGCCCGGGGCAGGGCAAGCCTTAAGACAGCCCGGATCCACGCAGTGCATGCATTGATACTTCGACATCAGCCAAAGCGGCTGGCCGTCCAGTTCGGTTTCGTGGAATTTGATCAGATTCCAAAAATTATGGGCCAGATCGGGCAGCGTCTGGTACGTGCCTTCGAAATTCCCAAACGTCACCTGCTGGTTGTTCCATTCCTGGCAGGCTACTTCGCATGCCTTGCAGCCGATGCAGGTTGTGGTGTCAATCAGCTTCGCCGCCGTCTCCGTGGCTCTGGACCAGCCTGCCGGTTTGCCAGGGGTTGCCGAAATCGCCTTGATGAAAGTGGTCATCATGCTATTCAGTGCGAACTCCCCTTCTTGGCCAAGGAGGGGTAGCTGCGCCCTTTAAGAAAATGTCGCGAAGCCACCTTAGTGGGCGCAGACGGGGTGGTTCGTTCAAGAGAATTGTTTTGGAGTCTGAACGAACCACCCCGTCCGCGCCTTTCAAAGGAACGGGGATATTTCTTGATGGCGCGTCCACCCCTCCTTTGCCAAGGAGGGGAATTCGCTTCACGCCCACAACTTCGGCAACAATCATACGTTCCCGGTCGGTTCCCAACTTTCATATCTTCTCGATATTCACCAAGAATCCCTTGTACTCCGGCGTTCCGGAATTTGGATCGAGTACGCTCGGACTGAGATTGTTCACGAGCGGACCAGTCACTCGTCCGATGAAGCCCCAGTGAATTGGAAGCCCGATCTGATAGACCGTCTTTCCGCCAACCTGCAAGCCGCGCATCCGGCGTGTGACCATCGCTGGGCCTTCAACCGAACCCCGTGCCGACCTTACACGCACCATGTCCCGGTTCTTAATGCCCTTCTCACGGGCCAACGCTTCGGGCACCTCGACGAAGAAATGCGGTTGAAGCTCGCTTGTACCTGCGATGTTTTTCGTCCAGTAATGGAAATGCTCCGTCAGACGGTAGGTCGTACCGACGTACGGGAAATCCTTTGCGGAGCCAAGCGGGTCTCGATCCGTATGGAATACCTTGGCGGCGGGATTGGAACTCACGTTCGAGTGAAGCGCGTTTTCGGCCGGCGATTCGACAGGTTCGTAGTGCTCCGGAAATGGCCCTTCCGCGAAATCCGTCGCGTAGAGCTTGGCGACACCTTCAGGCAACATGATGAAGGCGCCGAACGCCCCGGGACCGGCGTCGGCCTTATAGTCGGCAACGTCGCCGGACCAACTGGAGCCACTCCAGCGCAGCGGCGCTCGCGAAGGATCCCACGGTTTGCCGGCCGCATCCGCCGAAGCACGGTTATAAAGGATGCGTCGATTGGCCGGCCAGTTCCAGGCCCAGTTCGGATAAAGGCCCAATCCAGTCGGATCTTCCTGCCCGCGCCGGGCCATCATGTTCCCTGCCTCTGTGAATGAACCGGCATAGATCCAGTTACCGCAGGCCGTGGATCCATCATCGGCAAGCGCGCCAAAGCCCGCCAGCTGTTTGCCTGCGGCGTCGCGTCCATTGATCTCGCGGGCGACTTCCGAAAGCTCGGGAGAAATGGGGTTCTGCCAATTCCAGGCCATACTCAACAATGGTTGGGCCGCCGAGCCTCCCTCTTGCTCATAGAGCTGGCGTATTTTGAGGAATAGACGGGCGATGATCTCCTGATCGCGTTTCGCCTGACCGGGCGGATCGAGCGCGGCGTTCTTCCACTGCGCCCATCGCGAGGAGTTGACAAATGCGCCATCTTTCTCTGCAAAACACGCTGCGGGGAGAAGAAACACCTCAGTATTGATGCGGGATGCATCCGGCGCAGACGCATAATATTTTTCAGCGAGCTCTCGCGCCTTCCAGAACGCTGCAGTCTCCGTCTCAAAACATTCCGCCACGATCATCCATTTGAGCTTTGAAATTGCGGCGAGCATCTTGGGCGTGTTGGGCCCATTGGCGACCGGATTCATTCCAAAAGAGATCATTCCTTCGATCTCGCCGGCATACATGCGATCGAAGATGTAGCCCCAACTGTAGTTGTCCGTCTCGCCCACCTTCGGCAGAAAATCGTAGCCGAAATCGTTCTGCCGGGTGGCCTGATCGCCGTAGTAGGCCTTCAGCAGGCTGACCACAAACTTCGGCGTATTCGACCAATAATTCATAGAGTTCGGGCGCAGCGGCCTGGGCGTGGTTTCGTTGAGGTAAGCGGCAAGGGTTGGCTGATTGGCGCGCGGCGACCGGAGATAGCCCGGAAGCGCGTTCCATGCGCCCATGTCCGTCGCTCCCTGAATGTTGGAGTGGCCACGCTGGGCGTTGATGCCGCCGCCCGGCATGCCAATGTTTCCGAGCATGAGTTGAAGCATGGCAGCCGTGTGAATCAGTTGAACCGAATGGCTGTGCTGCGTCCAGCCGAGCGCATAGAGAATGGTTCCCTGGCGATCCGGCTTTCCGGTTGAACAGATGATCGACGCTGCCTTCTCAAATTCCGCGGCCGAGCAGCCGCAGATGGATGCCACGGTCTCCGGCGTGTAGCGCGAATAGTGCTGCTTCATCAATTGGAATACAGAGCGAGGATGTTCCAGAGCCGGATCGACTTTGGCGTAGCCGGATCCGTCGAGTTCGTAGTTCCAACTCGATTTATCGTAAGCCTTCTTGCCTTCATCCCAGCCGGAGAAGAGCCCTTCGGAGAATGAAAAACTTTCCTTGATCAGAAACGAAGCGTTGGTATGCAGCTTCATGTACTCGCGCTGGAAAAGATCGTGAGTAATGGCGTAGTGGATCAAGCCGCCGAGAAAAGCAATGTCGGTCCCGGCGCGGATAGGAACGTACAGGTCGGAGACAGCCGCTGTGCGGTTGAATCGTGGATCGATGGTAACAAGCTTGGCCTTACGGACGCGCTTGGCTTCCATGACGAATCGAAAGCCCACAGGATGATTCTCGGCGGGATTGCCGCCCATGACGAGGACGACATCCGCGTTCGCGACGTCCGTCCACCCGTTCGTCATGGCCCCGCGGCCGAACGTGGCGGCCAAACTGGCCACCGTTGGGCCGTGTCAAAGACGGGCCTGATTCTCGTAGGCCACGAGGCCTAGCGCGAACCGGAATTTGCCAAGCAAGTAATTGATTTCGTTCGTATCGGTGCAGCCGCCGATGATGGCCATATTGGTAAGGCGATTGACCAGGCGGCCCTGCCCGTCTTTCTGTTCAAAGCCCGCATCCCGAGTGTTCTTGATGAGGCGCGCCATGCGTTCGATCGCTTCATCCCAGGAAATGACCTTCCATTCTTTTGCGCCGGGCGCGCGATAGAGCGGACGTGTGAGGCGCCGATCATTGACCACGAATTGCCGCAAGGTAATGCCCTTCGGACAGAGCGCGCCGCGATTGATCGGGCTGTCCGGATCCCCTTCGACATGGACGACGGTGGGCGTAACGTTGTGGGCCTTGTCCCCCAGTGTGTGGATGATCACACTACACGCGACGGCGCAATAAGGACAGATGCTGCGGGTCTCCGTCGTGCGCGCAATCTTGAGTTCACGCGACTGGGCGAGCGCCGGCTGGACATCGAAACCGAAGGCGGTTGTGACAGCACCGCCAGTCAAAGCGCCTTTGAGGAAGCTCCTTCGAGACAACGGCATCGCTGATGAACCTGTGCTGGAGTTCTAGCACCCCGCACGGGAACGAATCAAGGTCAAAAAAAAGTAGACGGGACAGTACGCGGCTGCAGCCGGCTTCAAGCCTGTTTTCATTCAATCCGGAAAAACTTCCACGGATTGGATGACCCGTCTTCCGAGGGCTTCGGAGGGTCAGAACATTTCGCGCGCGAAACTATTGCTTCTTCCCGACCGAGGTCTCAAAATTGCGATGGCAACCAATTTGCGAAGAGCGAAGCACCCGAAAGGAGAACCCAATGATTGATGGAGCATTTGTGGGCCTGGATGTGAACAAGACTGGAATTATGGTATCGATACGACCCACGGGAGAACATTGGAAAACGGGCATCGACGATACCGGAATCGTCGAAGCTACCGAAAAGTTAACGGAGATTCATCCGCAACTGGTCGTTATGGAAGCCCAGGGCGGACTCGAATTGCCTGTTGCGGGGACCTTGGCCACGGCCGGTGTGCCGTTCGCCATGATTTCTCCGCGCAGTGTTCGCGAGTTTGCGAAAGCCATCGGAAAGATGCGGCCGGATCGTGATCAGGCCGGACTGTTAGCGTATTTTGCCGAACTTGTTCAGCCGGAAGTCCGCATATTGCCGACAAAGATTGTCGAACAATTGGGCGCCCTGAAAACGCGCCGCCAGGAAGTTGTAAAGATGTTGACGCTTGAACGTAGCCGGCTGGAGTGTGAGTCTTTGGTAGTTCAAAAGGACATCAAGAATCACGTGTATTTTCTCGAAAGGAGCGTCCTCGGTCTCACGGAGGAAATCAGTCGTGCGGTTCGATCTAGCTGCATCTGGCGATGACGCTGCCACATCGGATCCCTAGTGGAGGACGAATCAAAACCGATCAATCCCCAATCGGTGATCACCAATGAAAATTTCATTGGTCATCACCGATTGGCGATTCCGGATTTCTTGTCCTCGGGTGCCGGAAGCCGCGTGCGGTCTGGATCGACTTGGCGATGCTGCAGTCAAGTTCCCGGTCTTCCGCGACAATTCCCTTCGCCTTTTCCGGCAAAAACCATGAACTCCTGACAATCCATTCCAGCCAAACCTTCTCACACGCCTCCCTCCCGAATCGGAAATGAGCAATCAGCAATCGGCGATAGAGTCTCGTATATCGGGGTGTTCCCGGATTACCGTTTTAGGTGAAAGGCCGCGGGTCTCGAAAATTCAAATTTGAAACGCGAGTTGCGCTATCCGGATTGGTTCTTGTTATACTCCCACGCGATCTAGAAACAAGTCGGATCTACGTGCTTAACTGAGACTTTTCGCAAAAGGGGGGCGAAGTGGGGATCTTGAGAATTGGGAGAATGGTTAAAGTCAGAGTGCTTTTGATGGCAACGGCTGGTCTGCTCGCAGTCAGCGCGGCGCTGGTTGCACAGAATACTTCGGGCTCAATTACCGGCGTCATCCAAGACGGCACAGGAGCGGTGATTCCCGGCGCGCAGGTCGTGCTGATCAATCAAGAACAAGGTGTGGAAGCGCGGCAAACGATCACGAATGAGGCGGGCATATATCTCTTCAGCGCCTTGCCTGGCGCGACGTACACGGTAACCGTGGAGCTGCCGGGGTTCAAAACTTACAAGAAAACGGACATCAAGCTCTACGTCAACGACAAACTGGGCATGCCTCCCATCGTGTTGGAAGTGGGTTCGCAGACGGAATCCGTCACAGTTGAGGCCGAGGCCGTCACACTCGAGACCGTATCCGCCGAGCGGTCGGGCGTTCTCACGGGCAGGCAGATGGTCGACATCGCCCTGAACGGCCGGAACTTCACGGGCCTTCTCCGGGCCGTACCGGGCGCTCCTGCCGATGCGTCTGGTGGCACGACCACTTTCAATGGCCAGCGAAATAATCAGAATAACTTTACGGTGGACGGTCAAACCGTGATTGATTCAGGAGTCAACCAACAGTTCGCCTATCGGATTAACGTCGACGCCATTGCGGAGTTCAAAGTATCCACGAATAGTCAAGCCGCCGAATTCGGCCGCAACTCGGGAGCGCAGATTCAGGTGGAGACCAGGGGTGGGACCAACGAATTTCATGGCGACGGCTACTACTTCAAACGCCACGAAGGATGGAATGCGAATTCGTTTGACAATAACCGGCGCAGCCAGGCACGCCAGATATACCGCTTCATGACGGCGGGGTACACCGTCGGCGGCCCGGTCTATATTCCTGGAAGTTTCAACGCCAACAAGGACAAGTTGTTCTTCTTCATGTCGCACGAGTGGAACCGCCAAAAGGTTCCTCCTGTCCCACGGCGAGTTACCGTTCCAACGGCCGCCGAACGCCAGGGTGACTTCTCCAACACGCGTGACGGCGCGGGCATTCCAGTTATCGTCAGGGATCCGCTCACGGGTCAGCAATTCCCCGGAAACAGGATTCCACCGGATCGTTTCAGTCCGTACGGACCGTCGGTCCTGAATTGGTTACCCCAGCCCAATATTTTTGGGAACCCGCAATACAACTATGAATCTCAGGTGGCGCAGGATCTTCCTTCTTTCGACCAGGTGTATCGATTTGATTACAACATCAGCACCAAGTGGAGAGCTTACTTCCGAGTGATTGACAGTAAACAGACGCAGAACAACCCTTATGGCAGGGCGGACTCCTCTAACAACCTCGGGCTGTCGCCACTATACGCTCCGACTTTCGGTTGGTCGATCAACGGAAATTTGGCCACCATTATCAGTCCAACCGCGACCAATGAATTCCAGCTCGGGCATACCAAGAATGGGATTCCCGGAGACGCTCCTCCGAAAGACAGTCCTTATTACAGGTCCAATTCGAAGATAACGATTCCGTTGCTTCATCCCAACGCGGATCCCATTGGGCTGATTCCAAACTTTGGCTTCGTTGGCGTGCCGAATTCCGATCTATTGACTAGTTTCGCAGGACTGCCATACGCCAACAAGAATCCGATCACAAATCTCACCGACAACTTCACCAAGATTCTCTCGACGCACACGCTTAAATTCGGAGTCTTCCTCGAACACGCTGTCAAATCGGAGAATCCGTTTCGAGCGGTCAATAGCACCATCCGTTTTGATCGCGATGTGCAGAATCCCAACGATACGGGCTGGCCATTCTCCAACGCGCTGCTTGGAAATTTTCGAGAATATTCGCAATTCAGCAAGAGTCTGCTGCCCAGCTATCCTTACTGGAACATCGAATGGTATGGTCAGGATACTTGGAAAATGACGCGAAAGCTCACGTTGAACTACGGACTGCGGATGAATCTGGTAAATCCCCTATACGAAAAGGACAACTTGTTCACGAACTTCGATCCCGCGGCCTATGACCCCGCTAAACGGGTCTCCCTTTATCAGCCAGCTTTCGTCAATGGCCAGCGGCGGGCGCGAAATCCGATCACTGGAGAAATCTTATCGGCAGTTTTAATCGGAGCGATCGTGCCGGGTTCGGGCAACCTCAGCAACGGCATTGTTCACGCCGGTGAGAACGGTGTTCCGCGCAGCTTGATCGAGAGCCGCGGAGCGCAGTGGGGTCCGCGCCTCGGACTGGCATACGTGATCAACGACAAGACGGTGTTCCGCATGGGCGGCGGGGCCTTCTACGAACGCATCTCAACCGCCTCGATCGGATATACGACCAACTATCTGACCAACCCGCCCAACGTTCAGCTATCCCAGATCTTCTATGGAAACCTCGCCACCATCGCGAGTTCCGGGGGAACGCCATTTCCGCTACAAATAACGCCGCTCTCGAAAGACGACCATGTGCCAACGGTGTACAACTATAGCGCTGGCATCCAGCGGGAACTGCCGAAGCAGATCCTGTTGGATGTGTCCTATGTCGGCACGCAGTCGCGGCACCTGGTCGAGAATAATCCTTTCAACGGAGTGCCCTTTGGCAGCGCGTGGCTGCCGGAGAATCAGGATCAGGCGTTGGGAAGACCGGTGACTACCGACGGAAGCACAACGCTACCCGTCAACCTGTACCGTCCCTTCGCGGGATACGCCGGAGGAAATATCATACTCGGCGGCGCCGGCTCGTCTATAGCTCATTACACCTTCGGCGGCTC
>WNGR01008824.1_pt1 | contig 10616 bp, 7 predicted proteins | sample 5407581 | NCBI WGS metagenome assembly WNGR01 (sample SAMN13153383, study PRJNA577476) | soil metagenome | isolation source: 80 cm soil or saprolite under Garry oak tree replicate 2 | place: USA:California | collected 2016-06-15 | reverse complement strand
GAGGAACGGTGTATAGCAGCGTGATACGTTCGTCTTGAATGAGCTGCAAACATCGCTCCGGCTCGAAACGCTCCATCAGCACCATTGTAGCGCCAGACATGGAGGCAGTTCCTATAAGCATGATGCCGTAAATATGGTACAGAGGCACGAAAACCAGCATGCGATCATGGGAAGTGATGCGGGCAGTAGCCACAGATTGGTAGGCATTACACACGACATTCTTATGGCTGAGCATGACACCCTTTGGCAATCCGGTTGTGCCACTACTATATGGGAGTGTAAGTAAATCTTCTTCTGAAGGTGCTGGGGATACGGGAGGGGTAGACGCATATGTACGCACCATCTGCCTGAAGGAGTGCATGTGCGACGGAAGAGGCTGATGCTCATCATCAACGACAATGACATGCTTCAATGTCGGGATTTGCGCCTGTACCTTTTCTATGAGCGACAACAGTTCGTGTTGTACAACAAGTGCGCCCGCTTCGCTATTGCTCAATTGATAGGCTACTTCTCGCTCCTTGTAAGATGGATTCATAGGGCTAATAATTGCGCCAACACGAGCAAGAGCGAACCAGCTCACAATAAATTCAGGCCGGTTAGTCATGAGTAAGCAGACCCTATCACCCTTTCGTATTCCCAGATCGAGTAAAGCATTGGCAAATGCATTAACCAGTGCATCTAATTCCCGATACGTCAGGTTCACATCCTTCTCCTTGCGTCTTGCCTGAGCGTAGCTAGACGCGCCAGCGTCGTTGGCAAGACGGATAGGTGCCGAGAAGATTACTGCCTCATTCTCAGGATAATGCTCAGCAGTCTTTGACAATAATTCCGCATATGAATGTGTTGGATATTGCAATGATGGACGGAAAAGCTCTGTTTGTATATGCAACCTGTTACTAGATACAGAAGAAGGTGTATCGGTCATATCTCTTCTCTCCCAGTTAATCTCATTATTGATGTATTTTATCACCTGACTCGACATTATCTTCCATGATGTGCTGCGCAATTTTGACAACTGACTGTTATTCTCATAAAATGAAGGCACAGAGTTTCAGCTTCATACGGAAAGAGTACGACTCGCGAGACAACTTTTTCTCATACGTATCACAACTCTAGTAGCTGTGTACCGCGAGGCTCTATGAAACATCTGCGACGCGCGTGGGTGGAGTCGGCGTCATTGTCACACTCGCATACTTCGCCTTCAGGTTCGTCAGAACACCTGCCAATTTACCGAAAGCGTAAGATGCTCATGTCCGCTGGCAAAATGCATGTCGACGAGGTGGACGTCGACGTATCTCTCGTGGGCCGGTTGCTCGCGGCGCAGTTTCCGCAGTGGGCAGACCTTCCCATTGAGCCGGTCCACTCCGCTGGGACCGACAACGCGCTCTATCGGCTCGGCGACGACATGGCCGTGCGACTACCCCGCATCCAAGACGCCACCGGGCAAGTGGACAAAGAGCACCAGTGGTTGCCGAGACTTGCCCCCCTCCTACCGCTTGCCATCCCTGTCCCACTCGCGAAGGGGACACCGGGTGAGGGCTACCCTTGGCAGTGGTCCGTCTACCAGTGGCTCGAAGGCGAGAACGCGACCATCGAGTGCATCGTCGATCCAGGTCAGGCAGCGCGTGATCTGGCACACTTCATCACTTCCCTGCAGCAGATCGATCCCACGCATGGGCCGCCCCCTGGGTCGCACAACTCTTTTCGCGGCGAGCCGCTGGCCTTGCGAGACTCTGAAACCCGCGCCGCGATTGCAACCCTGCACAGCACGCTCGATGCCGACGCGGCGACCGCGGCATGGGAAGCAGCCCTCCAGGCACCAGCGTGGGACGGCCCGCCCGTCTGGATCCACGGAGATCTGCAATCTGGTAACCTGCTGGTCGAACGGGGCCGACTCAGCGCCGTAATCGACTTCGGGTGTCTGGGCGTGGGCGATCCCGCATGCGACTTGCAAGTCGCTTGGAATCTACTCTCCTCCCAAACCCGGGACGTCTTCCGCGCAGCGCTACCGGTCGATGACGCGATGTGGGCTCGAGGTCGCGGCTGGGCACTGTCCGTCGGGCTGATCGCCCTTCCCTACTACCAGAGCACCAATCCCGTACTCGCCGACATCTCTCGACGCGCAATCGATGAAGCTCTCGCTTGCACGAGTCGCATGAGATGTACCTGTTGAAATTCCGCTCATGGAATTTTGACAATTCTGTGAGTGATGAGCTAGACTGAGAGGTCGCTTACCCGCTGAGGCCATCAGCGTCGACCTCGACCTCACGGGCATCGCAACGGCATTCGTCTGACCGACGTTCAAAATGGCCGAGCTGAGGGCGGTGCACGAGGCCGTCTGGGGCGTGCACCTCGACGTCGCGAACTTCCGGCGGAGCGTCGTCACGGAGGATGGTTGGGCGATCCCAACCGGGCGCCGAGCTCGGCCCGGCGCGACCGGCGGCAAGGCGGCGGAGCTGTTTCGAGCAGGGCGGATGTGGAACCACGGCGGACCGATCCGGCGCTCGCAGCCAAACGAGAGAAGGAAGGGAGACTCATGAAAGCAGTTGTCTACGACCGGTACGGGCCTCCGGACGTCCTGCGACTCGCAGACGTCGAGCGGCCGGTACCCAAAGAGGACGAGGTCCTCATCAAGATACTCGCCACGGCAGTCACCCGGGCGGACTGCGCGACTCGTGAAGCCAACCGACGTAGCGGCCTGGCCGTCACGCTCATCAGCCGCTCCATCTCGGGCATTCGCCGACCGAAGCAGCGGATCCTCGGCAGCGAGCTGGCGGGAGAGGTCGAAGCAGTTGGCGCAGCCGTCAATGAGTTCGCGGTCGGTGACTACGTCTTCGGCAGCAGTGGTTTCAGGTTCGGGGCATACGCGGAGTTCATCTGCGTGCGGGAGAGCGCCCGAATCGCGCACAAGCCAACTGGTATGAGCTTCGAGGAGGCCGCGGCGGTCTGCGACGGAGGACTCAACGCGCTGTGGTGCCTCAGACTGGCAGATCTCCGGAAGGGGCAGAGGATCCTCATCTACGGCGCGTCCGGGGCCATCGGCACCGCAGGGGTGCAGCTCGCCAGGTACTTCGAAGCCGACGTCACTGCGGTGTGCAGCACGAAGAACCTCGAGACCGTGAGATCGCTCGGAGCCGACAGGGTGATCGACTACACGCAGGAAGACTTCACCAAGAACGGTCAAACATACGACGTCATCTTCGATGCAGTCGGCAAGCACTCGTTCGGGCGGTGCAGAGGCTCACTTAAGCGCGGCGGCAGCTACCTGGCAACCGACGGGTTCCAGAATCTCATGTTGGCGCTGTGGACCTCGCGGATCGGAGACAAGAAAGTGATCTTCAAGATACCACCTCGATACACGAAGCAGGACGTCCTCTTCCTCAAGGAGCTCATCGAGTCGGGGAGATACCGGGCGATCATTGATCGGTGCTACCCGCTGGAGGACGTGGTCGAGGCGACCAGGTACGTCGAAACAGAGCATAAGACCGGGAACGTCGTCCTGACGATCAACGGCGGCCGAGCTCGATGAGTGCGATCGTCCGAGACACGCACGGCTCACCCGATGTTCTCGAGCTCCCTCATCAGGCTCTCGGGTTCTGAGTGTAGGCACCTCACTCCATGTTCGCCTTTGCTCTAGGATTACCTACCCTTTGAGTATTCCTTCATTCTTCCCTTGCATCATCGAGCCTGCGGAAGAACCAGGATATGGTTCAGAGATCCCTTGCATCAGATCATATTCTCTGACTATAATCAGAGAATGAGAAGTCACTGATTGAGCAAGTCTGGAGGTTTTTATGGATATTCCATTGGTTGAACAGGTTCGAAGCTTCAATCGGACTATGACAGAGCGCGTTGGTGTACTCAACGATCACTTCCTGGGCCGAAACCATCCTCTTGGCGAAGCACGGCTCTTGTGGGAGATCGGAGAAGAGGGGGCGAGAATTCGGGAACTCCGACGTCGGCTTGGGCTCGATTCTGCCTACGTCAGCCGCCTGCTGCGCTCGCTTGAGAAACAAGGCTTGATTGTGGTGAGGACGAGTGAGCATGATAGAAGAGTTCGGCTCGTCCAGCTTACCGAGACTGGCCTTCGTGAGCGAGCAGAGCTTGATCACCGAGCCGATGCTTTTGCCCGTTCCCTGCTGGAGCCACTCAGCGAAAACCAGCGTATAAAACTGGTAGCAGCAATGGCACAGGTCGAGCGGCTTCTGATCGCATCCATGGTCCAGATCACCGTCGCCGATCCCACCAGTCAGGATGCCAGATGGTGCATTGAGCACTATTTCACTGAACTGGGCGAGCGCTTTGAGACCGGTTTCGATCCTACCCTGGGCATTTCGGCACATGCGCCCGAACTGGTGCCCCCAGCTGGTCTGTTGCTCGTTGCCCGTTTGCGAGAGGAGCCGGTAGGCTGTGGTGCCTTAAAGTTTCACGAGAACACTGTTGGGGAACTCAAGCGCATGTGGGTAGCCCCACGAGCGCGTGGCCTTGGGCTGGGACGGCGTCTGCTAGAGGCTTTGGAGCATAAGGCCAGGGAAGCGGGAATGACGGTCATTCACCTGGAAACGAACCGCACACTCATTGAAGCCATCGAGCTGTACCGGCACTCTGGATACCAGGAGGTAGAAGCCTTCAACGACGAGCCCTATGCACATCACTGGTTTGAAAAGCGCCTTTGAGCATGGAGGGAACTGCAATTCTCAGATTCGAATGCGGCGATAGCTACCAGCGCCAGGAATTAGTGAGAGACTCTCTCGTCTTGTCATGCTGACCGCAGCGAAGCATCTCAGCCCGGCATGCCAGATCCTTCACTTCTCTCAGCAATGACAATCGGGGAACCTTACCGTCTTGTATCGAGATACATACTGTGCAATCGAGCATGAGTCGTGTATACTCACAATATACCACACAGATGGGGTTCCACTAACTATGCGGAGAGAATAAGGATGTCTGCAGGCAGAAATACAAGCACCAGCACTGGTATAGCGCCGCGTGTCTTTCTCTCCTATGCGCGCTCAGATGGGGAGCAATTCGCCACGGAATTGCGGCAACGCCTAGAATCTGAGCACATACCACTCTGGCAAGATCACATTGGCTTGGAAGGCGGGAAGGACTGGTGGCTGCAGATTACAGAGGCGCTCGATAAAGTCGAGTTTCTAGTGCTGGTGATGACACCTGCAGCCATGAGCTCGGAAACGGTACGCAAAGAGTGGAGATATGCGCGGCAGCAAGGGGCGTGCGTCTATCCCGTGAAAGGTGTGCCTGACCTTGACTTTGCCAGCTTGCCGCACTGGATGCGCAGCGCGCATTTCTACGACCTCGACCATGAATGGCAAAAGCTAGTCAACGACCTGAACACCCGCTGCCAGCAGCCACGTGTTCCGTTCATGGTCGAAGACTTGCCAGTAGACTATGTGCCACGCCCGAGGGAGTTTAATGCACTGGTCGACAAATTGTTGGATCAACAGCGCGAAGAGCCAGTTGCCATCACTGCGGCGCTGCGTGGTGCGGGCGGCTACGGCAAAACGACGATGGCGAAGGCGCTGTGTCACGACGAGCGCATCCAGCAGGCGTTTGACGATGGCATCCTGTGGGTAACGCTTGGCGAAAAACCCGCTAACCTGGTGGGCAAGGTCGAAGACCTGATTTACCTGTTGAGTCATGAGCGATCAGGCTTTACGGACAGCCACGCGGCGGGAGCGCGCCTGGCGGAACTGCTGGCAGAACGCGACATCCTGCTGGTCGTCGATGACGTGTGGGATGCCATGCACCTCAAGCCATTTTTGCAAGGTGGCACACGCTGCGCCCGCCTGATAACGACGCGCAATGAGGATGTGCTTCCCGCCAATGCTCAGAGCCAGGTCGTCGATGCCATGCTATCGGATCAAGCGGTACAGCTCTTAGGCGCCGGAGTAGAGAGTGCTGGACAGCTTTCACATGAGAGGGCGCTTCGTCTGTTATCAGCAAGACTCGGTGAATGGCCACTGCTGCTCAAATTAGCGAATGGCACCTTGCGTGAACGCGTGCGCAAGAACCAGTCTGTGCCCGATGCGCTGGCTTACGTCAACGAAGCCCTTGATGAGTGTGGATTAACCATTTTCGACGCCAGAGATGCACAGGATCGCAGTCAAGCGGTCGCCAAAACACTCAGTGTCAGCTTCCAACTCTTAACGGAAGATGAATATACCCGCTACACAGAGTTAGCTATCTTTCCTGAAGATATCGATATCCCACTGGTAACCCTGCAAAAGCTGTGGGGTGTGACAGGAGGATTGGGAAAAATCAAAACAGAAAAGTTGTGCGAGGACTTCTCTCGACTCTCCTTGCTCCTCACCTTCGACCTAGCGACGCGTACGATTCGCCTGCATGATGTGATACGCAGCTACCTGCAACAAGAAGTGGGAGCCGCGCTGCCTGCGCTCCATGCGCACCTGCTGGATGCCTACGCTCTCACACGCTAGGCGGATCTGCCTGAGGATGAACCCTACCTGTGGGATCATCTCACCGAGCACATCGTCAATGCCGGAAGGCTTACAGAACTGGTTGACACCGTGAAGGATCTGCGCTACCTGGCACACAAAACACTCGTGCGCACAGCGTACGCTGCCGAGGCTGATCTGGCATTTGCTGAGCAACGAGTGTCCGTTGATGTGCCACTGCGCCTGCTTAAGCGCAACTTCGCCAACATGGGTCACCTGCTCAACCGCTGTAGCACCTATCACGACCTTGCCGCCGTCCTCTACAGCCGCCTCGCGGATGTGAAAGAACTCTCCGACCTGTGCCAGGCCTTCGAGCAGGACATTCCTCGACCATACCTGGCAAGCTGGTACCCGCTGCCAGATCTGCCAGACCCGGCACTGATTCGTACGCTGAGCGGACATACGAGTATGGTGAATGGATGTGCGATCAGTCCGATAGGAGACTACATCGTGTCAGCCTCCTGGGACAGCATGCTCAAGGTGTGGGATGCGCATACTGGAGCATGTCTGAGTACCCTGTATGTGAATGGTCCGCTCACTGCCTGTGCTTTTCATCCTGATGGGATGCATATTGTAGCGGCGGGGGAGGGTGGTGTGTATTTTTTGCGGTGGGTGAGGTAAAGACCTGCGGCTTTGACGTCTGAGCATATTGCCGCTAGTTGGGCAGCTAGCATCATTGGTTCGTAATAGAATTTCTGGAATGTACCCCCATAGCTTTTCATCATATCCCAAATAGGCTATTCCGGTGAACAGGTTCGAGCATCGATAATGTTGTCTGGAGGTGGATGAGACGGAATAGTGTAATCTATGCATATATCCACATGTACTGGACAACATGGGTCGATATAAACTTGTTGACGTAGCATTGCGACGTCAGGCTGGATACATGAAGAACGCGAGCCAGCAGGTGCGTCACCAGTTTCTTTCTCACTTCACAGGTGACCCCCTTTTAGAGAAGGTCAGAGTAGGTAGAACAGTTTTGCCAGGAGGTACGGCACATGAATCTCCCCGTTCCCCTTGAACAGCTCATCCAACGCTTCGACGCACTTGGCGTGCAGGCGATTGTCTTGATGGGCAGCTACGCGCGAGGCGAGGCTGGATCGTATAGCGATATCGATGTGGTGCGTTTCACCGATGAGACGAAACTTCCTGGCGCTGGCAGCTACCTCATGGCAAAACTGTTTTACCTACTCTGACCTTCTCTAAAAGGGGTTCACGTACATTCCAGAAATTCTCTTACTAATCAATGATGCTAGCTGCCCAAATTGAGCCCAACTGAGCGACAATATGCTCTCTCAAGAGTCAGTCGTTGAGGGCGGAAACTTCAAAGCCGCAGCTCTTTACCTCACCCATCGCAAAAAAAACACTCCACTGAATCCTACTGCAACAAGATGCTCCCCATCAGGATGAAAAACGCAGGCAGTGAGCGGACCATTCACATAGAATGTACTCAGACATGCTCCCGTATGCACATCCCACACCTTGAGCGTCCGGTCAAGCGAGGCCGACACGATGAAGTCTCCTGTTGGGTTGATCGCACACCCTCTCACTCCACCCGTATGCCCGCACAGCGTACGCCTTTCCTCTCCCGTGCGCGCATCCCACAACTTGAGTGTTTGGTCAAATGAGACCGACACGATGGTATCTCCTGCTGGACTGATTGCACATCCATACACTTTGCCCGTATGCCCTCGCAGCGTACGCTGGTCCATTCCTGTACGCGCATCCCACACCTTGAGTGTCTTGTCATAGGAGGCTGATACGATGTAGTCTCCTGATGGACTGATCGCACACCCACGCACCTCATCCGAATGCCCGAGTAGCGTGAGCCACTCCTCTCCCGTGCGCGCATCCCACATCTTGAGTGTTTGGTCAAATGAGGCCGACACGATGAAGTCTCCCGATGGGCTGATCGCACACCCACGCACCCCATCCGAGTGCCCACGCAGCGTGAGCCGCTCCTCTCCTGTACGCACATCCCACACTTTGAGCGTTCCATCCCAGGAGGCTGATACGATGAAGTCTCCCGCTGGGCTGATCGCACACCCCCATACATCATTCGTATGCCCACGCAGCGTAAGCTTCTCCTCCCCGGTGCGCGCATCCCACACCTTGAGGGTTTCGTCTTCCGAGGCAGACACGATAGAGTCTCCCTCCGGATTGATCGCACACCCATATACCCAACGCGTATGCCCATGCAGCGTGCGCAGCCCCTCCACCATGCGTGCATCCCACACCTTGAGAGTCCAGTCACCCGAGGCCGACACGATAGAATCTTCCAAAGGGCTGATCGCACACCCATGTACCACATCCGTATGCCCATGCAGCGTGCATCGCTCCTCTCTCGTATCCATATCCCACACCTTGAGTGTATAGTCAAAGGAGGCCGAGACGATAGAGTCTCCCGATGAGCTGATCGCACACCCTATCACCCAGTACGTATGCCCCTCTAAGGTGAAGCGCATCACTCCCGTGCGTGCATCCCACACCTTAAGCGTCCGGTCATCTGAGGCCGAGACGATGTAGTCTCCTGATGGGCTGATCGCACACTCTCTCACCGCACCCGTATGACCGTGCAGCGTAAGCCGTTCTTCTCCCGTGTGCGCATCCCACACCTTGAGCGTCTGGTCATCTGAGGCCGAGACGATGAAGTCTCCTGATGGGCTGATCGCACACCCATACACCCGATCTGTATGCCCTCGCAACGTGAACTGCTCCTCTCCCGTGCGTGCATCCCATACCTTGAGTGTCTGGTCATCCGCAGCAGACACGATGAAGTCTCCTGCCGGGCTGATCGCACATCCATTCACCCCATTCGTATGCCCACGCAGCATGCAACGCTGCTCCCCCGTACACGCATCCCATACTTTGAGCGTCTTGTCATAGGAGGCTGACACGATGAAGTCTCCTGATGGGCTGATTGCACACCCAGTCACCCGATCCGTATGCCCGCTCAGCGTTAGCTGTTCCTCCCCCGTGTGCGCATCCCACACCTTGAGCGTCTGGTCATCTGAGGCCGAGACGATGAAGTCTCCTGATGGGCTGATTGCACACCCACGCACCTCACTCATATGTCCACTCAGTGTGCGAATCAGTGCCGGGTCTGGCAGATCAGGTAGCTGGTGCCAGCTTGTCAGGTATGGTCGAGGAATATCCCGCTCGAATGCGTGGCACAGGTCCGAGAGTTCTTGCAGATGCATGAGCCGGCTGTAGAGGACAGCAGCAAGTACATTAAACGTGCTACAGCGGTTGAGCAGGTGGCCCATATTCGTGAAGTTGCGCGTGAGCAGGCGCAGTGGCACATCAGCAGGCACTCGTTGCTCAGCAAATGCCAGGTCAGCCTCAGTAGCGTATGCCTTACGCACAAGTGTTTTATGTGCCAGGTAACGCAGATCCTTCACGGTTGCTACCAGCTCTTCAACTCGGGAAGCCTCGACGAGGTGCTCAGCGAGTTGATCCCACAAATAGGGTTCATTTTCAGGCAGGTCCGCCCAACGTGTGAGATTATAGGCATCCAGCAACTGCTCGTGGAGCGCAGGCAGCGCGGCTCCCACTTCTTGTTGCAGGTAGCTGCGGATCACATCGTGCAGGCGAATCGTGCGCGTTGCCAGGTCGAAGGTGAGCAGCAAGGAGTGCCGGTACAACGTCTGGCATAACTCCTCGGTGTCAAAGTCATCCAGGCCACCCGTTGCACCCCACAATTTTTCTAGCGTTGCAAGTGGGATAGCGACATCTTCGGGAAAGATAGCAAGCTCCTGGTAACGAGCGTATTGCTCTCTCTGCAAGAGTTCCAAACTGACACGGAGGGTCGCGCTTACTGCTGCATCCCTGGCCTGTGCGTTCTCTGCGTCAAATGCTGTCAGGCCTCGTTTATCAAGCGCCTTGTTGAGGTAGGCCAGCGCATTTACGAGCGATTCTCCTCGACCAACGCGTTCTCGCAGTACTCCGTTTGCCAGTTTGAGTAACAACGCCCACTCTCCCAGTCGGGCTACGAGCGCACGCAGCGCCTGCCTTTCCCTGCTAGTGATCGCTGCGATTTGTAGGCCAAAAGAGAGCAGTTCAACTGCTTCATCAGGATGCATGGCATCCACCATCAAGCTCTGGGCATTGGCAGGAAGCACATCCTCGTTGCGCGTGGTC
>WNGR01009233.1_pt1 | contig 10617 bp, 8 predicted proteins | sample 5407581 | NCBI WGS metagenome assembly WNGR01 (sample SAMN13153383, study PRJNA577476) | soil metagenome | isolation source: 80 cm soil or saprolite under Garry oak tree replicate 2 | place: USA:California | collected 2016-06-15 | reverse complement strand
TCGCTGGGGGCACATTCCCAGGCCCTACCATCGCAGGAATGAAGGTTGGTTTCAAGGCCTATCATGGACAGTGACAGTGCGTTGACACAGACTCCCAGGGTGACACGTTTAACATCGACGTCATCAATCGGCTCCATGATACGAGGATGGACGTGCCTACAACGATAGTAAGTGTCTTCACCCTCGACGGGACGGTCTGTTTTACTATCCAATCATAGCACTGGCACGGCCTCGATCAGCACAAGTTCAATGCGTTTGATGGGGTTTCATTCGTAACTCAGTGTCCCATCGCTCCAGATGATCATTTCAAATACAAATTCAATGTTCCATCGCAGGCGGTATGTTTCAAACATTGTGTTTGATTGTTACGCGAATTCACCGTGGTTCAGGGCACATTCTGGTATCACAGCCACCTTTTGAACCAGTATTGCGACGGGTTACGCGGTGCGCTTGTAGTGCGTGATCCAAGAGATCCGCATGCCCATCTTTATGATATCGATGATGGTGTGCCACATCTTTCCACTGCCAGCGCGCCGCTAAAGAAGTCTGATCTAGATTCCACGATTATCACACTTGCGGACTGGTGCGCCTAGTTCTCGGACCCTCATTGTTGGACATCTGAGTTTATGCCACACAAGGTATCATTACCTTGCTCACGACGCACCCCCAATTCCGGCTTTCAACAGTACTCTCATCAATGGTGTGGGTCGTTGGGCCGGTGGACCAGCCGTGGAACTTGCAGTTGTCAAAGTCAGTCCTGGGAAGAGGTTAGCTCTACATGCCTTTCCAACAATGGCAATTTTCTAACACGCCTTCCAGATACCGCTTCCGTCTTGTTTCTATCTCTTGCGACCCTAACTTTACGTTCTCGATCGACAAACACACACTGACAATCATCGAAGTGGATGGCATTAGTGTTCAGCCGTTGGATGTAGACCAGATCCAAATCTTTGCTGGCCAGCGATATTCATTTGTGGTAAGTATTCACGTGGTCGCACCCACAGGACGGACACTGAAGCACTTGAATGCAGCTCAAGGCCAATCAGCCTGTTGACAACTACTGTACGTTTACCAGAATTGAATTTCAGCGTAACTGACCTCCTGTCAGGGATCCGCTCGCTCCCGAACAGGCCGGGCGATACAACTGACGACGGGGTGAACTCCGCGATTTTGCGTTACGTTGGGGCTCCGACCGTCGATCCGACTACCAGCCAAACCGGCGGAAAGTTGCCTCTTGTGGAGACGAACTTGCACGTGTGTCATTCTATTCGGTTTGTGTGCGCTACGCCGTGTTAATATACTCTTCATTGCAGCCATTGGTACCTTCACGAGTGGTGAGTCGCCTCGTCTATTTACTTGAAAGCGTCATTCAGATTTGTTATTGTGCAGCCCGGAAAACCCGTCCCCGGTGGCGCCGATATCAATATTAACTTGGAGACCACCATCGTAGGTTTCTGAACTCAGAATTATGGACTTCGGTTGACTGGTCACTGGGATAGAACGATCTTCGCAACGCATTCTTCGTGAATAATTATACCTTCAAGGATCCCACTGTGCCCGTTTTGCTCCAGATTCTGTCAGGGGCCAAGAAGCCACAGGAGCTCCTGCCTGCTGGGAGTATCTACAATCTGACGCGCGACGCATCTGTGGAGCTGACGATCCCAGCTGGTGTGCTTGGTGGCCCTGTAAGTTTTAGCTCATCCTTTCATTCGGACTCTCCGCCTAATTCCCCGATAGCACCCTGTTCACCTTCATGGACATTCTTTCTACGTTGTGCGCAGTGCAGGGAACAGCAGTTACAATTTCGAAAACCCTGTCCGGCGTGACGTGGTTAACATCGGCGATACGGGGGATAATGTCACGATCCGGTTTAAGGCTGATAACCCTGGACCGTGGTTCTTCCATTGCCATATTGACTGGCATCTCACTTCGTAAGTGCTTTGGGCCCGTCCTGTGGATTGCCAATAACCAATTGTGGTGCACCCAGCGGCTTCGCAGTAGTTTTCGCCGAAGATGTTCCAAATGTGCCGACAACGGATGTTACTTCTGGTGAGAGGGTGTTGTTTGACCGGCGTGTTGTAAACTCATACCCTCTTTTATAAGCTGCCTGGAAAGAATTGTGCCCCGAATATGAGGAATTTGTGGCTGCTACCTCCCATTGATATAATACCACTATGATACCTCTACTTAACGGACATTACTGTACACCCCCGCCATATAATAGAGTTTGGTAATCAGACCAGAAAGCTGAGTCAGCTCGGGTCCATGAGTGACACAGCCACGCGTTTTGCCTTTTTCCTTGTCCGTCCGTCACGGTCCCGTTGGTCCCAAGGTCAAGGCCACCAAGGGTGAGTGCTGCACCTCAACCCAACCGGGTTCTTGACCCTAAACCGCGTCTTGCCCTCAATGTCTCCATCATCGCTCAACATGCTCCTTCCATTCGCTAGTTATCTTATATCGTTCATCGTACTATGGAACAAACACATTCTCTATCCCAACCCACTTCTTCTTCCGTTAGTATCCTCAATCTTCGCCTACATATCTTACTCATCGTGGCTTCTTACTCATCTTGGCCAGGCACAATCTTCTGTCTACCTAAATGATTCTGCTCATAACTTAAATCCAAGTCCTCCCGGTCCTAGTCAAAGTGAAGAACTCTTCAAGCGTTCCGTCATGCTCGTTATCTGGTACAAGGTCGGTCCACGACCTCCCATTCATTTCTTTCATTAACGATCAAATAGGCTCATACAACCCCCCTCCGTCTCTTGCACCCTCTGCCCACATTCCCCTTTCTTCAGCTGTCCCAGTTTCCCTCCCTCCTCTCGTCTCTCTCGCTAACACAGAATTCTTTTGTCGACGCGTACAACGCTAGCACTGCGCAATGGGAGCAACACATGATCGAGACTGTCCGGCTTGTCGCCTCCGAACAGCGCGTCCTGTACAAGCTCAGGAAGAGCTTGCTCGACGGTCTCACCGAGGAGGAGTGCCCCGGCCTTCAGGAAGAGGTCTCTGCTCAGCCACGGATTGAGCAGAATGGGAAACTTCCATATCCGCCTCAGCCGTCGACTGGATCCCTCAAACGACGGGCGGCAGACGTTACGCCTGATTCTACTCCTCCAAACAAGTACTATATCCCAGACAGTATGTACCAGGGCACGCCCCAACCAGTACAGGCACACCAAATACATCAGTATGGAGTTCCCGTCACCCAAGCACAAACCTACCCGCAGAATTTATCCACGCCCAAGCGTGCGCAAGGTCAGGCTGTGCCAATCCATGCAACAAATTCGCAGTCCCAGGTACAGACGACGTCTTCGCCCCCCGCCAGCTCTGGCGCAATACCGAAGCAGCAGTTCGTCTATAGCCAGCAGCTTGAACTATATCCAGGAGCGGCGCCAGAACCTTTGGTAGCGACGAACGGAAGTTCCCCCGTGCATCAGTCCGGGCCATCCCCTCCTGCATCCTCCAAGGCCCCTATCCCTCATCACCCTCACCCGCCTCTGAAACGGTGGCCAAATGACTACAGCGTCCAGGAGGTATCCCTTGGTTTTGACCAGATGGACGCACTTGCCAGCGCGCAGCCCTCGCTGACACAGCGCGCGGCCTTTGAGCGCGTATTCGGCTGTCGCTACGTTAAGAGCACAGTGTGCCGGCATCGCGCGGTGTGGCGGCGTGCGGACGACGACGTGCGCGACGGCTTCATCAAGCTCGGTCGCGACGAACGCGCCATGTGGGGTGAATTTGTGCGGCGCGTCGAGGGACGCGCGTCTGGACTGAACATGTCGTCCACTGCTAGCGACTCAGACGTGACGCACATGCAGGGCGTGATGCAGGTACCGCTGCGGCACCTTCCTTTGCGGAGAGACGAGGGCGAGGGCACGCAGGAACCCGTTATGGGTTCGCTGGTGCCGCCGACGCGAGAGGAGCAACCGGAACTTCGCCAGCAGCATAGTGGACTTGCCGCAACCATGGCTTCCGCGTCGGGCCCCGGCCAGGCTGGAGAAGCGAATCATGTGCAGATGCCACATCCTGGTCAGTGTGCTCTTTTTTTTCCTGCAGTGGTAAACACCTGCTGATTTCCCCCATTTCTTAGTAGTATACGACTCGTCTTCGTCCCTAGCGGATGGTCTTCGTGGAGGAGACCAAGGGTAAGGGACAGCTGGACGTGTGTCTGACCTGTTCGGGGTCTTCTCTCTCTTTTTGTTTTTGTTATTTTCGGGTTTCTGTATTTTAGTGTTGTGCAAGATATACCTTCATATTTCACGGTTCTTTATGTTGTCACTCATCTAACATTGAATGTATAGAAGTTGAACTTCTTAGATGTCGAGAAGCACATTAGGTGGGCAGGAGGGTCAGTTACATAAGTACGTGCAATGGCGTACAAACGGACATGTCGTAAGTGCGCCTAGGTATTGGTTTCGTGATAAAACTACAGATGCTTAATGGAACATCAATAGAAGGGTGACCGGTGAACGTTGAATTGGTGAGGGAAAAGCGAAGGAAGGTTCATAATTTAGAAATCATGATGCTTGTCATGATGTAGCTTCCGGAACATTCTATGTAATTCCAGAAAGCACTCTGAGTACACTGGGAGGCTCTACATAGGAGAGGTCCTCACGTACAGTATATAAACTGCTGTACCATAGACCTTAAAATATGAGCTTTTGAGAATCTCAGCACTTGCATCTTGTCTCTACCAAGGTCTTCACTGTAGCAAGCACTGTAGACACTTTGAGTGCCCGGAGCTGGGCACTCGAAGTACTCTTTGTCATCACCTTCCTCTTTGGGAGAAATATCTCACGAATCCCCGAATCCCGGACCGCACTCCCATCGTAACGTGGGAAAGTCGACTTTGGCCAGTGTAAAGTCTGGTCTTGATCCAAGAGCTCATGTCGAGCCGATAACGCCATCGGAGAACACCCAGGATATTGTTGACAATATCAGGGTGAAGAATATCTAGTTGAATTCGAACACCAGAACCACCGTTGGGTCGGGGTCCATCGACTAGTAAATAATCGCACGATTCAAGGCACGATTAGAACGTCAACTTCGTATTGGAGAAGAAATCGTCTCAAGGGACGCAGAAGGACCCACTGACGGCCAAAACAATCCATCAGAATCGGACAACGAGCAACCCGAATCCTTCAACACTAGCATCAGTAACGCTGTCGACAATGTCGATATCCTGCAGACCACACCGAAGTCATGATCATAGATACCCGGGCCGCACTTGTTGAACATTCAAGGCCACAATCTTCAGTCACGCCTCCAACGACAGATACTACAACACTTACAGCGACAACCTATTATTCCAAATCCCTCATCAGTACTCCCAAGCATCGAAGGGGATCCGGAGGAACCGGTAGCGGAGGCGCTAACGGCAACACAGAGCTCTATGGGCGAGAGCCCGGAAACGTTCTACGGAACCCGATCCAAATACAGTACGAGGAATTCTTGTCGAAGACGCGCGCTTGATTGTTATCTTATCTAGAACTCCTGCTGCGCAATACGTATATACTTCCTATCTTTGCGCAGTGGTTCACCTGACTGCTGGCAGTTTGTTATGTTACTATGGGTGATGCCGTCATGACGAACTTGTGACTGCGGGTGCACGTCACATCGACCATTCAATAATGCCCTTTCCCAATCCATTTGCAAGTTCCATCGATACGAGGTGTTTTGCATGTGGGACCTTGTGCGTGACATGACCATTACCTCATCCTATGGCTTGCGGCGGCGCTGTACTGGCTCTTTTAAAAGCTGCGGTGGATTGACATGATACCGCACAATTCTAACACCATGCCTATAGTCCCTCCTGCAACCCCTGAACCGAACGAGGTCGTCTCAGACGAGACATTACACTTCGATTTCCCTGGCCCAGATATCGTTCTTCGCTCGTGCGACTCCCATAATTTCCGGGTGCCTAAACTTTACATCGTCATTTATTCCCCGGTACTTCGAGAGCTCATACGAAGCATTTCAAACACTTCCGACGTCCCCAACAGTGAAGAACCAGAACCGCTTCCGGTAGTCAAACTACCGGAAAGCAAGGCGACCCTTTACAGCCTCCTCACTTTCGTTTTCCCTGTCGCTCCCATCCTTCCTTCAACCACCGAGAAAATCATGGGGCTCCTAGCCGTGGCTCAGAAGTATCAAATGGACTCAGTTTTGACTCATATCCGAGGCGCCATCGCCCGACAGGATCCACCATTCATTCGCCCAGAGACAGCATTCCACGTTTATTTCCTTGCACAAGAGCACGAACTTCATCAAGAGGCACTTCAGGCTGCGCGAGTTACATTGCGCCTCCCGATGACCATCGAGGGGTTGGAAGACGAGCTCGAATTCCCTGGCATGACAGGCGCCCATCTTCATGAGCTTTGGAAGTATCACGAGCGAGTTCGAACCGATCTCAAATCGGGTGTTCTTGAGTTTAGAAACTTTGGTTTACCAGATGACGTAAAACATCTGTGTTGTACAGCTCCTCGCACTGATAACCGCACTTTTCCGCAATGGCTTGATAATTTCATCAGGTCCATAGCAGAAACTCTTCATCTCTTCGATCTCATCGAATTCGAAAATGCACGGGCACGCCACATCAAGGACGAAACCTATTATTCTGAAACATGTTCATGTGTGGACATATCCAGCCAGGTCATACGCGCTTTCTGGGAGGCCCTGACAGTTGTTGTTCATAGGACGATAGAAAAGGTACGTAGAACCGGTGTGATAGGCTTCATCGCGATAACTAGTACGAACACCCACAGGCAGACTCGACTCTGGCTCTCGTGAAGGAAGAGCCAACCTCCGAAAACTCGGATCCTCCGTCCCTGTTATTGTGTTTGGACATACCTGATGCAAATATTATAGTTCGGTCATCTGACAAAGTTAACTTCCGTGTCCGCAAGTCAGTGCTCGCCATGTCGTCACCATTTTTCAAGGATCTGCTCTCTCTCCCCCAGCCACCCGATGACGAACTTGTAGACGGCCTCCCTGTAGTCCAACTGTCCGAGGACGCTGGCCTGCTGGATAGCCTCATCTCGTTACTTTACCCCATTTCCCCCGTCATACCCGGCTCTTATGAAAAGGTGTTCGCCTTACTCGCTGCCTGCCAAAAATACGACATGGTATCAGTTCAATCCAATATCCGTGCCGGGATCAAAGTTGGGACCTTTCCTGCGCCAATTGAAGATGAAGGCTTCAGTGCATATGCTATCGCGAGCAGCATGGGGCTTGTTCCAGAAATGGAGCATGCGGCTCAACTCACTTTGTATTACCCTATGACATTCGAATCCCTTGGAGAAGAATTGCGGTCGTTCAAAGGGCGGGCACTGTGCGACCTCGTTCGCTATCGCAAACGTCCCAATGAACTTCCACCTAGCCCCTGGCCCTGATGGTTGCAACCATCCACTCTGTCAGGCGGCTACGGCAAAAGAGAAGGACGAGAGGGGAAAACGGACCAAGAATCTTCCTTTACGCTTCTCATGACTGTAGTTCTCTACGATTAGTCTTAGTGTAGGGCTTGTAACCGGAATATAAAAATAACAAAAAACGGACCAGAAGAACCTCTGCACAATGAGGACGACATCGACGATCCTCCAGGTCGCAGTAGACGACGGGCACGCCTTTACTGGCACCTAGGTCGTTCGCTTCCCACAAAGACCTGAGAAAGCTTCGTCTGACGGTCGAATGCATACATACATGGGCTGCGTAGCCGTCTCGCAGGGCTCAAAGACATACACCCTCAGGTCGACACTTGACCACGTGCTCATTGAGCGTGCTGCACTGACCAACAAGCACATATTCGAGGTGGAGGCTGCGGATGCGCCGGACGACGTTGACGACGCCGAGCCTGGCACGCGCAGGTATGGCAGTCTCATCGCGTGGAACAGTGCGTCCCATACTGTCTCACTTTATACAAGAGCGAGCGGCCGACATGTCGTTATGACGCGAGTAGGACGGAATCGTTTCAAATATTGCTATACCATGCCAACAGTCCCGGACCCGGAAGTCGTACCTTAACCTTTACATGTCAACGTCTATCGCAACAAACATGCGACATTGACCACGCACAGGTTTACAGAACCCCCGGAAACCGCAACGGGTCCGAGTCAGTGCCAACAACCCTTATGACTAGCAATCCTTGCTGGGAGGTTACACGGTAGTACTGCATCTGCTACCGGTGCAGCAGACACATCGGGCAGCGGGTGAGTGGAGTGCTTACCTTTGGTTGTTTCCATTTCTTATCGAAGTGCCTTCGTCAGCTTGTCTGCGGGTGACATTGTCGGCATCGCATTAGGGTCGCTTGCCATGTTAGTTGCTGCTGGAGCTGTCGCCTTTTACATCATTCTGCGCAGGAAAGACGGAGAGCGGCCTCCATACGAACCTGTTGCATTGACTGGTGACTCTCGAATTACGGCTTCTGCGTTATCAGGAACAAGCGCGAGCACCATCCTCAAGCGTGGCTGAACTACAATCTCAGTTCCTGGATCAAAGCACGATAGAAAATATGTCTGAGTCTCCTATCGAGGTATGTGCTGCAGTGCTTCTCCGATGCGTTAGGTGATCCGATTCGATACAGATCCCAGGATGGAGACGCAACCAACGCTGACAACCTCTCCAAGTTGAGCGATGATTTGGACAGGACTCTCTGACAGCACTTTTTTTGCTGACGTAAAAATTTGGCCCATTCGCTAGCTAATCCTGCGCTCCATGTATTTATTTTGTATGAAATTACTTCGTGGAGTTGCCCCAGATCAGATACAACCTTGTTTGGTTCGGCACTAAGGTATTGCTGCTCCTATGAATGAAAGATCTCGTTATTTACCATTTCGGCCATGGAGAGAATCATTATCGGTATGATTGAAGCCATACGAAAAAAAAAAAATTCAACAGCTGGGTTCTTGTGTGACCTGAAGACTGTGCAATCTGTGAGCCATCTCGAACTCCAAGTGTTCTTGACCCAATTTTCCGCCCCAAATGTCCCGCCTTGACAGATCCATCGTTCCACCGCCAAGTGCATCCTCATAATCCCAAGTGGGCTCACCTGCGCCCTTCATATTCTTCAGCACACCTTGAAGAAAATGGTCACGGAAAAGGTCATCCAGGGGCCGCAAATTGGGGTCAGTGATGTGATCGAGTTTGAGAACCTTTCCAGCAATATCATCGTAGCCGGGAACGAACGGAATGACTACATGACCGCGCTTTCAGAACGAACGTAAGAACTGAAACCGGGTATAGATGAAAAATACAAACATCAGGATTGACAGCAAACTTGTAGTTATCCCATGCGTCATGCAAATCACTCCGAAGCAAAATCACATTTTGAATTGAGTCGATTTTGGTAGGTCCACCGAGTTCGGGAAGAGTCGCAGGATCCGTGATACGACTCAGATAGCCTTTGTTGACCCACTGGATATTCAGTGTTAGCTTATTGGGAATAAAGGGGGCATGACAGATGTACATCCACATCATGCGCGCATGGAAAAATGTGTGCTTCCCTGAAACGACTAAAGTCACCTCTAACAACCGGGAGACTGGATATGAGGCAGCAAGGGTCACGGGCGCGTGTACGTTCTCGGTAGGCTGATGTCTGCAGAAAACCATTTTGGTTATGTATGCCTTGTGGGGGTGTGCGACATACCCTTAAAGGAGTATTCGTGATGGTTGGATGGCGGAGACGAGACGAAACGGGCGTCAAACCTACAGAGATCGGGGTACCATCTACAATAAATCATGTGAACAAACACGAATCATAAGTGACAGTCGTTAGATACCTGGTCGGAGAAGGATATATGTTCCAGGGCGTGGGAATTCGCGGTTTGGGGGACAAAGGGCCCCTCGTCGCCCGGGCACACTTTCGTCGTATTCGAAAACCGCCCAATCACCCTTGGAAAAAATAACCGTGCGCACGCATCCGTAAAACAGTTCCCAGTCAATGAACCCGTACTGCCAGAAGCCTAGATGAATAGAAGAGGTTAGAAGAACGTCGAAGCCTGATCCAATTCAACAGCTGACTGGACAAGGTATTGCCATCGAAATCGCGAAGGATAACGTCCCTCATGATTTCCCAGTGGGTCAACAAAGGCTATCCAAGCCGTATCACTGATCCTACGACCGAACTCGGCGGGCCTAGCCTGTGTTCGACGCGAACTCGAGTTCTTCGATTCCCAAGTCGATCCATCACAGGCCTGAGGCCGCTGAGCAGCATGTACAAGTTTTTTTTCTTTTGGTTTAGATCAATTTATATTCCGGGGTGCAGATCTAAGATTAAGACCGGTCGTAGCGAACTACAATTAAGAGAAGCGTACATGCGCGGTGGGCATGTACAGTATAAGTTGGGTCCCCCATTGCTACAATATATCGGGAAAGTATAGAACGTATGGGCCATGTGAAACGCAACGCACGATACGTGACGACTTACTATGTAATAACGTCGCAGGTACCCCAAAACAGCAGAGATCGTCTAATATCATGTAGCCCAGGGCAACCGCCTTCCTCTCCACAGCCTGTTGGGCACCATCTCGTAAAAGTACGGCACCATCTTCTCCCGAAGTGTGCGCTCGGCCTGCTCCTCACTCATACCCATTGGCGCTATAGTTGCCAGGATGGCCCTCC
>WNGR01008820.1_pt1 | contig 10617 bp, 9 predicted proteins | sample 5407581 | NCBI WGS metagenome assembly WNGR01 (sample SAMN13153383, study PRJNA577476) | soil metagenome | isolation source: 80 cm soil or saprolite under Garry oak tree replicate 2 | place: USA:California | collected 2016-06-15 | reverse complement strand
GGGTGCTGGATCTTGCCGCACCCCGCGCACTCCAGGTTGCAGCGGAACAGCGGCTCCAGCATCAGCACGAGCGGGTACCGCTTCCGCCCCCGGAGCTTCTGCGTGACGATGTACTTGCCGACCACGAGGGCCTGCTTCAGTGGGATGCCCAAGTCACGCTCCTCCTCGACTGCGGGATGAGGCCGTTCTCGGCGAACCAGGCGACGGCGTCCTGGAAGGCGACACGGACCGGTGTCTGAGGCAGGCCGAGCTCGCGCACGGCCTTTTCGGGATCGAAGAACATCCGCCGGCGCGCCATGCGCACCGCCTCGAGCGCGATCGCGGGCGGCCGATGCGTGATCCAGGTGGAGACGGCCGTGCTCACCGCGCCGGCCGCCCATGCCACCGCATAGGGCAGCCTCAGGCGCGGCGCGGAGAGACCGGTGATCTCGGCGAGCTCGGCCACGATCTCGGCCAGCGTCATGTTCCGATGGCCCAGGATGTAGCGCTCCCCGACGCGCCCGCGCAGGGCGGCGAGCAGGTGGCCCTCGGCCACGTCGCGCACGTGGACGATGTTGAGCCCGGTGTCGACGATGGCGGAGAGCTTGCCGCGGGCGAAGTCCACGATGAGCTGGCCGGTCGGGGTGGGCTTGGCGTCCCACGGTCCGATGGGCGCGCTGGGATTCACGACGACGACCGGCAGCCCGCGGGCCGCGTACTCGAGCACCGCCTGCTCCGCCTGGAGCTTGGAGCGCTTGTAGTGGCTCGTCAGCTGACCGCCCAGCATGGGCGTCGTCTCGTCGCACGGGGCCGGATGCGCGGCGAGTCCGATGGTGCCCACCGTCGAGGTGTAGACGATCCGCTCCACCCCGGCGGCGAGGCACGCCTCCATCACGTGGATCGTGCCCTCGACGTTGCTGCGATAGATCTCGCGGGGATCCCGCGCCCAGAACCGGTAGTCCGCCCCCACGTGGAACACCCGGCTACAGCCGCGGACGGCTCGCGCCACGGCCACGGGGTCGCAGAGGTCGCCCACGACCAGCTCCACGTCGAGGCCGGCCAGGTTGCGGCGATCGGAGGTCGAGCGCACCAGGGCGCGCACGGCCTCGCCGCGTTCCGAGAGGAGCCGCGCGACGTTGGCGCCGATGAAGCCGGTCGCTCCGGTGACGAGCACCTTCTGCATCGTGGAGGAGGCTCTAACACAATCGTGGCGCTCCAGTAGGCCACGGCTGGGTCTAGTGGCCTAGTACGGTCGAGGCCTCTGCTCGCCATCGCTCCGCGTCGGGATCACCCGCTTCGGCGGCTGCCGTCGCGAGCTCGAGGGCCCGCCGGTACGCGGCGCGAGCAGCGTCGGGTGAGTCATTCTTTCGGAGCGCCTCCCCCAGTACGAGCTGGTTCTCGGCCGATTCGGGGAACAGGCTGGCTGCCGCGCGCGCCTCGCCCAAGGCGGCCTCGGGATCTCCCGGCCCCATCGGCCAGCCGGGAGCGCGCAGCAGCACGAGCGCGAGGACGCGGTGGGGGCCACCGGAGTCGAGCGAGGGTGCCGCGGCGATAGCCCTCCGGAGCAGGTCGACCATCCGGCCCAGAGCGTCCTTCCCGGTCGAGCGGTGCTCGCGCGCTTGCTGACCGAGCGCGAGGGCGAGCCGGTAGTCGCACGCGGCCTCTGCGGGCGCGCGGCGCTGACACCACTGGCCGAGCTGCACCTCCTGCTCGGCGAGGCGCGCGCGGACGGAGGCGTCGCGCTCGCGTTCGATGCGGAAGGCCATGGTGCGCATGGCCCCGAGCAGTCCGTCGACGCTCCGCTCGTCGGCGACCCCGGCGTCGAGGTAGAGCGCCTGCGCAGCCTCCGCCTGGCGCGGATCGCCGCGCCGGGCCCACGCGGCATCGGCGGCGCGGACGAGGTCGGCCGCGCTCCTCGCGCCGGCGCTCCCCGGGGCGAGGTTCGAGACGGGGGGCGGCTCGCGCAGCGCGGGCGCGCAGGCGCTCGCGACGATCGCCGCCAGGCCCGCCACCGCCCGCCTCATCGGGTCGCTTCCGCGTAGGCCTTGCGAGCGCGAGACAGCGCCTGCTCGTCGAGGGCGGTGAAGCGCGTCATCTGGATGGCGTCGAGGGCGGCGGCACCGGCCGGGTCCGACGGCAGCGCCTGCAGGGCGGTCTCGACGGCGCTCCATGACCGGGGAGGGAGCCGCGCATCGACGACGGCGATCACCCCGCCGGGGAGAGGCGGCGATCGCGTCACCACCTCGAGCTGAGACGCGAAGGGCAGCGAAGCGAGCGCTGCCTCCTGCGCCCCGTCGAGGAGCACCGCCACCTTCTCGCCCGCGGCGGCGCGCCGCAGCGCGGACAGCACGGCGCCTGACTGGACGATGCGGGCGCTCGCCGGCAGCCGGCCCCAGCTCCCCAGGACCGGGCCGCGCACGAAAGCCGGCGCGAAGCCGGCGGTGGAAGCGACGGTGAAGCCCTCGAGCGCGGAGGGGCTCGGGACGCGCCCCTTCGCGGCGACGAGGGCCCACCGCTCCGCCGCCGGGCGGCCCTTCGGTACCGCCTGCAGCCGCGCACGGAGCGCGAGCTCGTGCTCGTGCTTCAAGTAGAAGGGGAGCGAGACGAGCGCCAGCGCCGCGTCCTTCGCCCGCAGGCGCGCCACGCCCGACGCCTCGGCCTCGTCGTAGATGGCGCCGAGGGCGGTGGCGGGCAGGCCCGCCCTGGCGGCGAGCGCCGCCGCGAAGGCGTCCATGGTGGGCTGCGCCTCGGCGGTCGTGCCGGGTGAGCCCGGCGCGCAGACGACGAGGAGGTGCCGCTCCGTTGGCGGCGCTGCCAGCGCTGCCGGCGCGGCGAGGGCGAGGGCGACGAGCGCGGCGACCTTCATCCGAAGAGGATAGCGCGTAGAAGTGCGCAGGGCGCGTTCCCGGGCTAGAGTTTGCCCACCGTGACCACGCCCTTCCCGATCGAGGATCACCTGCGGCGCGTCTCCGGACGTATCGAAGGCCACTTCCGGGTGCTCGCCGGCGAGTGGCGGCGCAGGACTCCCACCCGGCTCGGCGATGCCCTCGAGTACGCGCTCCTCGGTGGAGGCAAGCGCCTCCGGCCGGCGCTCGTCCTCGCCACCTGCGAGGCGCTCTCCGGAGACGCCGGCGACGATGGGCTCGCCATGCGGTTCGCGCTTTCGCTGGAGATGATCCACACCTACTCGCTCGTGCACGACGACCTCCCGTGCATGGATGACGATGACCTCCGGCGCGGGCGCGCCACCGTACACAAGGCCTTCGACGAGCCCACCGCGCTGCTCGTGGGGGACGGCCTCCAGTCGCTCGCGTTCCGCCACCTGCTCGCCGGGGGCGACGAACGCGCCGCATTGCTGGCGGCGCTCCTGGCGGAGAATGCCTGGCGCATGGTGCAGGGGCAGGCACTCGACATGGAGGCCCAGGGCCGTGCCCTGGCGGAGCGCGAGGTCCTCGAGCTGATGGCGGGAAAGACCGGCGCGCTCATCACCGCCGCCGTGGTGGGCGGGGCGATCGCGGCCACCGGCTCTCCGAGCGGGCTCGAGCCGGTCGGGCAGCTCCTCGGCCTCGCCTTCCAGATCGCCGACGACCTCCTCGACCTGACGGGCGACGCGGCCACCCTCGGCAAGCGCGTCGGGAAGGACCAGGCGGCGGGGAAGGCGACCTTGCCCGCGCTGGTGGGCGTCGATGAGGCGCGGCGCCGCGCCGACGCCGCCTGCGACGAGGCGCTCGCCATGCTGGCGCCGCTGGGCGCGCCCGCGGACGCGCTGCGCGCCCTGGCCCGGTTCGTCGTGACCCGTAAGAAGTAGGGCCTGCCGTGTCTGCGGCGGGGGACAAGCCCCCGCCCTACACGAGCGTAGGGCGGGGGTTCATCCCCCGCCGCTCGGAGGATATCCGTTCAGTACGGATATCCGAGCTCGACGTAGACCTTCCAGCTCTCGCCGAGCCCGTTCGCCACGTCGATGCGGCCGAGCACGTTCGGGTGGACGAAGGCGCGAAACCCGACCCCGACCGCGGCCTGCGGGCGCGCGAGGGCGGCGTCGAACGAGCCGAAGACCTGCCCGGCGGCGACGAAGGGATCGACCCTCCAGTCGGCAGTGACGCCGAAGATGTGGGTCTGGAACAGCCGGATGCGCTGCTCGAGCTCCAGCGTCCACGCCTGCGTGTCGATGAACCGGTCCAGGGTGAACCCCCGCATGAGCAGCGCACCTCCGAGCGAGCTCTGGCGGTAGAAGGGCGCGCGGCTCGAGCTGACAGCGCTCCAGGAGAGGCGCGCGGCGCCCGAGACGCCATCGAGCTCGGGCACGATCCCGCGCGCCTCGGCCCCGGCGCGCAGGAAGGTCGGAGAGCCCGCCAGGCCCTCCACCACCGCCCCCGAGACGTCGAGGCGAAACCCGCGCTCTGCGTAGTCGCCGCCGCGACGGTCGTCGTAGCGGAAGTCGAGGCCCTGCGAGGCGAGCGTGGCTCCCCCCATCCCGGGTGCGTCCGGGAAGGCGCGCCTTGCGAGCGGCAGGCCAGGTACGCCGATGGCCTCGACGAGCAGGCGCTCGAGTCCGAGCGTGACGCCGAGGTTGAGGTGTTCGGCTATGTTCATCCCCCTGCGCACCGCCAGGATCGCGCGCACGCCCGTGTAGCTCGACTCCGCCCCGACCGGCGTGTCCGGACCGAGGCCGAAGAACCGGAAGAAGACGTCGCGCTGGAGGCGCACCGTCACCTCGTCGGTGGAGGCGCCGGCCGACGTCGGCAACCGCTGCCACAGGAGGAGCGCGTTGGAGTTGATCCGCGTGCTGGCCGACGCGACGAGGGTGAGGGACTCGTCCTCGCTCGGATAGTAAAACCAGCGGAACGTGCCGGTGAGGTGGATGACGGAGTTCCAGGTCACGCTGGGCGCGATGATGGACTCGGTACGCTCGCCCTCAGGGCAGACGCGGAGGAAGACCGGCAGCACGCCCCAGGTGTTGCCCTCGTTGGGTAGCGTCGCGTACACCGGAAGCGGGAGGAGCTGCGTGGTGAGCCCGGGTGGACAGTCGCCGCTCGCCGGCGCCGCGCAGAGGATCGCCAACGCGGTGAGCAGGACGCGCGGACCTCGTGCGCGTCGCCTGGGCTCGCCCGCTCTCCGGCCGAGCGATGTGGGGAAGGGTTTTCCGTCCGTCACGTCCGACCCGCCGGGGGAATCGTTACACCAGAAGAGCGTTGAAGTCGTCGAGAGAGCTCGGTAACTAACAGCGCTCGATGCCGAGCACCGCGTCGGAGCTCTCCGACCACGCTGCCAGAGCAGCCTCCTCGCGCCGCGGCTGGCGCGAGTGGCTCCTGCCGTCGCGCTCGATGCCGCGCCGGTTCTGGCCGTCAGGTCTGGGGCTTGCGTACGTCCTGGCGGTGGGTCTCCTCGGTGGCCTGCGAGCCGACCACGTGCTGGTGGGCCTGCTCGGCTTCCTCGACCTGTACAACCACAAGTCGCGCCTGTTCCTGAAGCTGTTCTTCCCGTTCATCTTGACGGGCGTGCTCTTCGATTCGATGCGGTACTTCTACTGGCAGGGGATCGCCGGGCGTGTGCACGTCGTCGAGCCGTACCTCTTCGAGCGCGCGTGGTTCGGGGTCGGCGGCCGGACCCTGAACGAGGTCTTCCTCACTCACCACTGGGCCGTCCTCGATCTCCTGTGCGGGTTCGCGTACCTCGTGTACGTGGGCGAGTACCTGGCCATGGCGTTCCTGCTCTTCTGGCGCGGCCAGCACGCGCGCGTGAGCACGTTCGCGCGCTCGTTCCTCATCGTGAACGTGATGGGGTACGTGACGTACTTCGCCTACGCGGCGGCGCCCCCTTGGTACGTCACCGAGTACGGCCTGGGGCCGGCTCGCACCGACGTCAGGCCCGCCGCCGCGGCGGCGCAGCGGTTCGATGCACTCCTCGGCACCCGCTTCTTCGACGAGATGTACGCGAGAGGGGTGGACGTGTTCGGAGCCTACCCCTCGCTGCACGTCGCCTACCCGCTCATCGCGGCCATCCTTGCGTTCCGGCTGGCCGAGCTGCGCTGGGCCCGCTGGCCCGCGGTGCTGTTCTTCCTCCTCATGTGCCTGAGCGCGGTGTACCTGCAGCACCACTACGTCACCGACGTGGTGCTCGGGGTCGCCTATGGCGTCGCCGCGCTCGCGGCCGTCTCGGCCTGGGAAGGCCGCGGCTCACGGGTCACTGGCTGACGAGGTGACGGCCGCGAACGACCGGGCCACGCGCGTCCTCGCCCGGATCGTCCGGGCGCGCGCGCCGATCCTCGTGCTGTATGCGCTGCTCGTTCCGTTCGCTGCGATGGTGGGGGCGCGCATCCCGAGCGAGGGCGCCATCGATCGGCTGATCGTGCCGAGCGATCCGGACTACGCCGCGACCCGCGCCTTCCAGCGCATCTTCCCCGAGGTGCAGACGGCGCTCCTGGTCTTCGAGTCGGAGGACCCCTGGTCACCGCAGGCCATCGCGCGCCTCGACGCCGCCGAGGCGGCCCTCCGCGGCGTCCCACGCGTGGGCGCGTTCTCGATCCTCGACGTGCTGCGGCGCTCGCGGCCCGGCGCCGGCACGGCGGAGCTGCGCCGGCTGGCGCTGGGCACGGAGTTCTTCCGGCGCCAGGGGCTGGTCGGAGACCGTTTCCTGACCGTGATGGTCAACCTCGACGTGCGCAACCCCGCGGAGCGCGACCGCGCCCTCGCCGACGTCGACACGGGGCTGGCGCGCGCCGGGGTGGGTTCGGTCCGCAAGATCGGCGCGCCCTTCGTGACGTCCTGGCTCGAGCAGCAGTCGTCCTCGGCGTCGGCCCGCTCGTTCCCCATCTTCGGGGTGTTGCTCGTCGCCATCGCGCTGTTCCTCTACCGGTCCTGGCGGGCGCTCCTCGCCCTCGTGCTGGCGCTCGGCGCGGCGGTCGCGCTCGGCGTGGCGGTGGGGGCGCTGCTCGGCTTCTCGTTCACCATCGTGTCGGTGCTCGTCCCGCTCACGCTGCTCGTGACGACCCTCGCCTCACTCGTCTACCTGCACTCGCGCTTCGTCGACCAGCCGCCGGACGTTCCGTTGCACGAGCACCACCTCCAGGCGCTGCGCAACAAGCTCCTGCCGGTGACCGCCTCGACGCTCGCGGCCGCCCTGGGGTTCGCCGCGCTGGCCGTCTCGCGGATCCGGCCCATCCGCGAGCTGGGCATCTGGACGGCGATCGGACTCGTCGTCGGCTGGGTGGTGGCGTTCACCCTCTTCCCCGCGCTGCAGCTCGCGCTCAGGACGCCGACGGGCCGCAGCGTCCCGGTCCGCCACCTGCTGTACGACCGCCTCGCCCACGCGCTGCCGGCGGTGACCTACCGGCACCGCTGGGCGCTCGCGGGCGGGGCGCTCGCCGCCTGCGCCGCCGGGCTGGTGGCGCTCTTCGGCGCTCCTGGACTCGTCAGGGGCTTGTCGGTGGGGGTCGACACGCTCGCGTACCTCGACCCCTCCACGGCGCTGTACCGCGACCTGGCGTGGTTCCGCGCGAACGTGATGGACCTCAACGTCGCGCGCGTGTGGATCCACCTGCCGCGCGCCTCGGCGACGGAGCCGGAGGTCCTGCGCCAGGTCGATCGCTTCCAGACCGCGATCGAGGCGGCGCCGGACGTCACGGGGGCGACCGGCCCCACCACGCCGCTGCGGCTGCGGCGTTACCTGGCCGGGAACGGCGAGGTGCTCCCGCAGGACCCCGAGGCCTTCGAGCGCGCGGCGGCCGATCTCGAGCAGCTCCTCCTGACGGAGCCCGACCTGCGCGGCTTCATCGACGTGAAGGGGCTCGCCGACGTGCAGCTCACGGTGCTCTTCCGGAACGGCGACGCCGCCGGCTACGCGGCGATGTCCGGCAGGGTCGCCGCCGCCTGGGACGACGTGCGCGCCGGCGCGCCGGCGCTCGAGGGCGCGCAGATGCGGGTGGTCGGCGAATCGCTCCTCCAGGTCAAGGTGGGGGCGAGCCTCGTCCCCACGCTGGCGGAGAGCTTCTCGCTCACGGTGGTCCTGATCTTCGCTGTCTTCCTCGTCCTCTTCCGCAGCGGCGTCGAGCGGCTGCTCGCCATGATCCCGTCGATCTTCGCGCTGCTCGCGACGTTCCTCGGCATGCGCCTGCTGGGGGGCTCGCTGAACGTGGCGACCATCATCATCGCCACCACCGTCCTCGGCACGACGGAGAACGATCAGATCCACTTCTTCCACCACATGCACGAGCGCGCGGACGCCGGGCTGGAGGACCGGATCCGGCACGCGCTGCGCGTGTCCGGGCGGTCGATCGTGTACGCCACCCTCATCAACGCCGCCGGCTTCCTCGGGCTGGCGGTGTCGAGCTTCCCGCCCATCCGGCAGTTCGGGCTCATGACCTCCGCCGCCTTCCTGCTCGCCCTCTTGGCGGACTTCACCGCCCTCCCGGCCAGCCTCTGGCTCGTCTCGCGGCAGCGTCCCGAAGCCCGCCCGCCTCCGCCCGGGTGAGCGCACGCCGGGTGGCGGGCCACGCTCGCCCGCGGCATGTAAGCGCGGTTCGCGCCATCGCGCAGGCGGGGCAGTCCCCCGCCGGGAGGAGGACCCATGCCCCTGCAGCGCATCGATCTCGCCGCCGGCCGTGCCCCCGACCAGCGCCGCGCCGTCGCCGACGCCGTGCACCGGGCGCTGGTCGAGACCTGCGGCGTTCCGGAGCAGGACCGCTTCCAGATCGTGGAGGCGCACGAGCGCGGCGTGATCGTGTTCGCGCCCGAATACCTGGGCATCCGGCACCAGGATCCCGTGCTCGTCCAGATCACGCTCAACACCGGCCGGACGCTGGAGCAGAAGCAGCGGCTCTACCGCCGCATGGCCGAGCTGTGCTCGGCGGCGGGGGTGCCGGCGAACGACCTCGTGGTGAGCCTCGTCGAGGTGACGAAGGACTGCTGGTCGTTCGGCGATGGCGTCGCGCAGTACGCACCCGCCGCGCCGACCGGGTGATATGAGGAGACGCATGTCCGACCCGCTCGCGACCCTCGAACCCCGTCCGCTCTGGCGCTACTTCCTCGAGCTCTCCCGCATCCCGCGAGGCTCGAGGAACGAGGCGGCGGCCGCCGCCTGGGTGGCGGAGCAGGGCAGGGCGCTCGGGTGCGCGGTCGAGCGGGACGCGGCCGGGAACGTGCTGCTCCGCAAGCGCGCTGCGCCGGGGCAGGAAGGGCGCCCGACGGTCGCGCTGCAGGCGCACGCCGACATGGTCTGCGAGAAGAACGAGGGCACTCGCCACGACTTCGAGAAGGACCCCCTCGACGTCTACCGCGACGGCGACGTGCTCCGGGCGCGCGGCACCACCCTCGGCGCCGACAACGGGATCGGCGTGGCGGCGGCGCTGGCCGCGCTCGGCGATCCGGATCTCCGCCACGGCCCGCTCGAGGTGCTCGTCACGGTGGACGAGGAGACCGGGCTGACCGGCGCGAACGCGCTCCGCCCCGGCTGGCTCGGCGCGACGTACCTCCTCAACCTCGACAGCGAGGAGGAGGGTGAGCTCACCATCGGCTGCGCCGGCGGGCTCGACACGGTCGCCACCCGCCGCGTCACGCGCGCCGCTCCCGCGGCCGGCCAGGTGGCGCTCAAGGTCAAGGTCTCGGGGCTCAAGGGCGGCCACTCCGGCACGGACATCGCCGCCGGGCGCGGGAACTCGATCCGCATCCTGGGCCAGGTGCTGGCGGCCGTGGCGAAGCTGGGCCCGGTCGAGCTCATCTCCGTGCGCGGCGGGAACAAGCGGAACGCCATCCCGCGCGAGGCCTCGGCGCTGGTGCTGGTCGGTCCGGCGCGGGAGCCCGCGTTGCGCGCCGAGGTGGCGCGGCAGGAGTCCTCCTGGCGGGCGGCGCTGGGCGCCTTCGATCCCGGCCTGGCCATCACCGTCGAGGAGGGGAGCGCCGCGCCGGTGCTCTCCGCCGCCGACGCGCGCGCGGTCATCGGGCTCCTCCTCGCCGGGCCGCACGGCGTCGAGGCGATGAGCCCTGACATCCCCGGGCTCGTCCAGACCTCGACCAACCTGGGCGTGGTCGACACCCGCGCCGACGCGGTGGAGGTGAACTTCCTCACGCGGAGCGCCCTCGACGCGTCGAAGGAAGCGCTCGCCGCCCGCATCGCGGGCGTCGCCGGCATCGCGGGGTTCGAGGTGGGTCAGACCGGCGGCTACCCCGGCTGGAAGCCGGAGCCTGGCGCGCCGCTCGCCGCGCTGGTGGACGGCGTGCACCAGGAGCTGTTCGGGAGGCGCATGCTGGTCCGGGCCATCCATGCCGGCCTGGAGTGCGGCCTCATCGGTCCGAAGTACCCCGGGCTGCAGATGGTGTCCTTCGGTCCGACCATGTGGGACGCCCACACGCCCGACGAGCGCGTCAGCATCGCGTCGGTGCAGAGCTTCTGGAAGCTGCTGCGGGGCGTTCTGGAGCGCGTGTGAACGGCATCTCGGCTCGCGCGCTCAGCTCCGCGCGGGCGCGTATGGTGGTCGAGGTCGCGGTCGCGGTCGCGGTCGGGGTCGCGGTCGCGGTCGGGGTCGGGGTCGCAACGATTGAGCACACCCCCTCGCCCCGCGCAGCGGGGAGAGGGCAGGGGAGAGGGGCAGGTTCACGAGGGTTCGCGCGCGCGGCTCCGCATGGGCGTCGGTGCGGCCCTGCG
>WNGR01030205.1_pt1 | contig 10618 bp, 6 predicted proteins | sample 5407581 | NCBI WGS metagenome assembly WNGR01 (sample SAMN13153383, study PRJNA577476) | soil metagenome | isolation source: 80 cm soil or saprolite under Garry oak tree replicate 2 | place: USA:California | collected 2016-06-15 | reverse complement strand
GACCCAAGCGAAGCTCCGGCAGGAACTGCAGTCCGCCGAGCGGCAGCAACTGGCAAGCATGGAGAGCCGCGCGAAGAATCTGCAGGATAAGGGGGATATTGACGGGATCGAGAACCTTCAGGACGATCTCCACAAGTTTGCGGGCCGCGGGGACGATGCCTCGCTCATCCAATCCGCCAATGAACTCGACAAACGGCTCGGTGGCATCGTCCTCGGCCTGCGCGAAAAGCAAGGCGATAAGGCCGCCTTTGAGGCCGCCGTTACCGAATTTAACGCCGCAAAGGAAAAAGGCGATGTGAAGCGGCTGGGCCATGAAGTCACTCAGAAGTTTCTAAAGATTGCCAAGGGTTCGGGAATGTTCCGCGACCTGGCACAGGCCTATGTGGACAAGACGATTCCCGCCGCGATGCAAGAGCTGACGAAGTCCATGGGGCCCGGAAAGATGTTTGTGCCTCCCATCTCGTGTACCGGCGGCCGAACCGGCGCTCCTGCGGCGGCCAATTCTCAATCCGTGTCTTGCGCACAATTGGATGCGGATGTTTCCCTGCAATGGCTGGAGACGCCGACCGTGGAATTCCCGGGGTCTGCAAGTCAGCCGGGAAAGCTGCCCTATACGCTGCGCCTCATCGTGTTCGTTGACCCCAGCGGCAAAGTGAAGGTCGACAAGGACGGAAACGTGGATAAAGATTTCTTCAAGAAGGCCAAGGATGCCTCCAAAAACTGGAAGACGACCATCCCCAAAGCTGGCGGGAAGCCCGTCAGCGTCAGCTTCCCTCTGGCCATCACCTTTCAGCACTAGAAGTCGAGCCCCCAGAATCCGGGTCAGGTTCCTGAAGTTCAAGGTCCACTTCCCGACCCTTCGGGCCTTCGTCCCGGCACCAAACAGGGACAGCTTCGCACGGATTTTGGTTGGTCAGATTAGTCAAGCGCAGCCGTTGTCCTGCGGCGAAGTCCTGCGCAACGGGCTAGAACTTGCTCCAACTGAAGGCGATCTGGTTGAACTTGCCGGGAGGCGGAGCGTTGTTGAGCAACCCGCGGTCATAGTGGACGGCGCTGCCTCCGGAGTCGGTGAAGCTCTTCCCGATAACGGCGCCGTACCAATCGCCTCCGCCGCTGATGGTGATAGGGCAGTTCGGTGCGTAAACAACTGCATAGCTGCCCGAGCCACCCGACAAATCTATCGGCTGGCTCCCGCCATAGTTGAATTGCAAGTCGGACGGCAAGTAAGTGGTGTTGGTAAGGGTCCCCCCGCTTAAGTCCACCGCCTTCGACGCGCCCGCGCCTTCGATGTTTATAATCACCTGACCCGGAGGCGAAATCTGCAGGGCCGAATTTCCGCTGAGCACCAGGCTGTTCAAGTTGTACGTACCCGGTGACAGCGTAAGAATCTTGTTCCCGCTCATGTTGACGTTGCCATAGTCCCCGGGCGGCAGGGTCGTGTCGGCGGTGTAATTCTGATTCGTGGTAGGTGGGGCGGGGCTAATGGCCGGCGGGTTCGGAAAAGTCACTGCGCCGGACAGCGGGGTGGCCGTCTGGTAGGCCGCTGCGCCCGCCGAGCTGGTAATGTCGGCGCCCGAGGCGCAACTGCCGATGTTGGTATTCAAAACGGAAATGCCGCCGTTCACCGTTGTGGTGGCGCCGCCGAGGGTTACGTTTCCGTTGGACCCGATATTCCCACCGGAGCTTTGCTTTGTCGCAGCGTACTCGCCGGCCGTACCCGCGCTCGAATCAAAGCTGTCGGTAAATGCTCCGCCGGAGAGCGTCAAGTTACCGCAACTGTTCCCGGTGCCGAAAACGGCGTATGTGAAAACAGGATTGCCGACAGTCCGCTCGATGGTTTCCGTCACTTGTACTTGCGCATTGCGCACGCCGGTGATATTCCCCTGCGATGTAATTTGCCAGGTTTGCAAGCCTCCGGCGCCTGTGCTCAACAGGGTGGCGGTTACCGAATACGTCGCATTTGGAACCCCGGGCAAAGGCTGATCGTTCAGAGCATTGTTAAATGACGTTTTCATTTCTGCGTCCGAATAATTGCTGTTTGTTCCGTTCATGGTGGAGAGGACCACGTTGGCGCCATTGAATTGCACCGGAGATTTCGTCTGATCGTAGGTGTCCCAGTTCGCGGGGCCCACGTAGTTGTAAGAGAACCAATTCGCGGCGTTTTGCGCGCCGGCTTCCGCCGCGTATCGCGCTTGCATCAGGAGCCTGTAATTCGAGCTCGCCCAAATTTCTGTTTGGGTGACAAAAATCAAAGATACCACGAGCGTCGAAAGGATCAGCAGCGTCATCAGGGCGATGAGCAGAGCCACGCCGCTTTCGCGAGTTCGAGCTGAAGCCTTACGTTTCATAATGCTCCTCATTATTCTCTTTTCCAAAGTCTCTACCATGTCGCCAATCCTGGAGGAGTGGGTTGCAGCCGGGCTGCTTGGCCGACGGTCGCAAGATTGACGCCTGCCACGATGTTGCGCGGCGTCAAATTCCAGAATGATTTCGTCATTGTCTGGAACGCACCGGTCTGCGGGTCTCTTTCAGAGCTTTGTACCGTCAACGTCAGAGCTACGCTGGTCCTGAACGTAAACCCGCCCACAACGGTGTCCGGGGCGTATTGAAAACAAGGGCTCCCGCCCGGATTCGCAACGAGATTTTGGACCAGGACGACAGGCGGATTCACTGCGCCCGCGCTGATGGGGGTTACCGATCTCGAAAAAGTGCCGGCTGCCGTGTCGCAGGTGTACCGGACGTAAACGGGATTTCCATCCCCATTGATATCGCCAAAAAGGTTGAGCTGCGTTGCGGTCGACGAACTGAGAATGCCCTCCGGAAATACGCCTGCGGCGCTAACCGGAGCGTTCAGGATGTGCGCATTCGCGAAAACCGCCGTCACAGTGCTGGGGCTTGAGGCAACATTGGTCACGGTCACAAGTTCCTGCGAAGGGCCCGCGTCTACGAGCAGCTTCTCTCCCACAAAGATTCCCGCGCTGGAAGAGACAGGCACCGACTGAGCGAGGATACTCGTGCCCACGGCCGCGCTGAGAGTCGTGCTCGGAGGAAGCCCCACCGCGCCCGCCTGTCCGATTTCCTGAGTCATCATCTCTGCCGCGCTGCGCAAGTCCTGGTGCATTCCAGCCTGCAGTTGCGTGGACGCATAGCTCTTTTGGTAGCTGCTCAGGGCGGACATCAGTGCTCCGGAGATCGCCAGCATAATCACCATGCTGACCATCAGCTCCAGCAGTGAGAATCCTTTGGTTGTGTTATTGCTCTCTCGGCTCATGGCAAACCTCGCGATCTCTTATTGATTATTCGTCTTCGAGCAAACCAACGTGCTTGACGGCGGCGTGCCCGTCCCGGACGCATTCACCTTGGCGGATACAACCACCGTTGTGGTCTTCAAGTTGCCGGTTGCATTCGTGGTTATGCTCCACGCCCGCGTGTAAAACGCTCCGGCGGCATTGGTCAGTGTCCCGTTGACATCCAGGTAGTCCACATAGCTGGCGGTTGGGGCGGCTGGATCCGTGCTCCCCACCGTACTGCTGCCCGCCATGACCCCTCCGAGCCCGGTTCCGCCCGCCGCCGCGGACGGATATACGGTGGTATCCGTCGCGCCATCGGTAAACCCTAGCGCCAGCAGTTGCTCCATTTTGTCCTGAGCGTATTCCGTCGTTCGTGTCCCCACGTCACCCTGATCATGGTTCTGCGCCACCGCAAGCCCGAATAGGCTGGCGACCCCAACGACGCCGACCAGGAGTATGACCGCGGCAATCATCGTCTCCAAGATGGTCACGCCACTCTGTCTGCTTCGCGGTCTGTTTGTGTATTTAAGTGTTTTCATTTGCTTGGCTCCTAAGGGTTTGCTGGCACTAGAGCCGCTGCCACACCGCACCCGTGTAGCGCCAAGCGCTGATCTGGCCGCTGGCCGAGACGGTTACCGCGCACGTTCTGCCGTTGTTGCTTAGATAGATCGCGTCGGTTCCCCCGTTCACTGGAATTCCTCGAGAGTTGAGCACGATTTGAGGAGTGTCAGTGATTGGGGCGGGTTGGGTCCCGGCCGGCGTCGTGATAGCCCCAAAGCCGAATGTCACTCCGGAGGATAAATACTGGACAGCTCCTCCCTCGGTAACGAAGGCGTTCGCGCCCTTGTCGAATACTTGAAGCTGATAGGTCCCATTCGCAAAGTTAAAACTCAACTGTGACTGGGAGAACTCAGCAGCGGCACGCATCTTGGCCAGCGAAAGTTGACTGGCTAGGGCCCGTGCGTCACCTGCCAGCCGATACGAACGCAGGGTTTCCGCCAGGGAGGGTAAAGCAATGGCGGAGAGAATGAGCAAGATTAAGACTGATATCACCAGCTCAACGACGCTGAATCCGTGCTCGTCTTGTCTTGCAAGTCGCTGCGTCGTCACCGCCCGTTCCGTCTCAAGTACGGTAAATCCCTGAACCAGCCTCGTCATTCTTTTCATTTTGGAACTCCTGTGCCACGCCCACAAATTTGGACTTTGCGAGTGCAATGGCCAATGGGCCAGCTGTACCTTTGTGGTTGGGCTAGGCGTACCACGTCGAGAGTAGTACCCCGTTTTTGACTTTGGCGACTAGAGTGCGCCAGGCAAGCCTTGACCGGCAAGGACCGTAAGTGGCTGTACGTACAGTGGTTACGTCCGCAGGCGCTAAAGAATTACGCTAGTAACCTCGAAGTCTGAGCTCGGCTGGGATCGGCACGTCCCACCCTGTACCTCTATCCCTTGGCGGCGGGGTTCAGTTCGGGGAGTAGTTGGGACAGGTCGCCGCCTCAGGAGATCTTTTCATTCCCTCAGCAACCAAGGCCACTCGGTCGAAGGAGCCGACGCCGTCATCTAACCAGCCAAGCGCCCCCATAACCGAGGATGCCAGTATTAGTTGTAGTAAGCGAAGCCTGACGATCCACGATCGCAAGTATCCAACCACCCTCAATCTGCGCCCTTCTTGCTCCGCGTAGCCAGAGATGGCATTTCGGCTAAGGTTCTTGTCGTAGGCGTGCGCATGGAACTTTAGAAGCGATTTAGATTGAGGTTAGATGAATTTTTGTATTGACACGCCCCTGAGTAAGACGTAAATAGCAGCCAAATGGCTCTGAGTGACTGTGGAAATTCAGCATGTGTTTGCGTCATTCCGTTTGAGCGGGTTGGTGTTCTTCACAGGTTGCCGGGAATTTTTTCCATAGCCATTCTCCATCGCGTTCATTTTTTCCATAGCCATTCTCCATCGCGTTCAGAGTGGCATTTGGATCATCCGGGCGATTGGCTGGGGTTTGATCCCGAGGAGGGTGGTCTATGTACAGGCGTTTTGTATGTCTAACGAATCTATCAGCTGTTCTTCTGGCGTGCTCACTGTCGTTCGCGCTGTTGCCAGTATCCGCGCAAGAAACGACGGCAGGTATTCAGGGAACGGTAAGAGACGCTCAAGGCGCAGTCGTTCCTGGAGCCACGGTCGAGGCTACAAGCCCTGCGCTCGTCGGCGGCCAAAAGGTCACCACCGACGGGGCGGGTTATTACCACCTGACGGCGCTTCCCCCAGGCTCTTACGCTCTGACTCTAAGCGGCAGGGGATTCCGCACCGTCAGGCGGACCGGTATTGAACTCGGCGCCGGCCGCCTGCCTACCATTGACGTGCAACTGGAAGTCGGTTCTATAACCGAGACCGTCGAAGTCTCCTCGGCCGCTCCCATCGTTGACGTCACGCAGTCCAAGGTAGCGGTGGATGTGTCGCGAGAGGTCATCGACTCTCTGCCCAAGCGACGCGATGCTTTTTCGCTGATGACGTTGGCTCCCGGCGCGCGGCAAGAGCCCTTGCAGAGCGTGAATCGCGGCACCGGTGCGCTCCAGGGCTACCAGATTGACGGCGCCAGCGACTCGGAAAATGTTTATCTCGTTGACGGCATGAACACCACCAATATCCAGGACGGAGGCGTGGGTAAGGCCTTCCAAACCGATTTCGTTCAGGAAGTGCAGATCAAGTCGAGCAGCTTCGAGGCCGAATACGGCGGCGCTGTAGGTGGTGTCGTCAATGTGATTGCCGAGCGCGGCTCCAATGCTTGGCACGGCAGCGTTGTGACCTACTTCCAGACCGATACGCTGAATGCCAACGATCCGTGTGTCACCATGGGGGCAGGCGGCACCCCGGCGGCCTTCGCGGCCGGCTCTTGCGGTCTTCGCCTCGATCCAACCAAGGCTCCGCTCAACAGTGCCACGCGGACCGACGGCACGCCGGAGTATTACGTTCCTCAAAAGGACAAGCGCCGCATCCTGGAGCCGGGCTTTACCCTGGGTGGCCCGCTATACAAGAACCGGCTGTTCCTCTTTACGAGTTACATTCCCACGATTGACTCGCAGCACCGGACAGTGAACTTCACTAAAACAAACCCCGGCCCGCGCACCTTCACGAGGAGCTTCACACAGCACAATGCCTACAATCGTCTCGACTACAGCCCATTGAATTCGCTGAAATTGTACGCCTCGTGGAACTACGCGTACTCGCGGACTACCGGCAATTCGCTGCCCGTCGCGGACAGCGCCTACGGTCAGACCAACACGGGCGCCGGCACCGATCCCGCCACCATACGCACGGACTTCGGGTCGGTGAACCCCAACTCGGTTTACTCCTTCGGGGCGGACTGGATGCCCACGTCGAAGCTGGTGGTCTCGGGTCGCTTCGGCTATTGGTTCCTTGATAATCAGGACCGTGGCCACCCCCAAGGTATTCGTTACCTATACAATAACAACCTCACGGCCAGCAACGGCAAGGTTGACGCGAATGGGCGTCCGTTAAGCACGGTTCCTACCAATCCTAACTATAACCCGTGCTCGACAGACTTGGCCATCGGCCCTTTGGCTGACCCCCAATCTCAGCCTAGCGGACGCTGCTTACCGGCCTCGGCCCCGTTTAACAACGCCCCTTTCTCCAACATGAGCAGCAATTTCCAGACCTTGTTTGACGCGTACAGGCGGCATGATCTGCATGTGAGTGCGGCGTACTTCGTTAGCCATTTGTGGGGTACCCATAACTTTAAGTGGGGCTACGACATGATGCGCCAAGCGAACGACGTGCTGTCCGGATATAACACCGCGTTCGTCAACTTCAACTGGACCGATGACTATTCGCCGCAAACCGACGTGAGCGCCTGCGACGCGGTCATCGCCGCCAACGTAGCTCAATACGGTGCTTCCGCGGCGGGCCACTGCCGCGGCAACGTGGGCTACTTCACGGTGCAGGACGGTGTGGACGTGGTTGGCAAAGTCTCAGCCAAGAACCATGGTTTGTACTTCCAGGACGGTTGGACCTTGGGCCACGGCCTGACGCTGAACGTTGGAGTGCGCTTCGACAAGGAGTTCCTGCCTCCCTATCGTGCAGGGGCCGACCATATCAGCTTTGAATTCACCGATAAGATCGCGCCGCGCATTGGTGGCGCCTATGACCTGCTTCACAACGGCAAGGTCAAGATCTATGCCAGCTATGGGAAATTCTTTGACATCATGAAGTACGGCTTGCCACGGGGCTCATTCGGCGGCGATTACTGGCGGAACTGCGTCTATGCCATGGATGATCCTGATTATACGAAGATCACGCCCACCGCTCCCGGCGGCCATAGCTGCGGGCCAGGGCCGGGGCCGGCTCCCGGCGTGACGGTTGGCCGGTTCATCGAGCAGCTGGACCTGCGCAAGAACGTCCTCAACCCCACTGATCCGGGCGTCGACCCGAATATCAAGCCTATGGAACAGCACGAGATTGTGGCGGGCCTGGACTGGGCGATCACGCCCAACTGGGGCCTGGACACCCGCTACGCGCGCAAGCGCCTTGACTGGGCCATCGAGGACATCGGCATCACGGACAATCTGGGCTTCTACATCGGCAACCCGGGCACCGCGTTTGGCGACCTGCTGCACCGTGCCGCCTCGGGCTCCGGGATTACTCAACCTCTCTGCCCGGCGTGCCCGGCGCAGCCAGGTGCCATTCGTAACTACGATGGCTTGGAGTTCCGGTTGCATAAGCGCCCCGGCGCGGGCAAGTGGTGGGGTGCGATCAACTACACTTACAGCAGGCTGTATGGGAACTACGCTGGCTTGACCAACACTGACCCGACCGACGGATCCGGCGGGCGGCACTCGCCCAACAACCATCGCGACTTCGACTGGCCGAGCATGCAGTTCACCCCCAGCGGTGCAGTCATGTCGGGACCGCTGGCCACTGACCGTACCCACACCATTGGCATCTTCGGATACTACCGCATCCCCTGGTTTCACCAGGAGACTGTTCTAAGCTTCAACCAGGCCATCTATTCCGGTGTGCCCGTCAATACCTGCACGGCGGTTGGCGGAACGGCCTCGAGCTGCCAGTTCCTGGAGAATCGCGGCAACTGGGTGAACTTCACTCGTGCTGCCAACGGGGATTGGCAGGCAGGTAGTATCGAGAACGATCGGCGCGGCGATCCTTTCCTCCAGACTAACCTCAGCGTGGCCCACGAACTCAAGGTCAACGAAAAGAACCGCCTTAGGTTTGAGGCCGACATCTTTAACGTGTTCAACCAACGAGCCGCTCAGATTTACAATGAAGCTCCGCAAGCCACCAGCAAGATCAACATGAGGCGGCCGGCGAGTTTTTCTGGCGACCCAGGCTTCGACTGGACCAGGATGCTGGGCGGCTGGGATTACAAGACCGAGCCTAACGTAGAGGGTTTAACCCTCTCAAGCCGCTACGGTTTGCCCATCGCTTTCCAATACGCTCGCACCATGCTACTGGCCATCAAATTCACGTTCTAGCGAGGACCTAGCAAAACGGGGGAAGGCCAACTGCGCTTTCCCCCCTTTTCTCTTTCGACGTGCATCACATGCGCGGCGCAGTTTTATGATTCATACCGCACAGCTTACTGGGGCTCCTTTTCTCAAGATTTTCTGCCTTCCCGCCCCGGGTCCCCATTCGACTGATCCGCGTGCTCCCTGAACTCTCCATCTTCGGGCCTCAAGCTTCCAGCTTCGGGCCTCAAGCTTCCAGCTTCAGAATCTATCTTCTTCCTTCTCAATCATTTGCACACTTATAATTTTTCCTTGACAGCGACCGTAATCATGTGGTAATATGTTCTTTGATTTTGAGACACCAACCCGGTCATCCTCCGTTGCCTCCGCGCTATTTCGCTGCACGCGCGTTTTCCTTTACCTACTTTGCTCCCTTAACCTCCTCTAAGCCCTTTACAATCCGCACTTCCGAGACCCCCCTCCCGCAACTCCTTTATAATCCGCACTTACAAACACCCCCCGGATCTGCGGGAAACAAAGGGCTTATAACCCCTTTAGAATCCGCATTTACGAAAAATTCTCCTGTAAGTCGTTTAGAATCCGCACTTGCAGAAAGGTGGGGGGTGGGGGTACAATGATGCCACCTCTAAAGAAAAACTTTAACTTTCCTGCCCCCCCATTACTCACAAGGAAGAAAGGGGATTCGGATTACTCCTTGCGGGAGAAGGAGATACTGGATAGCACAGAATCATAGGCGGGGCGGAGGGAAGAAAGATCCTTTTCGAGAGTTGTCAGGGTGAGGACACCAATGGTTGAACCGCACCTCGCATAGACGCGATGATAGTAGATGGACGGGCCTTCCTTGGTGCTGTAGCGCACCTCCAGGGCGACCGTTTCGGCGGCGCCGGGAATGCCAGGTGGGAGCGCGGCGTCGATCTTTGGCTCCCGCAAGTATTCGCGGAACATTTTGGTTTGCGCTTCAACGTATTGCTGGAGGGTGATGCCGGGGCCGAGGGGCTCTTCCATCGCCCCAATGCTGCTGGGAAAAGCGTCTTTCGCGTCCAATTGGATACCCAAGCCTTCTTGAATCTGCCAGCCGGGCGGAATTTTGTAAAAAGCCCAGCTCCCAATGGCCAGGGCGGGGGGCTGGACGGGGCGCGCGGGGATTGCGGAGCCCGGTACCGGGGGCCTTGGCGCCGGACGTGGAGGAACTGGCTGTGCTGCAGGTTGATTCTGAGCAGCCGAACCAGGTGCAGACCGTTCGTTCAGGTTAGAAGCACGCTGCTGGGGCGCGGGCTGCGAGGGGGCCGGTGGAGAAACAACGGGCGCGCGAACAGGCGCCGCGGCAGGTGATGGAATTTCTCTAGCGGCAGGGGCCGGCGGAGTTTCTCTCTGCGCAGGGGCGGATGCTTGACCGGAAACTTGTGCGGCGGATGCGGGCAACTGATCGTCCGGCACGATGTGAACAACAAAAATGGTTTGGCCGGATTTGATTTCGTCGCCGGTTGCAAGCATCGCTTCCTGAATCTTCGCGCCATTCAGTAATGTCCCGTTCGTGCTTTTCTTGTCGACGACGCGGCAACCGCTCGGACCGCACTCCACCGCGAAGTGCACGCCCGACATATGATTGTCGTGGGGAATGGCAAACTGCGCGCGGTCCGGGGCGCGCCCGATTACCATGGATTGCCCGCTCGCCAAAGCAATCGTCTTTCCGGCGAACGGGCCGGATTTGATTTCGAGAACTACCGCCACGCGTCTAGCTCCATAGAGAGGCGCACACAGTTTGGAATTCGCCTCGGAAGTTTAGCGGGACAAGAGAAATCAAGGCACTTAGGAGAACTGCCGTTTGACTCGTTTTG
>WNGR01008815.1_pt1 | contig 10618 bp, 11 predicted proteins | sample 5407581 | NCBI WGS metagenome assembly WNGR01 (sample SAMN13153383, study PRJNA577476) | soil metagenome | isolation source: 80 cm soil or saprolite under Garry oak tree replicate 2 | place: USA:California | collected 2016-06-15 | reverse complement strand
TTCTGATTATTGGGTTCGTAGGTGAGCACGATCTCGCCTTGCCGGTTGAGGCTCACACGGTTCTCTGGATCAGGAAGGTCTTCCGACGTCAGCCAGAAGTCGAGCGAGTGTTGCGCCATTGCCTCCAGCGTCCAACCCGGTGCGATCGCCGGCGCCCCGGCCCGCAGCGTCGCCGCGTCAAGCTTGCCCACGAATGAGATATGACCCATCGGAAATGGCCATTCCTTGGTCCCGAAATAAAAATCGTTTACCGAGAGAGTCTTCTGGAAGATCGTAGGGTTCGGGCACTTCGAAATAGCCATCACAACGGAGTTGGTGTGGCCCATGTAGTGGCGCCCGACCACACCAGATCCATTCGCTAGACCGTTCGGGTGCATGTCATTCGCCGAGCGCAGCAGCAACGCCGCTGAGTTGATCGCACCACACGCGCTCACCACGATATCGGCGGAGTACCGCTCCACCTCGCCATTCCGCTCCACAATCAGGCCCGTCACTTCACGCCCGGAACTGCTCGTCTCCAGGGACCGCACCAGCGCGTTCCGCAGCAGCGTTACGTTCGGGTGTTGGAGCGCGGGATCCACGCACATCGTGTGCGCGTCCGACTTGGCACGTACCAGGCAGGGGAAGCCGTCGCACGTACTGCAACGAATGCACTTGCTCTGCTCCGGATTTGCTTCATCGAGTCTAACTCCCAGGGGAGGGTGGAACGGCTTAAGCCCGAGGCTCCGCAGATCGTCGCTCAACTCCTGGATGCGCGGTTCATGGCTGATCGCCGGGAAAGGATAGTCGGTGGTTGCATGCGGCTCTGTCGGATCCTCTCCGCGTTCGCCATGCACCTCGTACAAACGCTCGGCCTCGGCGTAATAAGGCTCAAGATCGTCGTAAGAGATTGGCCACGCCGGCGAGATGCCACCCTCATGCTGCAGCACACCAAAGTCCTCGCGCCGCAGTCGGAACAGCGCGGCTCCATAGAACTTCGTGTTCCCGCCCACATAGTAGTTCGTGTGCGGATGCAGCGGCTTTCCATCCGAGCCGTACCAGTGTTCCTTCGTCTGGTACTTGCCCTCGACATTCACCAGCGTCGAGTCCCAATTGGCCCTCTCGCGCGGAACAAAATCTCCACGCTCAAGAATTAGAATTTTTTTGCCGGAGGGAGCCAGACGGTAGGCCAGCGTGCCTCCGCCTGCTCCGCTGCCGATGATAATTACGTCGTAGTGTGTCGAGTTACTCATGGAAGTCTCCGTTCGCTCCGCAGAATATGCAGTGTCTTTTTGGGTTGTGATACATCTTGCAGCACCGGATAAATCCGTTGGTTGTGCGGCGCAGATACAACTCCGCTGCGGCTAACATGCCCAGGGGCGGCACGATCAGGTAGATCCAGAATCCCCTCCAGATGCCCGATGGAAGCGCGGAGGCCAGCGTCCGCGCGGGGTTCATGCTCATCCCCGAAAAAGGCGCCTCGAAGGTGATATAGGTTGCGACCAGCAGCCCGGCGAAGAGACCCGTGAACCGGCTCAGGCTTGCGTGGTTCGAGACGTAGAGCACCATCGACATCATCAGGAACGAGATGACGAACTCGCCGGCCACTGCCAGCGCAGTCCCGGCCTGCCCGGGATAGGTAGCGGCGTATTGCACCTCAGGGCGTCCGACTGAGCTTCCCAACAGAAGCATCGCGATCACGACGCCGCCGATTCCACCGGCAAACTGCGAAAGGATGTAAAGCGCCGCGTCCCCGATCTGGATCTTGCCCAGCCGGTAAAAAGTAAGTGTCACCGAAGGGTTGATATGAGCTCCCGAACGCTGGCCCCAAGGCGAATAGATCAGTGCAATTGCCGTCAGGCCCATCACCACTCCGGTCATGACGCGGCGAAGAAACGCGGAAGGGATGTTCTGTCGCACCAGTGAAGAGGGAAGCTCGAATAGAACCGTGAAGACACACGCGGATATCATGAACAGGCCGAGCAGCGCGGCTTCAATGCTGTACTGTGGCCACCGTGTGGCGATCAGGCGCACGAAGCTCCAGAAAATCTGCGTCGGCGGATGCGGACTGTCGGCGCCAATTTCACCCTTGGGGGCGCGCAGGTCGTCCGCGTTGATAGTAGAGGAAGGAATCATATGCGTTTGCCAATCTGCGCATCTGAGTCCAGCCCTTCGCGAAAGTTACAAATCGTCGCGCACGAATTGCACAGAGTTGAAACTAACCTGGAGCAACTCACTCTCAACCAGTAGGAAATGGCAGATAAGCTTGATTCGATCGGCGTCAAAGGAGTTGTCCATGATCTTGCATGAAGCAAGGAAGCGTCCCGATAGCTGGAAGCCTCTGAAGGCTCGGGTGAAGTACCGTTGGATCGTTCCGTTCATCGCATTTGAATGGGTGTGGGAGTGGGTTGCGTTTGGATTGAGCAACTGGCGCTTTCTTGAAGTCCTTGAATATCTGGGAAGTTTCTCGGTATTGGTAGCAGTTATCTTCTACTACAGCGAGTCTGGAGACCGTATCAAGCAGAGACACTACCAGGCGTGGCAAGTAATCAATACTGCGCAGGGTAAGGGCGGGAGTGGCGGCCGTATTGAGGCACTGCAGGAACTCAACGAAGACAAGGTTCCACTTGTCGGCGTCGATGTGTCGTCTTCGTTTCTGCAAGGGCTGAAGCTTGAACACGCAAATCTATTGCGGGCTGACTTCAGTGCAGCCGATCTGCGAGGCAGCGACCTGGCGGAGGTCGATTTCACACTTGCGGATCTGCACTCGGCAAACCTCCGGAGCAGCAATCTCAAGGGCGCAACGTTCGAAGGTGCGAACGTGCAGGACGTTGACTTGTTGGGAAGCAATCTCACTGGCGTCAAGTTCAACGGAGCGGACCTGGGCGGGGCTGATATGACGTTGGCCGATCTGCGAGATATCCAGTGGAAGCAACTCAAGAACATAAGGATGGCAAATATCAAGGGAGTAAAGAACGCGCCAGAAGGATTTGTCGACTGGGCACTCAAGAACGGCGCTGTGCAGAAGGAGCCAGAAGACCATTAGAGCGTCCGAGCGAAGGGGTCAGGCCGATCACTTTGCCGAATCCCTGGCGCTCTCTAACATCCGATCCAGAACGGACCGATCGAGATAGCGGCCATCCTGCACAACCGCCCATATCGATTCGGTATTCGATATGTCGTCCAGTGGATTCGCGTTGAGCAAGACCATATCTGCCAACTTTCCTACTTCAATGGTTCCTAACTCAGATTCCCGCTCTAAATAGCGAGCAGGATTTCTGGTGGCGGTCTGCAGAGCCTCCATCGGAGTGAAACCGGCTGTGACAAGTAGTTGGAGCTCCTCGTGAAGGCTGAATCCAGGAAGAATCGATGGATTCGGGCTATCCGTCCCGGCCATGAAGTCTACGCGGGCAGCGTGCATCTGGCGGACTAAATTCAAGATTGCCGGGAAGTTTGGCCTGACGGCGCTGGAGGCTGTGTCTTCCTGTGCCGCTTTCATCCAGGCGACGCGGAGGCGGTTCGGAATGTAAGCCCAGCGAGGATCTATAACGGCCGAGCTAGACGCTATCGTCGCATTTCTGCGCAGCTCTACGAGGGTGGGTACTTGCCAGGTGCCATTATCGACAAGAAGCTGAAACAGTTGTTTCGCTGTCTCTTTGTCGAATGTCTCAAGGGCGCGAATCTGTACGGCGTCATAACGGGGGCGGTCACGCGCGGCAAAAGCTGAGGCAAGTTCCTTCGATAATGACTCCACTTCTGACGACGAGCCGAGAGCTATGCCCGTAAGATGTTCAATGCTCTTTTGTCCTGCAACGGAAGCCTCCGACGCAAGAACCGTGTCGGGTACATGCCCTGCAAGGACAATGTGTTCCGGCCGTGCCTCGTCCGCGATCGCAAAATATGCCTCTCGTGGCAGGAACGACTTCACCTTGATGAAATCGACGCCCATATCATGCAGTGCATCGACCGCGGCGCGCGCTTCTGACGGATTCGAGACAGACACATCACCCTGCCAGGAGGATCCGTCGATTAGGAATCCGGCGATCACCATTCGGGGGCCGATTAAGTCACCCCTCGCGATCGCCTTCCGCCAGATGCATAGGTTGACGTAACGCGTGGAAATCCCCTCGATGGAATCTTCCACATCGCCACCCATATCGCGAACTCCGGTTATGCCGTTCGCGATATAAAGTGGAAAGTATGTCTCCTTCGCGCCGGTGTGTACGTGCATGTCCCACAATCCTGGGATTATGAATTTTCCAGCCGCATCGATCACGCGAGCGTGGTCGGGAACGGCAAACGTACCGGATCCTCCGATAGCAACGATCCTGTGACCTATAAACTCCACGCTCATCTCGGGTTTGGCCGGTGACCCCGTCGCGTCTATCACGGTTACATGGGAGATAACCACGGGTACCGCACTCATCGAGCCGACCTGTGCAACTGCGCCGGTCGAAGATAGCGACCCGGCGCATAAAGAGAGCAATACTGAACGAAGTAGTTGTCGTTGCATGGGAATCGCCCCGCCGTTTATAGATGCCCCGTTGAAGCGCTGGAACTCACCTTGCCAAGTGGCGTCGCGCTCATGGGCCAGGGAGTGCGGACCTTCGGTTCACGCTCAGCGGCGAGTCGGTCAAGGATCGCATCGACAGACAAATACCCAGCGCCAAAGACCAGCACGATCAGCGAAGCAAACAGGAACGTGTAGGGATCGGCGGCATAAAACTTCCCGGGGTCCGAAAAGATCGAGCCAAGTGCCTCTCGGTCAGCGGTTATGTAAGCGACTAGCATGTTGCCGGTCAATACCAGCCCCGTAAGCCTTGAAGCCAGGCCGAGGATCAGAAGAATCCCTCCGAAGAACTCTAGATTGCTCACAAACACAGCATTCGCGTGCGAGAATGGGATGTTCAAACTGGTGAAGAAGTCGGTGACCTGGGGAATATGGTGCAGCTTGCCCCATCCGGATTGGGCCAACTGCCAGCCCCAGTAAAGCCGGATGGCCAGCAGAAACGGTGATTGCAGAGTGTCCGCGAACTTGCGGAACAATCGGTAGGCGGATCTCGTAGTCGAAACTAGGCTGTTAGGCATGGTCTTACCTCATCGATAAAAGTATGGTTCGAAGCATTGGGCCCGATAAAGGCATTCGCATCGTGCCTGTGCATCGGCCTGGCATTGGTTGGAGTCCTTGGGCCGGAAAAAGTGACACGAAGGAATCGGGCCCGGGCTGCTAAGAGGATGGGCAGGCAGTGTTCAGGTACGAAGGAAAGCTGGCACGACATGGACGACATCTACGCAATCAATGTGGCCAAAAGCCGCTTTCGTGAGGGGTTCAACCTTGGAGACGAGGAGCAGGTCCTGTCCATCTACGACGACGCGTTTGCCGACATGTCGTTTGCAATGCCCAGTTTCTACAGCTCCGACGCGAAGGACGTCTTCAGGGCGCGGCTCAAGCGGCTATTCCGCGGCTACTGCGCCGAGATGGCCGTGATCATCATCGATGTCGTCTTCAATGGCGACAAGGCGATGGACTGGGGATGGCATGTGCTCAAGCTGACCTCAAAGACCAGCGCGGAAAACCTGCTGGTCAGAACTCGCTACTTCGAAACCTGGCGGCGGGATCCGATCAAGGGATGGCTCGTGACAAGTTTTATCGACAATCTGGATCTAACGCCGCAGCTTCCGGAAAACCTGATTCACGAATTGGAATCGACCAGCTCCACCACGTTGATTACTCGCGTTCTGGACGATGGTTCGCAATCCGCTGCGAGAGAGTGCTCGTCAGACGCTCGCTGACTCCCTCCGGAAACTCAAAAGAGCGCTCGTCGCCGATCAACGCGACCACATTGCGCGTCCCATCCAGGATAGCTTTGCAGTGCTTGCACCGCTCAAAGTGGAACTCAAGCCTCGCCTTCAGCTCCGGATCGACGTCGTTGTCGACGTAATCGGAGATCTGCCTCCAGACTTCGAAGCAACTGATCTCGACGATTATTTTCTTATCCGACATAGCCCATTGCCTCCAGATCGACGTCCTTAAAATGGTCGAACACGTTTATATTCACTGCTGCCAGTATTCCAATATCCGTCGAATCCTGGTGCCAGTGCGTCGCGCACTCGAAAGCGCGCCCGCAGCAGCCTTGTCTTAACAGAAGCCTCGCTAATATTCAGGGATTCCGCCGTCTCCGCAACACTGAAGTGTTGGATGTCCCGCAGCACCAATACATCGCGGTAGATCGGCTTTAAAGATGAAATCGCTTGGTTCAACACCTTTCGCAATTCCTTCCGATGCAGCGCCTCCGAGGGAATCTCTCGCCAATCGGCAAGATCGATCGGTACATGATCTCCCTCTTCGTTTTCAAGGCCACAATCGAGCGACTGCTCCGCCGCTCTCTTCTGTCGGCGGAGTCGCTGTCTTGCTTCATTTAAGGCGATCTGCACTATCCAAGTACTGAACTTTGCCTCTCCCCGGAACTGCGCGAGGTTCTTGAACGCCTTGAACAGTGCCTCCTGGGCTACCTCTTCAGCGTCGTACTCATTCTTCACGATCGAAACCGCCATGCCGTACACCATCTTCTGATACGGCTTGATCAACTCGACAAAGAGCTCGCTCTCACCGGCGCAGATACGTCGGATCACCTCGGCCTCGCACGACAGCGGTGCGGCGGGGACTGTGCACCCATAGGCCGGGGCCCACGCCGTACCTTCCAGCTTGGCGCCGGCTGCCAGGCTCCCGGCGAGCTCGCCCTGGGGTAGGGCAGGCGAGAGAGCCTCGGTGCCGAGCTTTGCTGATTCGTGATCTGGACGTTCATCGATCATGGCTTTGACTTCGACCTTCTCGTGCGTTAGTGGATCGCAAACAGCTTAGTGGAAGCCTGTTCGCATTGATAGCAAAAACAATGAGGCAGCCCTATGTCAGCCTATCCGCCCGTAGCAAAGCCCGGATAGAGCGTCATGCCGCCATCGACGAACAGCGTAATTCCAGTCACGTAATCGGAGTCGTCCGACGCCAGCCACACGGCCGCCCGCGCGATGTCCGCCGGCAGGCCAACCCGGTTGTAGGGGATCAGTTTCAACAGCTCAGCCTCCGCCTTGGGTGTATCCCACGCCATGCGGTTTATCGGTGTCTTGATCGCGCCCGGCCCAATGCTGTTCACGCGGATGTGGTGCGGGGCAAGCTCCTGCGCAAGACTCTTCATCATCAACATGATTCCGCCCTTCGACGCAGCATAGTTGCAGTGCCCCGCCCACGGAATTACCTCATGCACGGAGCTCATGCAGACGATCTTGCCGGCGGCGACCGAACGGTCCGCCACTACTCCCCTGCGCAGGAACTCGCGCGTCGCTTCGCGTGCGCATAGGAATTGACCGGTAAGGTTAACGTTCAGAACGAACTGCCACTCCGCCAGCGTCATGTCGACCAGTGCCGCGTCCCGTTGCAGACCTGCATTGGCGACGAGGATGTCGATGGTTCCGTAGGCTTCGAAGAGATCGGCGTACATCGCCTTCACCTGACCTTCGTTGCTTACATCCGCACTCAGCGCAATCGCTTTGCCTCCGGCTGCGCGAATCTCTTCGACCACCTGGTTTGCTTGTTCGGGTGTGTTCGGGTGGTTGACGCCGACTGATGCGCCTGCAAGTGCCAGCGCCTTGGCGACCCCCATCCCGATGCCTGAGCTGGCTCCGGTGACCAGTGCCACCTGTCCCTCCAGCGGTTGATAGTTCGTGAGCTTCATAAACGTCCTTTCTAAATTCCAAAGTGCTAAGGCCGGCAAGTGTCAAACCGGCTGAAAATCGGGTAAGCGTTTTTCGTGGTCACCATCAACCTGCAAGCGCAGAGGCATGGCCCTGCGGCTGCACTGCTTCTGCTTTGAACGGCGTAACGCGGGAGCGTTTGTTGATCATCTTTGCCAACCTCAGCAACTCCGATACGCTCCATGCTTGGGCTATACAGCCCCGAGCCTGATGGGGCACATCCCCATCGAAGATTTCTGAAACCTGGCCCAGCCCTGCCTCTTTCAGGTGGATACTGAAGCGGTTCAGCCAGGCCTCCGCCTCTTCGACAGCCTTTCCTGTGTCTTTCGCGAACCGTAGCTTCGCCGAGAAGAACGGCCCGGCAAGCCAAGGCCAGACCGTACCTTGATGGTACGCACTGTCACGACTCCAGACGTCGCCCTCATATCTGCCCCGGTACTGCGGGTGCGTGGGTGAGAGAGTTCGCAGGCCATACGGCGTCAACAACTCTCGCTCTGCAACCTTCAGCACGTCGAGCGCGCGCTCTTTGCCCAGCAGGCAATGACGAAGACTGACGGCGATCACCTGGTTCGGGCGAATTGCCGCATCGCCTCCGGAGTTGCCCACCACATCGAAGAGGCACTGATCCTCCTCGTTCCAGAAGACAAACTCGAACTTCTTTTGCAGCTTGTGCGCGATACCGGCGTAGTAATCGGCAGCGGCATCGTCTGCAAACTGCCGCCCAAACTCCTCCAGAATGCGAAGAGCGTTATACCAGAGCGCCTGGATCTCTACGGGCCGGCCCGCTCTCGGTGTAATCGCGGTGTCGCCAACCTTTGCGTCCATCCATGTCAACTGGGTCGTCTCGTCGCCTGCCCACAGAAACCCATCGCTGTCGGCGTGGATACCGTACCGGGTGCCCGATAAGTGAAGGTTGGCGATGCTTTTGAGCGCTGGATAGAAGCTTGTCTCAATCAGCTGCAATGCCTCCTCCCGCCAGGCTGCGTCGCTGCGGTAGTTCAGATACTGCCAGATGGCTTCAAAGAACCAGAGCGTCGCGTCCACTGTGTTGTACTCGGGAGTCTCTCCCTGGTCGGGAAAGCGGTTCGGCAACATGCCGCCATGAATATATCTCCGGAATTGAAGGAGAATCTCTTTCGCGGTCTCGGGCTGGTCGGTGCAGAGCAACAGCCCCGGCAGCGCAATCATCGTGTCCCGACCCCAGTCGCCGAACCATGGGTAACCGGCGATGACCGTCTTGAAAGGCGGTCTCGCCACGACGAATTGTTCCGCCGCACGGACCAGCGCCGGTACCAGCTCGGAAGGTCCGTACTTGCAGTGATGCTGATACTGGGTCAACGACTGCCGGCGAATCTCCGCTCGTCCGTATTCCGCTGCATCCGCCGCACTATGCACCTCCGTGGAAGCGATCAGTATGAAGCGCGTACGTCCATTCAGAGAAGTATTGAAAGCCAGGGGGTTGAAGAGGTCTTCAGCATGGTCGAGCCCGCGCGCCCTCTCCTCGGCGTACTCGAAGTTGCGATACCAGTTGCCATCGCGCGTGACGCTGTCCGCGTCGTGAGCCAGAAACAGCGTGCACAGATCGGAGTATGGTTTTATTCTGACGCAGCCATGGGTCTCCAGCGACGTGCCGTCGAGTGCGCTATTCTAGTGAGTCGTCGCATGGAAGTCACGAAACGCAATCAGCGGCCGCACCTCCAGCGAAATGTCCCGTGCCTCGTTACGGGAAGTCAGGGCGTATTCAATCACCACAGTATTTTCACCGCGTGTCATGAAGATGGACTTTGTAAGTGTGAAGCGTGGACCGGAATAGGTAAAAACCGGGAAGGGGTCGAGCGAAAACGTCTCGAGATGTTGATATCCGGCAGGATGAACAACGTCTCCCCCGTACAGATTGGTGGAGAGCTCCACTCGCTCGCCGTCAATGATCAGCGCATCCTCGAGCTTCGAGAGCATCACCAGCCGGCCCACCGGTGGGGTGGTTGCCGCAACCAGCAGGCCGTGATATCGCCGGGTGTTCATACCGGCGGCGGTCGAGGAGGCATAGCCTCCAATTCCGTTGGTGATGATCCATTCCTTGTCCTGAATGTTGGTCAGGTCGGAGCACGCGGATTGATTCAAAGTCAGCACTGGTTTTTGTCCGATCAAGAGTGTGATTGCACTGCTTGCTGCTGCGGGTCTGATACCGACTGCATTGAAAAGTTACATTCCGCTGCGAAGAAACATTAACCCCGCCTATCGGTCCACAATTGCGATCGATCATTAAGAGATGACCTGTCCCTCCGTTGCAGGAAACGCCTACGTAAAAAAACTGTGGATGCTTGTCACCAATCCGCTGGTCACGACTCAAACGTGCCACAGACCGCAGGAAATGTGACGGTACTGAATACCAGGAGGATTTCAATCGTGAAGAATTCAATGAAGGCAATAATGCTGAGCGCGGCTGTAAGTGGCTTGCTTAGTGGTTCCACCGTGTCGCTGCATGCCGCTGGCCGTAGCGCCTCAGTCAACACCCCCAGTCTGGGTCAGATCGCATCCGCGGCTGGCCTCAACCAAGCCGACAAGGACAAGCACTCCTGTAAGGGCAAAAACGAGTGCAAAGGAACCGGCGGCTGCAAGGCCGGCGACAACGGTTGCAAGGCCAAGAACAGCTGCAAGGGCAAGGGCGGTTGCGCCACCGACGGCTCCACGCCGCCCAAGGCATAACCATCGTTCCACGTCTCTCCTGCGGAGTGGCTGAATAGCGCTTCGCAGGAGGCATGTTTCTCCATCAGTATTCCCTAACCACAAGGCACACACATGCCGGCAAATAGATTCAATGGATTCACGGACTACGGTGTCGGGATAGGACTAAGAATCCCGCACTACCGTCATATTTTGGAGCAGAAAC
>WNGR01008813.1_pt1 | contig 10621 bp, 19 predicted proteins | sample 5407581 | NCBI WGS metagenome assembly WNGR01 (sample SAMN13153383, study PRJNA577476) | soil metagenome | isolation source: 80 cm soil or saprolite under Garry oak tree replicate 2 | place: USA:California | collected 2016-06-15 | reverse complement strand
CATCTGAAGACACTTACTTACAGGTTGTGACTACGTGAGTAAGTGGTAATTAGTCACGGACTTACGCATCAGTCAGCCCAAGTATCACATGTACGATATATGACTCGACCCTAGGATCGCGATACTTGGTTTCAGGTTCGAGAGGCGCTTTAAAGCCCTCTTTGTGTAGTACTTAAGATGTCGTCATTGGAAGACCAAGACCTCAGCTTGGTCTTCTTGAATCACCACCATCTTCCTCTTCTACTCACGAGATCTAAGGGCTCCATCCCTTTCTACGTCTGTGTCTACCAAGTCGACTACTGTCTCGTGTCCAAGTGTCATCAGACCTTGTGACCACTATATCACGTGATTATCAAGAGTCCGTGTATATCCTTCGCTAAGTCGTCACGCGTGCCGTCATTCAGCCTACGTCAAGGCTAACGTTCCGTGGTAACGTAACACCATCACTCCTCCCACACTCCTATCCTCTCAAACCTCATACCACTATAACCTCCCACTCCATCGACGAATATGAAAGCATAGGTGAGCGAGGGGCATACCGCAATGCCCTCCTCACCGACGAAGTTTGTAGGGCTTGAATCTCCTCCCCAGTAGACAGCAGGACGGCAGTAGAAGAAACAACCGCCACACCACCACCAGTCATGATCCCATCCACGGACATGATACAAGAGATGACCAAGGACTGATTCCTCAAATTCATCGGGGAAACGACCGCCACAGTCATCGAAGAAGTTGAAGAACCTATCAACTATGATAGGGTGGCCGAGCAGCCCACCGACAACAACCCCGGACTCCCATTTTTCCCAAATCGCCCCTCATCTCTCCGATACTACCCACTCCTCATTTGCACCGACAACTCGTATCACACCACGCAAGTAGTGGCCCCATTCATCTACTACCACAACAGGGGACAAGAGGTCGTCGGAACAATGGGACGTGACCAACCCCTATACACCACCCCAGTCTACCTTTCCACACCTAACCCGACACACCTCCCTATCCCGATGACTAACAGTCAGATCCTCCAGTTCTCGACTGAGAACCCACAGGCCTATGCTATCGACGAAACACTACAATGCCTAGAAGATCCACACATCGACGCAGAGGTGTTGCGTCTTCGTGAGAAACTCGAGCTGCAGATCAAGATCGAGAAGCAGCTCAACAATCTCCATCAGCAAGAGATGCGACTCAGAGGTGTGCGGTTCGATGTGGAGCAAACAATCGGCGCCATCCAAGACCGGATGGAGAGGGCCAGCCTCTATCAGACACTTGTGAACGCCTACGCTGCAATGACTATGGGGTTGATGCACTCGCCGTCCGACCAGCCCCTCGGGCTTCGACCGAGGGGACCGCTCAAGATGCCACGCCTCAATGACACCCCACACTCCAGTCTCTGCTGGCAGTGCGACAGCCCCAACCACAAATGGAGGCATTGCCCCCAGTGCAAAGGGCCGAAGAAGTGCAACTGGTGTGGGAGTTATACACACTGGTCGAACAGGTGTCTGTTCAAGAGGCTGAAGATTGAGGTACCCCACGGGTTGAGGATGACAGAGGAGGCGTTGGCGCAAAAGGAGAATGTGCCCACATGGTGTGGTAAGTGTCTCTGCAATAACCCAGGACATGAAGAGGTCGACTGCCCCATGTGTGAGCAGTGTTGCGTGTGCGGAAGGCATGGACCACTCGGCTTCATGCATGGACATCGATGCCCACCAATTGACGATGAAGATCCCATTAACGAGGTAGACATCGAGCTCTATGGCGACGGGGAGAGTTGAAGTCGGGCCGACTTCAGATCTAAGAGGGGGGTAATGTTACGAATTCCGGATACAATTTCATCTTCTTCCACTTCATTCCATTACATTCCATTACGTGCCGCCCCCATGACTCACACTGCTTATGGACTGCTTACTGATCCATGACATATTGGCTGACTGATTGTTCCATATGATGTCACTACGACGTCACTATGATGCATGCTTACTCATGTACGATAGTATGACTCATTCCTAGGATCCCTCTAGTAGGATTGCGCCATGTGTTTGTCCAAGACAAACACCGACCATTACTATATAAACCATAGTCTACTTAGCTTGTACAGTAGACTCAATATCTCTTTAAATCACAGCATTTGACTCGACATCCCTAGGACAGTCACCCTTTGCCCTCCCTAAGGGTGCGATAAGAGGACCTTTGCTTTTGTCTCTCGCCGTACGGACAACATACGTTCCATGTCCTACGTATAAGGGATCTCCGCTATATCTGGTTGAGCTTCGCTCCCACAATCTTGTTCATCACCGTACTGAAGTCCTGATACGACTTCACCCCGAACAACTGAACGCGCACATCGCACGATAACGCCAGCTGTGGTGTTACAGGTGGGCCCATATGCATTTGTCACAAAGTGGAATCAGAGGAACTTGGTGTTACATTCGCAAAGACACTTACTCATGGGATATGACTACTGGAGTAAGCGGTAATTAGTCATGGACTTACTATCAGTCAGCATATCAGTCAGCGTATCAGTCAGCCTGGATATCACATGTACGATAGTATGACTCATTCCTAGGATTGTAGTACTAGGATTCATGAGGCACTTCAAAGCCCTCTCCCTGTAGTACTTAAGACGTAGTCGTTGAAGACCTAGCTCTCTAGCTTGGTCTTCTTGAATTGCCATGAACATTCCTCTCCTACTCTGTGAGATATAAGGGCCCTCTCTCCCTTCCTCTACTTGTATTCAAGAAGCGACCATTGTCTCGCATCCAAGTGTCATCAGACCTTGTGACCACGCATATCATGTGACTAAACAAGGGTCCGTGTATACCTGTCATCGCTAAGTCATGATACACCCCACGCATCTGAGCCTATGTCAAGGCTGACGTTCAGTGGCAACGTAACACTTGGGGAAACATCCTGTGGATTGCTTGCGAATCAAGCGAAGGCAAGCACAGGTGGTACCGGAGAAGGCTCATTGGGAGCAGAAGAGGATTCACAGTTCATAACTGTTGAAGTGGGCAATGAGAGGTCTGCGCTGTTTGGTGAGTAGCAGGGATAGCGATGGAGGGTTTTTAAAATGCATTTCATAGGTGGTACTGATGAAAAAGAAAGTGACGGGGAAGGGAAGTCAGGTAAAGGAAAGGGGAAAGAAGTGGCGAAGTGATTTTTAAAAAGAGAGCAGGCATATGGAGGGAATTGGGTTCGATATGTACAAATATGAGTCCGTTGTAAGCAAGTGTGTATGAGACGTGCAAAGCTGATGTGTGTTGTGCTGTGTTCAACCGCGTGGGATGTTAGGGGGTGCATGCTCTGTGGGTTGCTTGTGAGGCGATTGCTTTTGGAATAGAGAAAGGAGACTCACTGGAACATACGGGATGTGGTAGAGAGTGGCAGGGAAAGGTTCCAAATTCTCCCACATGGTACTAATCCAGTGTTTTTTCCTCTAAGTGAGCCAGCCTGCTATCCTCTGTATGCAAGTGTTCATTTGGGTGAACCGTGAACAACTTGTCATCGAAGTCACATAACAGTCAGATGGTGTCTCTACCTCAGCTCCTAGAGAGGGTGACATATGCGTTGAAGGCATTTAAAGTTCCAGTAGGGGGTTTCCCAATATCGACTATAACGCATTCCATTGTTTGCCCCTGGGATTTAAAGTCAGTAAAAGCATATGCTGGTGTAAGTGCAAGTTGTCGTTGGGTTACAGTACATTTGTTGTTTTCTCCCAGGTGGAATTTGTTTTGCGTGGGGAATATGGGAAGTATCCCTTTTGGAAGCATATAATGCAATGAAGTGTTACCACTGTTTAGCGGTTTGAAAAGTACAATGGCTGGAGGGAATTTCAAGTGAATGGTGGGGAAATTGTTATTTTGCATGGGCTCTCTCAGATCAAGAATGATGTCAATAATTGTTCCTCAAGATCCATTAGCAAGATCAGTGTTGGTTGCTAAGTTTAAGAGAACCATTGCTTTCATTCCTACTGCAAAATCTACTTTGTTTGGGAGACGGTTTGTTTCATTGAGCTTAAGGCATGCTACTGCTAGTTGTTGTTGGCATGTAAGGGGTTGCCCGTTCAATGTGTCGTGCACATATAAAATATAATGGATGTGTCCCATTCTTCTACAAAATGATGTCAGCCTGGCTTCATTCCACAACATGCAGACACTGTTGCAAGAGGTGACAAGGATTGATTCATCCCAAGGTGGATGAGTGAAATCAGGGATATCGCAGTCAGCATTCTGAAGTATGAGTTTTCTCATTTCCACAATGTCATCTTTTGTGCAGTCCCCAGAGCGTGCATGCTGCAAAATGCTATCCCAGACTGGATCTCAAATGCACAGTTGTTCTTCCAATTTGATTACTATGTCAAATTGTTCGAACAGATTTCTCCCGATTTGACAGTGGGCATTAGGGGGCGTTGAGTTGTATAACTCTTTACCGAATCCAGCTATGGGGGGAACTGATGAAAGTCACCAAGCAAAATGATGTTCAAGCCACCAAAAGGAATTGAAGCGTCAATGCCATGGAGATGCACTTTCACAATCCTGGTGGCTTGGGATAGGTGAGTGAGCAAAGGAGTGGTCATCATGCTTTTTTTGTCAATTGTTAACCATAGTGCATCTCCAATGTTTTTCTTCCTCTTTTTGTCAATTGCTTTACTTGGGTCAGTGAGCCATTTGTCAGACTGTGGCTTTCTGACAGGTAATGCTGCCCAATTGTGAAGTGTTTGCCCACCTATCATGCTAGCAGCAACTCCACTCGTGGCTGTTTTTGCTAAAAGGGAAGAAGCACCCATGTTGTGAAACATTTGTGAAATCGTATTCAGCATGGCAGATTTTCCTGTGCCTCCTTGACCATGTACAACTATCAATCGCTGGGGGGGGATTCCCCATTTAGGTGCTGTAACAAATGGTGTGTGACGATGTCATGTACCATGGCTTGACGCTGATTGAGGACAGGAGTTGGATAGTTGATATGCAATGGCTCTGGTGCGCAGGGTGATATAGATGGTTCAATAAGAAGTTGAGGAGAAGGGAATGGGGAAATGTCTGTCGGTAAAGTTATCTCATCTCCCAAAGCAGGGTCTTCTATGAGCTCAGGTGCAGTGTGACATAGTGTATCAAGAGCATGTTCCCATACACAGAATTGATTTATTTGGTCAGTAGTCGCTGGTTGGGAAGGTTGTTCATATGTGATGTCATATTGCTTGTTAGTAAGCGCGCCTGTGCAATGTCCAATTCGCACTGCAGTATCAGCAAACAAGTATTCTTGAGTGGAGAATGGGTTATCAAGAGCATGAATGATTTGGTTTTCTGTGACATCAGTGGGGGGAACAGTTATATTGTTTGCCATGTCAATGTCATAAACTGTTTGCATTTCATTGTCACGGAAAAGAGAAGCACAGTCAAGGAAAGTTGATCCATCCTCCAGTTGGGCATGACGATCCCAGGCACTTTTGGAACACTCATGGTAAAATTCAATGTTTTCTACAATCTTGCGAGTGTTGTATGAGGTATGTGAGAGGAAATTTGTGAAGGCCTGTTGAAATGTCTCGGTTTCAAATTTCAGCTCTACCAACAATCTCCATGGCTTCAGTAGTGCAAGTATGGCTGCATAGAATAGGCTGTTCGCATTTTTGCTGTTTTTTTTGGGGAACCATGGACTGGGGAAATATGGCATAGTTTCATGTCCAGGTGAGTGAATTATTCTGCATCGACCAGGTCATGTACTATTGTCTTGGTATGGGACACGGATGTTAGGAAGGCAACCTCAAGTACCAGTTTTCTCTTTTAAGGCCATGCCATCATAAGTATTGAGGAAAAAATCTAGGTACAAGGAGTTTTCCAGCAAGTCACCTCTGTCAATGTATTCACAAATTTGTTCTTTTAATTGAACTTGACCATGGATGATTTCAACATTTACAGTGTCATTCGTCTATAAGAAAGGGAGTATGAGAGGTAGTGCTCATGTTACAAATGGAAGACTGGCCATTTCTGTGGAAGTGTGAGGTAGTGAATCATTGAGAATGGATGAGAGGGAAGTGGAAGTACTGCAGAATAGTAATGAGCATGTGTAACACAGTTTCAATCGGAATTTGTTATGTTTCATTCATAAGGACTGGATATGTTTTTTTAAGTAAGCTCATTATGGGATACCATGGAATGGTTTCGAAGTGGTGCAAAATGAAGCGATCTCCCCAGCCCATTAAATAGCTTATAACTTCTGGTGTGCTTAGTTCTTGTTGTCAAGTTAAGCTGTTGGTGCAGCACTGAAGGATTTTCTTGTTCATAGCAGAGAGATCTAGAGAAGTTTTGTTGTTTGTGTGATGAAATGCCAATGTCTTTGCCAAGAGGGCAGAAGTGTTGGAGGAATTGTTCTGTTTCTTCATAACATAGTGCGTAATATACCATGCTATGTCCATTGTTTCAACACCATTTGTAAGCAATTTAATGTCATGATTTGCACGGATACTTTGCAGAATTGTGGGACACCAATTGTTGAAATAGCTGTACATTCTCTTCAGTCCCCATTTACCAAATTTGTCTATCCAGTTGTCGACTGCCAAAGGAAAAGGAGCATTTCTCTTGCATATAGGTAGCCCTTTGACATATTTTACACATGACTGACCGCATTGATGTATCTGCACAGTTCTTGCAATCCATTTCTCTGCTTCTCTTTGTCTTTCTTCATAGTCTGGCAGGCGAGGATCGACTGGTCATGAGAATGCTACTGTAGACTGTTGGGGAATGGATAGTACATTTGTGCCAGAGAAGTTGGGGAGGTCGGCACGAATGTTCGTGGATATGAATGTACAAACTTTTGTTCTGAAATCGTCAGTTAAAAGACAGTCTTTCATCTCTCTTGCTGTCCCAGATCCTACAAGCCAGATGAGCATACGCAAATGGAGAGTGCCCCTTCCCTGCACCTCAACTGTGCCAATGTAAGCATCAACATCACCAAGGATTCCTGTTTGGCATTGTATGGCTTTATTGTGTTTGAAGCCTTGGATACTGAACAGCAAATCAAGAAGGGCATTTATTATCAAGTGGAAAAAAGATGCAGAAGCATATGGGTCATTTGAAATCATAACATCAGCAGGGCGGTGATCCAAAGCACAAAAGTTGTCAAGGTTAATGTCTTCACCACACAACACTAGCGCTACTGGATCCTGTGTATCGGCAGGGTTACATCAGCAAAATGGACCTGACCTGTTGTTACTAGGGGCAACTAGCGCCCACTAAAATTGAGTGCTGCCAGTACTGCCAGTCTCAGCTAGTGCTCTCTAGTAACATTCCATTTTCCTGATGTAATGGTTAGCCATATCAAAGGTGGATTTTTTTAAATACACATTCCCCAGATGAGAGAATGAATTTTGATGCATGACTCATCTGTGCCCATCACTTTTGCTTGCACAGTGGACAGGTTTTGACATAAGGATCACATGATGGGGTTTGAGAATGGCTTATGGGCTGCTTCTTCAGTAGCTGCAGTTTCGAAATCATGTGGTGTGAGGTGTTTGATATCATTTTCATACCAGACAAAGGTTTCTTTGGAGATTTGTAATGCAGCCGCAGCACATAATTGGTGCTTTTGTAACACACCAAAAATGAGGAAAATGAAATGAAGGTCTTTGTGAAATCTTTTATCAGCATAATGAATAGACCATTGGGCATGGGTGGCATAGGAGACGGGAAGGGGACGGTTTACTTCATACCCCCCTTTTCCATATGGAAAAAGGCATGGGAAACTACCAAGCAAATGATTGGGATTGTCACCATACCCATCCAATAAAGTGCCGTCAGCATTTCGTCAAGCATATTCATTAACAAAATCACTGCTTCTTTTAATTGCCCATCCTTGGGCTTTGTCCAACTGTGTGATGTTGGCAAGAGCATGGGCGAGCACCTCATTTTCACTGACATCAGCAGCTGCCACATCAACCACCCCAAGGGAATGCAAAGGAATGGACTCCACATCTGTAATGAGGTGAGCTGTTTCACAAGCAGTTTATGGTGGCATGTCACCTTCTGTAGTGAAAGTTGATTCCGTGGCACTTTCCCACTTATTGTCTTCATCTTCATCCAGATGCGAACTGGTGTCAGGCCTGCTTTCTAAAGCGTGGGACATGAATTTGTTGGAATGGGGTAAATCAGATTGCACTTACCTTCATCACCTATACACTCTTCAGGAACATATCCACCTGTTTCTTTTGCTAATAAAATGATGTCTTCCAAATGTCTGGCAAGAGAAGTGATCTCATGTGGAATTCCATTGATGGGGAGCTCATTTAATCGAGAGGGAGAAATGATGATATGATGATAAATGGGATTGTTCTTTTTCAACCATTGCAGTGCGACACACATATGGGTGCGATTGACTTGTAAAAAACCAGGCATGGTTTTTTCTGGGAGATTTTTAGGCCCAACAAATGTGACACCAATTGTTGCAGTGAGAATTGAAACAGAGGGGGGCATCACCTGGTCACAAGTCATTTTCACAATATCATCTGTATTAAGGCAATAGGTTGACACATTCCCCCACAAACCACTATGCAAGTTGGCAGAGGCCCATGTACAGGCATCCTTTTTTTTGGGATACAGTTTGATAATGTATACAGCTGGAAAATAGCAAGTGACGAGGATGCATTCAGAAAGGGTAAGGATTTGCAATTCGAGAGGGATGTCTCCAATCCACATGTCATTTGCCAAGGACAATTGAGGTGTCTGGTTTCGAAGAAGAGCAGAGGAACATGGATCACAAACATTTGCAAGGGAATTGCCATGGTCATCTGTGTGTATAGAACCATGATCTCGGTGAAGAAGCATTCCGTCAGTAAGGATGTGAGCTGGGTGTGGATTCATGGGTGATAATTTGTTCTTTTTCTGTAAGTCAGACACTGTTATTGCACAAGTTTCTTCACTGTGAAAAGTTCCTGCACAAACAGCATAGACAGAAATCAAAGTCACTTTGTTTCCAGTAGCATCAATGAATTTCGACAGGCAATCTTGGCAACAGTGATCGGACATGGGTTGTAAAAATGATTCATCATCTGTATCTGTTGTTATCCTACGTTTTTTCACAGAAGCAGCATGTGCCAAAAGCTGTTGCTGTTCTTCTGGTAATTGGACATGGCATCTTCCATTTTCGTGCGAGTCCACTTTTCAGCATGGGAAAGGGTGTAAGGAGGTAAGGCATTACTAATGTCATTCATGGTTAAAGAAGCAAGAACAGAGGGCATGTCGATGGAGGGATTCATGTTAGTAGGAAAGTGGGAAAATTATACAGGAAAGGAAAGTAATACAGGGAGTAGTCTGATGAGGGGAGCAAATTCCGTCTAATAGGGGCTTGGTCACCATGTCCAGAAATGAGAGATACACCTGGGCCGCAAGGGTACGTGAACAGTTTGAAAATTACTGAGGCAATTTAAAAAGAAAAGAAAGACATAGCAACAAAGGATAGTGACAGGCAGTGCAAATAAGGTCCAGTGGGAAACGAACATAGTGGGCAGGCAAAAAAGTGCTATGCATATTCGGAATGAGCAAGTGAGTGATGTGACACAAAGAAAAAGACATACAAAGACAAGGATGAAAGAATGGGGTGTTGCGATATGGTTGTCACGATACGCGGAAGGACGAAGTCTGTTAGCACATGAATGTCTAGTTTATTGGTCAGCGGAAGAATGAAGATGTGTAGTTTATTGGTTGTGGGGATATGGTTGTCACGATATGCAGAACGGCGGACTCTGCTTGTACATGATTGTGTAGTTTGTGCATGTTTACGATTGGCAGAATTCTCACTTGCCAATGACCTTGCCAAGCAAGGTGACGTGGCCCTCTCCCATTTGGCCTGTATCCTCATGCCCCTTCACTCTTTCGTACCACAATTGCCATCACCTTCCTGTTGTGTTCGGTGCCAGCTAGATAAGTTTTCTTTCTTTTTTCTCCCTTCATCTCGAACCTCTGCAGGACTGTGTCAACTGCGATATCACCGTTGCCGCTGCCTCCCCTTGCGCGCACACAGGCCATACCCTGTTGTCGCTGCCACCAACCCCCATTACTGCCACGTCAACACCGCCGCTACCTCGCCAATCCCGTAGCCGCTATAACCGCCGCCACGTCATCCCTTGCACCAACCCTCACATGTGTCGCGCGTGGCACACACAAGCCGCCCCGCCACCGTCGCTCTCACTGTGCATATTTTTTTCTAGCTTTTATTTTATTTTAGTTATTTCTCTTCATTTCGAACTAGTGCAGGACAGTGTCGACTGTGACACTGCCACCGCTGCCACCTCCCCTCACACCCGCACAGGCTACCCCGTCGCTGTCATATCACCCTTTTGGGGCATGCCAGCCGCCCCATTGCACCCACCCTTACATGCCTCATGGGTAGACACAAGCCACCGCCGCTCACCATACCTGGTACCCCCCCTCAAAAAAAAAAGTAAGTCTTTTGTTCCCTTCATCTCTAACTTCCCCCTTGCACACACACACTGCCGCCTTACACACTTGGCTCCACAAGGACAATTAGATAAGTTTTTCTTTTTCTTTTTCTTTTTCCTTCTCATCTTGAACCGGTGCAGGACAATGGCGCTCACAACATCACTGTCGTCCCCTCCCCTCATGCACACAAA
>WNGR01008809.1_pt1 | contig 10623 bp, 11 predicted proteins | sample 5407581 | NCBI WGS metagenome assembly WNGR01 (sample SAMN13153383, study PRJNA577476) | soil metagenome | isolation source: 80 cm soil or saprolite under Garry oak tree replicate 2 | place: USA:California | collected 2016-06-15 | reverse complement strand
AATGCGGCTTCGAGTGTTTCCGCGGTGCTGGTACGGCGGGGTTTGTTGTTCATGGCCCTTCCCCAGTTGATGTTCCAGCTATTGCAAGCGAGCATGGATGCGGACGATAGCCGGGAAATTGCAAATCGTCTGAAACTCCTGGGCGCGTCACTGCTTGGCGCCGCCGCGTATGACCATGGCCTGGCGCTGATGGAGCGCACTCGCGGCGAACTCGGCCAGGACCCGGCCCGCCTGGACGAGGCGGCGCGCAGCGTCTACGGGAGCCTGCATCTGCGCTCAGCGGTGCTGGCTGCCCGCGCGGGCCGTCGCCAGGAATCCAACGCTCACCTGGCCGAGGCCAGGGATATCGCGGCCACCGTCCAGGACGGGGCCAACCACTACGGGATGGAGTTCGGCTCCGCCAACGTCGGCCTGCACGAGGTGTCGGCGGCCGTGGAGATGGCTGACGGGGCGCTGGCCGTGAGCCGGGCCCAGGACGCGGCGCGGGCCGGTTATCTGGACCGCCTGCCTCCGGTGCGGGTGGGCCACTACCACATCGAGGTGGCGCGGGGCTGGCTGTACCACGGCGACCGGCGCCGGGCCCTGAGCGCGCTGAACCGCGCCAGGCGGGTGGCGCCGCAGCAGGCCAGGCACCATCCGATGGTCCGCGATACGGTGCAGGCGATCGCGCACGCCGAGCCGCGCCCGAGCGAGGAGCTGCGGTCGTTCGCCACGTGGCTCGGTGTCGACCCGTAGCGGCCTTCGCCCCGGTATGACCGTGCCCGGGTTTCGCTGATCATGTTAGCCTCCTCGAGGCGGGCCACCTGTCCGTGGCCGCGCTCAGGGCCAGGGGAGGGTGCATGTGCGGGATCGTCGGCCTCCGGCTGAAGAATCCGGGCCTGCACCCGGCCCTGGGCGAGCTGGTGGTGCCGATGCTCGATGTGCTGGCCTCGCGAGGGCCGGACTCGACCGGCGTCGCGATCTACCGCCACGACGTCCCGGCCGGCGCGGTGAAGTACTCGCTCTGCGCCCCGCGGGACGACTACGACTGGGCGGGCTACATCGCCGCGCTCGGGGCGGCCGGCCAGCCGGCCGAACTGCGCCGCCGGGGCCGAGACGCGGTCGTGGTGACGGGGCTTGAGCCGGAGCGGGCGCAGCGCCTTCTGGCGGGCGTCGATCCGGCTGTGCGGCTGTTCGGCTACGGCGCCGCCATCGAGGTGTACAAGGACGTCGGTCCCGCAGCGGAGGTATGTGCCCGCTATGGCGTGTCCGGCATGGCCGGCTACCAGGCCATCGGTCATACCCGGATGGCGACCGAGTCGGCGGTGACGACCGAGCACTCACACCCGTTCGCCGTCGCCGCGGACCTGGCCCTGGTCCACAACGGGTCCTTCTCGAACTACGCCAGCATCCGCAGGGACCTGGCCGCCGAGGGTGTCCGCTTCGACACCGACAACGACTCCGAGGTGGCCGCCCGCTACATCGCCCGCGAGATGGCCGCCGGCGCCGGCCTGGCCGACAGCTTGCACCGCACGGCCAAGGTGTTCGACGGCTTCTTCACGCTGCTGGTCGCTTCGGGGGCGTCCTTTGCCGTGGTCCGCGACTCGTTCGCGTGCAAGCCGATGGTGGTGGCCGAGACCGCCGACTACGTGGCTGTGGCCTCGGAGTACGTGGCACTGGCCGGCCTCCCGGGGGTGGAGAAGGCGGAGGTCTTCGAGCCCATGCCCGAGGAGATCTACACGTGGCACGAGTAACGGCCATCGAGTTCAGCTGTGCCGAGCTCTCGGTACGGGATCTGAACGAGGCGCTGCGCCAGCTTCCTGACGGCACGGTGGTTCACATTACCGAGCCAAGGGGCCGGCACAACCTGGCCGTGGGCCTGTCCGCCCGGCTCGACATCACGATCGCCGGCAACGCCGGGTACTTCATCGGCGGGCTCGGTGACGGCCCGGACATCGTCGTCGATGGGTTCGTCGGCTGGTCCGCGGGCGACAACCTGATGTCAGGCACGATCCGGGTGCGGGGGAACGCCTCGGAGTGCACCGGCGCGTCCGCGCGAGGCGGCCTGATAGTGATCGAGGGCGACGCGTCGTCCCGGGCCGGGATCTCACTCAAGGGCGGCACGATCGCGGTCGCGGGGGATGTCGGTCATATGAGCGGGTTCATGGCCCAGGCCGGGACCATCCTCGTCGGCGGCAACGCGGCCGACTCGCTCGGCGACTCCCTCTACGAGGCCGTGATCTACGTCGGCGGCAAGATCAAGTCGCTGGGCGCCGACGCCAGGATCGAGGAACTCACCGAGGACGACGTCCGGCGGGTGCGGGACCTCGCCGCGCAGGCCGGCTTCTCGCACATCTTCGCCGAGGACGTGACCAGAGTCGCCTCCGCGAAAAACCTGTATCGCTTCGACGCGCTGAAGGACCAGAGGTACTGATGGGACCTGACTCCCTCGACGATGGCAGGGCGCCGTCCGGCGGGCGCGGGCTGCCGTGGACGGGCACCGAGCGGAGCTACAGCTACCCTCCCGAGGTGATCGGCCAGATCCACGAGATGGCCGAGACCGGGCGGTACGAGATCCGCGGCTGGGGCGCCAAGCGCCAGATGCCCACGTTCGACGACCTCGTGTTCCTCACCGCGTCACTCACCCGCTACCCGCTGGAGGGATACCGGGAGCGCTGCGACACCACGACCGTGCTCGGCACCAGGTTCGCCAGCCGTCCTCTCGAACTGGCGATCCCGATCACCATCGCCGGGATGAGCTTCGGCGCGCTGTCCGCCCACGCCAAGGAAGCGCTCGGCCGGGCCGCGACCGCCGTGGGCACCTCCACTACCACCGGCGACGGTGGCATGACGCCCGAGGAGCGGAAGGCGTCACGGCTGCTGGTCTACCAGTGCCTCCCTTCGCGCTACGGGTTCAACCCCGACGACCTGCGCGCGGCCGACGCGATCGAGGTGGTGATCGGCCAGGGCGCGAAGCCGGGCGGCGGCGGAATGCTCCTCGGCCAGAAGGTCAGCGAGCGGGTGGCCGCGATGCGGACGCTGCCGCCCGGCATCGACCAGCGGTCCGCCTCACGGCATCCGGACTGGACCGGGCCCGACGACCTGCGGATCAAGATCGAGGAACTCCGCGAGGCCACCGGCTGGGAAAAGCCCGTCTACGTCAAGTTCGGGGCCACCCGGGTCGAGCACGACGTCAAGCTCGCCGTGGCCGCGGGCGCCGACGTGGTGGTGATCGACGGGATGGCGGGTGGCACCGGGGCGACCCAGACCGTCTTCATCGAGCACGCGGGGATCCCCACGCTCCCCGCGGTGCGGATCGCCGCGGAGGCGCTGCGGGAGATCGGCAAGGCCGACGAGGTCCAGCTCGTCGTGTCCGGGGGGATCCGCTCCGGCGCAGACGTCGCGAAGGCGCTCGCGCTCGGCGCTACGGCCGTCTCGATCGGGGTCGGTGCCCTGATCGCGCTGGGCTGCAACCGGCCTAGCTACCGCGCCGACGGCGCCGATCACGACGCGGCCGCGGACTACGCTGCCATCGGCACCGCGCCCGGCTACTGCCATCACTGCCACACCGGGATGTGCCCGGTCGGGGTGACAACCCAGGATCCCGGGCTGGAGCGCCGCCTCGATCCGGAGGTGGGCGCCCGGTGGATGACCAACTACCTGAAGGCGCTCACGATGGAGCTCACCGCCCTGGCCCGGGCCTGCGGCAAGTCCAGCGTGCATCACCTTGAGCCCGACGATCTTGTCGCGCTGACGATCGAGGCGGCCGCGATGGCCAAGGTGCCGCTGGCCGGCACCGACTGGATTCCCGGGATCAGCGACCGGCTGTAGCCCGAACAGCCGCCCTGCCCCGGGCGGTAGCAGGAAAGGAGGTCCGATGTACGAGAGAGTGCTTGCGGCCGTGGACCACTCCGAGGTTTCCGAGCGCGTGCTCGCGGCGGCGCGGGATCTCGCGTTGCTGTCGAAGGGCGAGGTCTGGGTGCTCCACCTGCGGGAGCGTGAGGTGATAGGCCGGATGGGCCTGGTGCCGACCGAGTCCGAGGACGACGCGGCGTTGGCGGTCAAGTCGGCGGCTGACTTGCTGACCAAGGCCGGAGTCACGGCTCATGCCGTGGTCCGGGACACGATCTTCGGCCACGCCGCGCGCGAGATCATCGAGGATGCCCATGAGCACGACATCGGCGTCATCGTTATGGGCTCGCGGGGCCGCGGCGACCTCACCGGGCTGGTCCTCGGCAGCACCGCGCACAAGGTGATCCATCTGGCCGACCGCCCGGTGCTCGTGGTGCGCTGACTCGGGCGCGGGCGTGACCAGGGCGCTGGTGCTGCAGCACATCCGGTGCGAGCCGCCGGGGGTCTTCTCCGGCGTGCTCGCCCGGCACGGGATCGCGACCGAGACCGTCGAGCTTGACGAGGGCGGCATGCTGCCCGACTGGCGGGACGTGGACCTGGTCGTGGTGATGGGCGGCCCGATGGGAGCGGGCGACGAAACGGAGCACCCCTGGCTGGCCACGGAGAAGAGGTGGATCGCCGCCGCGGTGCGCGCCGGATTGCCGTACTTCGGTGTCTGCCTGGGAGCGCAGCTGCTGGCCGCCAGCCTCGGCGCACAGGTCCGCACCGGGGACACGCCGGAGGTCGGCGTCCTGCCCGTCTCGCTCACCGCCGAGGGCCGGGCGGATCCGGTCCTCTCGGCGCTCGGCCACGAGTTCCCCGCTCTGCAGTGGCACGGCGATACGTTCGGCATCCCCCCCGGGGCGGTCTGCCTGGCCGAGTCCGCGGCGTACCCGCATCAGGCCCTGCGTTTCGGCGAGGCCGCGTATGCGGTCCAGTTCCATGTCGAGGTGACCGGCCCGATGTTCGCCGAGTGGGGGCGCGTGCCGGCCTACGCCGCATCGGCCGAGACCGCGCTCGGCGCCTCCGGTTTCGGCAGCCTGGCCCGGGCGTTCGCCGCGGGCCAGGAAGCGATGGCTGCGTCCGCCGAGCGGATGTTCCACAGCTGGCTCGACCGGATCGGCATTCACTGTCGTGAAACCCAGTTAACCCATCGGTAACCACCCGCATCTTCCGGCCCCCGCCGCCGCTTCTCCGGGCCTTCGCCGCCCGAACCACCGGCACCAGGGACCTATTTAGTTTCACGGAGTTACGGGCCTGTTACGGAGCTATGTGGCATATAGACACGGCAGGCGATGCGTGCTACACAACGTTTACCTGGGGTGAACGGCCGTGCCGGCTGGCTGCCCGCGAGACTGCGACGGAGTGTGCGCATGCCGGACGTCGAAGGTGATCTCAGGACACGGGCCGAGTCCGATGGCGTGGAGTTCTTCTTCGCCATGTTCGTCGACATGCACGGCAAGCCCTGCGCCAAAATGATCCCGGTCGAGGCGCTCGACGTCCTGACCGGCGGCGGCGCCGGCTTCGCGGGGTTCGCGGCCGGCCCGATGGGCCAGAGCCCGGCGGATCCCGACATGATCGCGGTGCCGGATCCGGCGTCGTACACGCTCACGCCCTGGCAGCCAGGACTCGCGGTGCTGCAGTGCGACATCCACGTCGAAGGTGAGCCCTGGCCCTACGCCCCGCGGCTGATCCTGAAGGGAATGCTGGAGAAGGCACGCGAGCGCGGCCTGGAGTACAACGTCGGGTGCGAGGCGGAGTACTTCCTGGTGCGGCGCGGCGAGGCGGGCGGCATCGAGGTGGCCGACCCTCTGGACCGCTCGGCCGCGCCCTGCTACGACGCCAAGGGCCTGACCCGGATGTTCGATCACCTGACCACGGTGTCGAAGTACATGAACCGGCTCGGGTGGGCGAACTACGCCAACGACCACGAGGACGCGAACGGCCAGTTCGAGCAGAACTTCGCCTACTCCGACGCGCTGACCAGCGCCGACCGGCTCATCTTCTTCCGTTACATGGTCCACACCGTGGCGCACCAGGCAGGCCTGGCGGCGACCTTCATGCCCAAGCCCTTCGCCGACCTCACCGGGTCCGGGCTGCACCTGCACTCCAGCCTCTGGGACGCCAAGTCCGGCGCGGAGCTGTTCGCCGACCCCGGCGACGCCCGGGGCCTCGGCCTGTCGGCAATGGCCTACCACTACATCGGCGGCCTGATCGAGCACGGCCCGGCCCTGGCCGGGATCACCTGCCCGACCGTGAACTCGTACAAGCGCTTCGGCGTGGGCGCGCCGCAGTCCGGCGCCACCTGGGCCCCGGCGTACGCGACCTACGGCGGGAACAACCGCACCCAGATGCTCCGGGTGCCCGACGGCGGGCGGGTGGAGAACCGGGCCTGTGACGGCTCGGCCAACCCGTACCTGGCGATGGCCGCCCAGCTGGCCGCGGGCCTCGACGGCATCGACCGCGGCCTCGACCCGGGCGAGCCGAACCGCGACAACCTGCACGCGCTGCCGGCCGAGGAGGTGGCGGGCCGGGGCATCCGGTCCCTGCCGCCGACCCTGCTGCACGCTATGGACGAGCTGGTCGCCGACGACATGCTGCGCGACGCGCTGGGCAAGACGCCGGACGGCGACTACATCGACTATTACGCGAAGGTCAAGCGCGAGGAGTTCCACGCCTGGCACTCCGTCGTGACCGGCTGGGAGGTAGAGCGTTACCTGACGCTCTTCTAGAGAACGGGGCGCGGCGCCCGATGGCAGGAGAGGCGGAGCAATGACCTCGGTAGACGGCGTGCTGCAGGAGACGGGCCTGGCCAAGGGCACCAACTGGTGGGGCGCGTTCGTGATCGGGCTGGCCGGCACCATCCTGGTCACCGGCATCGCGCCGTACGTCGTCCAGGGCACCGGGGCGCTCGGCATCATCCTGATCGGCGTCATGACGATCGCCGGGTGCTTCCTCTGCCTGTGCCTGGCCGAGCTCGCCACGATGTGGCCGGACCGCACCGGCGGCATCCCCGGGTACGCGACAGAGTCGTTCCGGCCGCTGGTCGGCGATGCGACGGCGCGGCACATCGGCGGAGTGTCCGGCTGGGCCTACTGGCTCGGCTGGTTCCCGGTCGCGCCGATCAACGTGATCCTGACCGCCTCCTACCTGGCCGTGCTGTTCAATTTCAGCCCCGGGCACCTGATCGACCCGGTCGGCACCACCTGGGGCGCGCCGATCGGCATCACCGTCATGCTCATCTGCTTCGCGCTGCTGCTGGCGATCTTCATCCCGGCCTATCTCGGGATCAGGCTCGGCGCGGCATTCGCGACCGTGCTTGGTGTGCTGTCCATGGTGCCGATCACGGCGATGATCTTCCTGCCGTTCTTCAAGCCAGGTTCGCTCCACTGGCACAACGTGGCGGGCTTCCACGCGCCGCCTGGAGTCCACGTCAACGCGACGTTCATCGCCGCGTGGTTCTTCCCGATCCTCTGGAACGTGATCGCGATGGAGGCGGCCGCCTGCTACGTCGGCGAGTGCCGCGGCGGCGCCAGGGACGCCAAGATCGCGCTGACCGCCGAGGGCCTTTTCGGGGTGTTCATCTACATCGCGACCCCGCTGATGTTCGTGGCCGTGCTGGGCTTGTCGCTCACCACGTTCGACCCGCTCACGCTGTACCTCAGCTACACAGAAAAGATCTTCGGGCCCGGATCGTGGGAGAAGTGGTTCATCGGGATCCCGCTGATCCTGGCCCTGGCGCTCTCGGTGCTTAACGCGATCATGGGCTGCGGCCGGTCGCTGTACCAGGCGGCCGAGGACGGGCAGCTGCCGCGCTGGTTCCAGCACAAGAACCGGCACGGTGTGCCCGACTGGGCGATGGGCTTCAACGTGGTGTGCTCGGCGCTGCTGGTGCTGCTCGGCTCGCCGGTACGGATCTACATCATCTCCAACGGCGGCTACCTGCTGTCCTGCACGCTCGCCATCGGCGGCTACTTCGTCTACCGGCAGCTGCGCCCGGATGTGGAGCGGCCGTTCCGGCTTCCGACCTGGGCCAAGTGGATCGCGCTGGCGGTCTTCATCATCTGGACGGTCATCTACTTCTACGGCGGCTGGAACTCGCCGAAGATCGTGGTCGGGCCCGGGCAGGGTCCCGGTCTCTACCTGCTCGGGCTGCTCATCGTCGCCTTGTACGCCCCGCTCTACTGGCGGCGGGCGTGGCAGGACCGCAAGCTGGCCGCGGCGGGCCAGCTCGCCACGGTCAGCGCCGGAGGCGCCGGGAGCCTGGCGGATGCGCTCCCTGACGCCGAGCCCGACGGCGCGGCCGCGGCCGGTCCCGCCAGCGCGGCTGACCCGGTCGCCGGCACCGAGCCATCCGGCGAGCCGCCGGTGGTCAGGTAGCGGAGCGAAGGGAATGCTGTTCAGGCGGCGTCGCTTCGATCCGCAGCCGACCACCGAGGCGGCCGTGCTGCTCGCGTCGCCCGGCGCACCGTTCAGCCGGGCGGCCGTCCGCCGCGCCCGCGAGCTCGCCGCCGGCCAGCCGGTCGCGGTGCTGTCGATCCTCAAGGTGTACGGCTCGACCTTCGGGCTGCCCAACCCCGGGCTGCTGCCGAGCCGCCGCGAGCGCGACGAGCAGCTCAAGATCGTGAACCAGGCGATCACCCAGCTGGAGCGCGGCGGCTGCACCGTCGACGGCCAGATCGCCGCCACCCGCAGCGCCGGGCGCACGATCGCCAAGGTGGCGCGAACCCGGCGCGTCCGCTACGTGGTCATGGACACCAGGCCCGCCACCGGCGTCCGCAGGATCATCGAGGGAGAGCTGACCAACATCGTCCGGCGGCGCCTGAAGGACAAGGCGACCCTGGAACTGGTGGGCGCGGAATCCTAACGCGATCATAACGGTCCCTCCCGCGGCACATCCGGGACGCGGCGGCATGATTGATGTGATGCCAGAAGGCTGGCAGAGCGAGACGAAGGCCGCGTGATGTGTCATGTTCGCGAGGATCCTGGTCGCGATCGACGACTTCACCCAGTGCCAGGCCGTGCTCGACCTGGTGAAGGACGTCGCCGATGAGGGAGTGACGGAGGTGCGGGCCCTGCACCTCTGGGTCCGTGAGGTCTCCGGCTTCCGCTGGTACTCGCAGGAGACGAAGAAGCAAGCGTCGTTCGTGGCGGATGCGGCCACATTCGAGCTGCGCATGGCCGGCCTGGCCGCCGGGGCGAGCGTCCGCTACGTGGCTGTCGACCGGGTCGCCGAAGCGATCCTCGCGGAGGCGAAGGCCTTCGACGCCGATCTCATCGTCCTGGGCCGTCCGAGGCGAGGGGAACTGCTCACCCGCCTGTTCGGCAGCGTCACGCTGCGGGTCATCCGGCGGTCGAGCTGCCCCGTCCTCGTGGCGCAGCACAGGCGCGGCGCTAAGAGGGCCGTTTCCTCGGATGCATCCGCCCGCGGAGACGAGCCCTGACCGGGCCGGCGATACAGCGGAGATTCCGGCGGCGAAGGTATGCCGCATCCGCTAACGGTCCGGGCGGCCGGGGGGGCGCGTTCTGCTCATTCGCGGCAGGCGCGGCGAGACGATGAAGTAGAGCTGGACGATGGCGAGGGCGATCACGCTGGCCTGGGTGCTGATTAGGCAGATCAGCGCCGCGAGAGCGTACAGGGTTTGCGCGAGCAGGATCCGGCGCCGGAACGTGGTCAGCCTGGAGCCAGCCTGCTCCTCGCCCGACAGGAACGATCTGCGCCCGTACCGGGCGCTCCATTCCAGCGCCGCGCCGAGCAGGAGAATGTTCAGCCAGTACGCGCCCACCGCCAGGCGGAGGTGGACGTAGTGGGCCAGCAGCGCCGCGGAGAACGGGAGCAGCGAAACCACAAAGAGGAACCCGAGATGGATCCAGGTGAGGGTCCGGTCGCAACGGCCGAGAATGGTCAGCAGCGTGTGCTGAGCGAGCCAGAACGTGCCGAGCATCGTGAAGCTCAGCAGGTACGCCGCGAAGCTCGGGCCCAGCCTCAGCAGGGCCTCCCACAGCCTGTGCTCTGAGTGCCCCGACACGGCGATGCTGACAGGCACGCGCAGGTCGAGGACGAGCAAGGTCATGGCGACGGCGAACAGCCCGTCGGTCAAAGAGGTCAGGCGGTCCAGGCTCTGGCCCGTGAAACGGTTGTACGGCTCAGTCATGCCCACATCATGACCGGTAGTTTCTTCGGCGTGGACAGGCCGCAGTATCGCTTCGAGCCGGTGACTCCGCAGCAGGCCGGTGACCTAGAACAGTTCTCCCGCAGTCACGGGAAGTTCCGCTACTGCTCTTGCATGCGCTGGCGGTTGCCGTCTGCGCAGTACCGGGAAATCGGCCGTGACGGCCGGGCCGCGGCTCTTGATGAGCTGGTGCAGGCCGGCCGCCCGGCCGGGGTGCTGGCTTACCTGGGCGAGGACGTCGTCGGATGGTGCTCGATCGCACCCAGGGAAAGCTACCTGGCCATCCTGGCATCCCGCGTGATCCCGCGGCTGCCTGGCGAAGGCGTCTGGTCGGTCGCCTGCTTCTTCCTGGCGCCGCAGGCGCGGCACCGCGGAATGCCGGCCCGCCTGCTGGAAGCTGCCTGCGCGTACGCGGCACACTCGGGTGCCCGCATCGTCGAGTCCTATCCGTGGCCCGGCGGGGCGAGCTACCGCTACATGGGGACTCGCGATCTGTATATCGGCGCCGGGTTTCACGACATGACGGTCCCTGACGGCTACCGCCCGGTCATGCGGCGCACGCTGCGGCCTTGACCCATCA
>WNGR01019156.1_pt1 | contig 10625 bp, 8 predicted proteins | sample 5407581 | NCBI WGS metagenome assembly WNGR01 (sample SAMN13153383, study PRJNA577476) | soil metagenome | isolation source: 80 cm soil or saprolite under Garry oak tree replicate 2 | place: USA:California | collected 2016-06-15 | reverse complement strand
TTTCTCGCTCATTCGCTAACATCGACATTTAGAATCATGTCAAAGAGTATCCAACGCTGGCGAGGATGGCCCTGGATATCCTTCCTATCCAGGCATCGTCTGTTCCTTGTGAGCGTTTATTCTCGTTGAGCAAGCAAGTAGCAACAGAGCGCCGGGCTCGTTTAGGATCAAATCGGTTTGAGGAGCTTCTGATCATGAAATCTGCATGGTGTGGTACGACTGTTGACTGGGCTGCTATTAATTCAGCAGAGGTTGAAGAGGTGGACCTGGCAGAGTATGAAGAGCTCTTGGAGGCAGATGTACAGGCACGCACATGGGATGACGAGGATGAGGAGAACATATTCGAGTCTGATATAGAGTAAGTTAAACTTGCAGTATTGCCGCTGGACATCTAGACTTGGGTTCTCGACACGGTACAGTAGTAGCTTAATACCCTTGTCATAGTTTTTTCATTCGCGTACATTTACTATAATACATACTTATGAAGTCGGTTTCAGTCAGTTATTGGGAGGTTATGACCAGCCTGGGATGGGCCAGTTCAAACTGCATGAACCGGTCTTTTGGAACCCTGCAACTGGAAGGAACCGGTTGTTGTCGGCTCAGTCCAGTTTGGGGAAAAGTGTGTGACACCGAGAACCGGTTCCGGTCCGGTTCTTCCAGATTAAGGCAAAAAACTGGACTGAGTCGGACTTTCAAACACTAGTTTTGACTGTGTTTACTTGTGTCTTGCCTTGTGCCGATGTCTTTGTCTTTGACCTAGTATATAAACCTTGTGTACACATAGTACGAAGCCAGACTTGGCTTCGTTTGTAATCTAGCAAACTTGTCCTTGTTCCCCAAGTGTGCAAACCATCCCGAACCTCTTCTTGTGAACCATCTCCCTCAGGCTCTAATAAGAGTCGAACACTCCTGTCGAAGTCTTTGCAGTTGTAACTTAGCGCACCAGCAACTAGGTGCAGAGAAGTGCCCTAACACTTCGGACGAAAGTCCTAACTGCTAAGTCGTTGTGTACCTAGTGCACAACACCTTGGACACCTTTGTACTTCGTAGCTATAAGACAATAGACGTCTTGCTCGGACATTGTGTGAAACTGCCCACTGGGCTACCTCGAACCCTTGAATCAAGTCCGCGTCCCTGCTAGGACGTAACAATACTACGTCTTCAGCCCGAAGTTGCACGAGTACCGGGCCATCCACTATATCGAAGAAGATCGACTTTGGGCCTTTATAGCTTGTGACGAACAAAACAAGTGGTATACAATCAAACCAGTCCCAAAACATTTAGGACTAGGACCAACTATTACCCCAACACAAGCTATCGATGTAGACCCACCAGAAGACACCACCACCAAGCCCATTACTCCTACCACTACCGCAACACCCGCAATTCATGTTATAGCTCAACCAACCATGTCCCAAGCAGGAACATCCACAACTACTATTCCAACCACCACCGTTCCCACCACTATTCCCACAAGTGGAGGCAGAGGAGGTGGAGGCGGAGGAGGTGGAGGAGGAGGTGGTGGAGGAATACCCGCACCACCACCCAGAGGAGGAGGAGGTGGAGGAGGAGGAGGTGGAGGTGGAGGAGGTGCCGCCGGAGGACCACCCCCTGCCCACAGAAAACTCGAAGGAAACCCTCCCTTTAAATTCACAGGAGATAGAGAGAGAAGCAAAGCATTCATGCTCGCCTTCCAAATCTATCGAGGAATGAACCCCAACACAGATGTAATGACCAACCCATACAGACGAACAATGACTTTCCTCTCATACATTCGAGGACCTCTCGTCGACGATTGGGTACAAGAACAAGCCCAATGGTTGGTAGACCAAATTCAGGGAGGGGTACTACAAACCGAAGAAAATCTGTGGCGAACTATCAATACAAGATTCAGGCAAGCCTACACAGACACAGCCGAAAGTGCTAAAGCCCAACACGAGCTGAAAAGCCTACATATGGCTAAAGACAACCTTGATGACTTCATATCCCGATTCCAGAATTTAGCCAATAAAGCAGGATACGATCTAGACCAACAAGTTACGCTTGACCTGTTCCAAAATGAACTCCCCAACAATTTGGTCTGGAACTGCATCAAATTTGATCATCCTTACGACTGGGCTACCTGGACCAACTCAGCTCGACAACAACACGAGGAATACATTCAGCTCAGCAATTGGCTTAAAGGAAACAAAATTATGGGAGGAACACGTGAACAGTGGACCAACGCCCTTACTCGGTGACGAGACCCAAATGCCATGGACATTGGTCGAACGAGGGCAAGGGCAACAATGACAGAGGATGAAAAAACCAAACGAATTAAAGAAGGAAAATGCTTCCGATGCGATCAAAAGGGACACATTTCTCGATTCTGTCCCCAAAAGAAGATCGCACAAGCATCCACAACCCCGACATCCTCCTCAAACGATGCCACTGTTGCCACAGCCACGATAACCTCCAACAAATCACTCTCTGCAGATCAAAAAGCAGAGATATTCCTTGCACAACTCTATAACAAAAGTGATGACGTCCGTGCACACTTCGCCAACATTATGTTCGATAAGAAGGAGGATTTTCCGCATGCCTAAAGTCCGCGGCTGGGGCTAGGGCACTAAAGATTAGTGTGTACAGTAGCAAATATCGATCTATGCAAATCCCAGTACTGTTCAAATCCACACATGCAACAGCCGAATGAGAAGTGTTAGCCGACTCTGGAGCCACTGACAACTTTATCAACTCTCAACTGCTCAAACGACTTCGCATATCCTACCTACCGGTCCCAAATCCTATCAGAATATGGAACGTAGATGGAACGCTCAACCAGGATGGAAACATCACACATTATACCGATCTCCAAGTCAAAACTGGAAAAGAGACATACATACTACGATTCCTCATCACCAACTTAGGATGGGACGAAGTCATTTTAGGATATCCTTGGTTTACTGCGTTCAAACCAAAAATACGGTGGAAGGAGGCAACACTAGAGGAAGAATACCAACCAGTGGTAATCACTACGATCAACACCCACGAACCAACGATTGAGTCGGCCATCCGGGCTCTAGAAACATATGGATTGGATGAAGAAGCTTGGGAACAACTAGTAAATGAGGAAGAACCATATATTGCAATACGAAAAACAACGACAGCCTCAGAACTAGCCCAAAAGGCTATGGATCATACAAAGAAAACCTTTGAACAAATGGTACCAACACCGTACCATCGACATAAAAAGGTGTTCAGCGAAGAAGCATCCCACCGATTCCTGCCAAAACGACCATGGGATCATGCCATAGATCTCCTCCCCGACGCCAAAAAAACCCTCGATTGCAAAGTCTACCCACTGGCCCTAATGGAAGGAAGTGCCCTTACCGAATTCCTTAACGAACAACTACAAAAGGGATACATCCGACCATCCAAATCACCCTACGCCTCTCCCTTCTTCTTTATCAAGAAGAAAGATGGAAAACTTAGGCCAGTACAAGATTACCAAAAATTGAACGCGCTAACCGTCAAGAATCGCTACCCTCTCCCATTAATCCCCGAAATTATCGACAAAGTACAAGATGCACGACTCTTTACAAAACTAGACGTCCGATGGGGATATAACAATGTCCGAATCAAAGAGGGAGACGAATGGAAAGCGGCGTTCAAAACAAATCAAGGGCTATATGAACCAAGTGTTATGTTCTTCGGACTTACAAATTCACCAAGCACCTTTCAAACGATGATGGACACCATATTCTGCGACCTGATACTCACCAACGAAGTCATTGTCTACATGGACGATATACTCATCGCAACTATTGATGATACATTCCGTCACCATGAAATTGTTCATCAGGTGCTCTACCGACTGGAAGAACATGATCTATACCTTAAACCGGAGAAGTGTTCCTTCAAAACCCTGGAAGTGGAATACCTGGGAGTAATCATTGGCCATGGGAAGATACGTATGGATCCAGTAAAAACCCAAGGAGTACGAACTTGGGAAGCACCAACAAATCTCACCGAAACACGAGGTTTCATCAGCTTCCTCAACTTCTACAGACGATTCATTAAGGGATTCTCCAAACTCGCACGACCCCTTCACGACCTCACAAAAAAGGGAGTCATATGGAGATGGACTCATGCCGAACAAGTGGCATTTGAAGCACTCAAAAAGGCGGTAGCGGAGGAACCAGTCCTCCTATTTCCACAACTAAACCAACCATTCAAAATGGAAGTAGACACCTCCGCCATCGCCATCGGTGCAGTCCTTAATCAGAAGGGAGAAGACGGAAGAACACACCCAGTGGCATATTACTCCGAATCATTCTCCGCCCCAGAAAGAAATTACGACGTATATGACAGGGAACTGCTAGCCATTGTAAAGGCCCTACGACAGTGGAGGACCTATTTGTTGGGATCCCCCCATCAAATAGTAATCTATACAGACCACTCAAACCTACAATACTGGAAGGAACCACGAAAGATCAATCGAAGGATAGCCAGAGAATTCCAAGAACTGTCGGAATACAACTTCACCCTCCGACATATTCCAGGAACAACAAACACCAGAGCGGACGCGCTATCCAGACAGTCAAGCAATAGCGAAGCGGAAGAAGACAACAACAACGTTGTTGTATTACCAGACCAAGTCTTCGCAAATGCTACCTATACCACCCTCAACGAACTTGACATACAATGTCGAAAAGAACAAACCACCCATAATGAAGAGATAAAAATGTGGATAGACCACCACAACCTCCGACAACACAACCAACTCTGGTGGAAGAACGACGCCCTTGTTGTTGTGGGAAACAACAATCTTAAACGGGGGGTAATTCAATCATTTCACGACCCACCAAGCATGGGACACCCCAGAATTGCAAACACCTATGCACTAATGCGAAGAGATTATTGGTGGCCCAATATGAAAAAGGACGTGGAAGAATATGTCAAAGGATGTGCCCTATGTCAAGCTAACAAAATCAACACACATCGCCAGAAACCACACCTTGTCCCAATAACCACCAACACAGAAGCAGAACCATTTGAAGTCATCGCTATGGATTTTATCGTCAAATTACCCAAGTCCCAGGGATACGACACCATCCTGACGATCACCGACCACGACTGTAGCAAAGCCGCCATCTTCATCCCTTGCAATGAAACGATTACAGCAGAAGGAGTGGTCAATTTGATAATCAAACACGTATTCCCTCACTATGGATTCCCCCGAAGAATAATTTCAGATCGGGACACCCGATTCATGTCGCTATTCATGAAACACTTCTATCAGAAGACGGGAACCAAACAAAACGTGTCAACAGCTTATCACCCGCAAACAGATGGACAATCTGAACGATCCAATCAATGGCTGGAGCAATATCTGCGACACATCTGTAACTTACAACAAGACAATTGGGCCAAAGCGCTCCCCCTAGCCCAATTCACACACAACACATGGCCAAATGCCACAACAAGGGAAACCCCATTTTCATTGATCATGGGATGGACGCCAAGAGTCACATGGACAAATTCACCATCCGCAGCACCATCAGTGGACAAAAGAATGGAAGAATTGCAAATTAAAAGGCAACACGCACAAGATAGCATCACGCATGCACAACAATTGATGGCAAAAAGGGGAAAATCAACCTTCACACCTTATCAACTAGGCGCAATGGTCTGGCTAGAAGGGGTAAACTTACGAACCCTCTACCCTACATCCAAATTGGCACCAAAGCGTTACGGCCCCTTCCCTATCAAACGAGTGCTATCTATGGTGACGTATGAACTAGAGCTTCCCCCGCAGTGGAAAATACATCCAGTATTCCACGCAAATCTCCTAACACCCTATAAGGAGACGGCGTTACACGGGACAAACTATACCCGACCACTGCCAGACCTTATCACGGGAGAAGCCAAATATGAAGTGGAGCAAATCCTCGACGCGCATCGATGAGGCCGAGGGCGCAAGATGCAATACTACATCAAGTGGAAGGGATTTCCCATGAGTGACAGTACGTGGGAACCACCGGAACATCTTAATAACGCCCAAGACCTTATCACCAACTTCTATCACCTACATCCGATGGCCAAAGGAGCGCCCAAAGGGTTATAAAAGAACTACAAAAGAACACGAAAAAAAAAATCCCCATCTCCCTCAGCAATGTCTTCTCCACTCTCATCCATTACTCCCTCTCCTACAATCACAGCGATGGAACTCACCGCTGTAGAAATCATTGAGGAGGCCATTACCAACCACCTCACGTTGCGAACACCCCCTCCATCACCACAGCCAACGATGCCCTTACCCACCTTCCCCCTCACCATCGCCATCCCGTCACCACAAGACTCAGCAGTACATGTCGACGACCAAGACCCCTCGCCATTTGCACTACAACAACCACTTCCTGACAGTACCCTCAACTCCCCCATCGATTATGAAAGGGAGGCAGACAAGGAGAATGACGACCCAAATGACCCGGGCCTCCCCTTCTTCCCAAACAACCCTACGTCCACTCGCTACTACCCACTGTACATTCGGACAGAGGGCACTCCCACGGAAGATGGGCCGGCAAGAGTACTGGCCAAGTACATCTTCTACCGCAAGAAGGGTCAAGAGGTTGTCAGTTGCATGGGCAAAGGAGAACCCTGGTATGGCGACTCGGTGTACCTGGTCACACACCCACCAACCCGATGCGCGGTACCAATGACCACGACCCAGGTGGAAATGTTCCACCCCGACGACAGCCAAGCGTACACCATAGATGAGGCAGTACAACGGCTGGACCAGCCACGCATCACGGCCGAAGTCTCCCGAATGCGGGATGGACTTGTCAAGGTGCGGCAGATCAAGGGACAACTCAGCGACTTACGTCGCCAAGAACAACTGCTGTCAAGGGCCCTATTCGCGGTCGACATGGAGCTGGACGGGGTACAGAGAAGGATGGAGCAGACACAGGTGCTGGAACAGCTGAGTAACATGCACGTTGCCTACACCCCGATGACCGTAGCCGTGGAAGACCGGATGCCCCTGACTCCCCGCTATGGGGGTCCAGTAGAGCGTCCGCTTCTACGAGGCAGAGGCCGCAACCACCTTTGTTACAACTGCCATGAGCAAGGGCACATCGCCAAGAAATGCCCCAAGAACAAAGTCATCAAGAAGTACTGTCGCCACTGCAACAGTCGCCTCCACTTCCCCAACGAGTGCATCTTCCGACGCCTCAACATGCTCGGAGAAGCCACCGTCGCCGACAACATAGCCCGCATCCAACAAGCGGAACATATTCCGAACTGGTGCAGCAAGTGCCTCCAGGACATGCCAGGACACAAAGAGATCGACTGTCCCATGTACGAGTCGTGCGGAAAATGTTGGGTACATGGTCCGTACGGATTCTTGAGGCATCACAAGTGCACAGAAGAAGAACAGGAGGAGGGTAACAACCTGGGAGTGGACATTTACGATTACGTGGGCTCGGACTAGGTTGAAGTTGGGGCAACTTCAAGCTTAGTGGGGGGGTAATGTTACGATTTCGGACACGGTCTCTTTTCTTTTCCCCTATCTATGACATCATCACTTCTTATCTGTGCCGCTTTAACTCTGTCCCAGTATGATATCATCCCTATGTCATTCTGACGTCATCTCGTTCTCGATTCCTCGATTCCATATAGTAGCTGTACTAGGATGACTTCATCCTACGTCATGCGACGCCAGCCTGCGTCATAGGTTTGTGTCGTCTTTACCTAGCTTGTATCGGTAGACTTGACTTCCTGTGTAATACCAACACAACTGTCTCCTCTAAACCTCACCTCGTTCGATCGGTTGACCTCCGTGTCTAACAAACGACTTAGGACCTCCGTGTCTCTAAATACGATCGCTTAAACCCATTCCGCTACATCGATATTGAGCCCTGCTCTATTGATACTTGTACATCATCAGACTGAAGTCCTGATATGACTTCGCACCCAGAACTAGCACGTCGCACAATACGCCCCGTTGGTGCGTAACAAGAGGATGGAAAGAAGCACCCTATAGGATATTACTTGGCCACGCTTAACGAAGCGCAACGCAACTACGACATCTATGACCTGGAACTACTAGCAATCGTCATGGCACTCAAAAATTGGAGGCCCTTGCTAGCAGGGTCCCCGCACAAGATCATCATATACTCCAATCACCTCAACTTACAATACTGGAGGACTCCACAACGGATATCCAGAAGAATCGCGCGAGAAGTGCTAGAACTATCAGAATATGACTTCGAGATACGTCACCTCCCGGGCAGATTAAACGGACGAGCTGACGCACTGTCAAGAAGACCAGGATACGATCAAGGTGAAGAAGATAACAAGGATGTAACGGTGCTGCCCGATCACGTATTTGTACGAGCCGGCAAAACCGAACGCGCCCCCGCAATGCGCAAAATTGTAACCCAGGAAGAAATGGAGCCTGGAGATCCAGTATACAAACAGAACGAGGATATGCTGAAGCCGTGGATAGACGCACATCAACTCAAGAAAGTAGAGGGGATGTGGTATAAAGATGGACGACATGTTGTGATAGGTAAAATCGAGCACAAGTGGATGTTCATACAAAGCCACCACAACACCCCCACGTACGGACATCCAGGGATTAATAAAACATATCAATTGGTAAGTCGAAGGTACTGGTGGCCCAACATGCGACAGGAGGTAATGGACTACGTCTGAGGATGCGCCGAATGTCAACGCAACAAAATCAACACACATCCCACCAGAGCACCCCTCTCGCCGATATTCCCTACACGCGAAGCTATGCCATTCAAAACTGTCGCCTTAGACTTCATCACTAAACTACCAGTCTCGCAGGGATACGATTCGATACTCACGATAACCAACCATGATTGCACGAAAGCAGCCGTATTTATCCCTTGCAAGGAAAGCATGACAGCTGAAGAAACCGCGGGACTAATCGTCCAACATATCTTCCCACGATTCAGACTCCCTTCAAAGTTCATTAGTGACAGAGACCCGAAGTTCGCGTCAAGATTCATTAGAGGACTGTGCAAAGGAACGGGGACGACACAGAACATATCAACGGCATACCACCCACGAACAGACGGGCAATCGGAACGCACCAATCAATGGCTGGAACAGTATTTACGATTTTGGGTCAATGAGTGGCAAGACAATTGGCATGCGTATCTACCCCTCGCAGAATTCGCGCATAACAATTGGCCAAACGAAACTACGGGGGAGTCCCCTTTCTTCACACTCTACGGATTTAACCCGCGCGCTGATTGGACGGATAAGCCATCTCCAATACCTCAAGTGGCACTGAGACTAGACCAGTTCAAAAGGGCTAGACAACGCGCCCAGGAATTGATGATCAAAGCGCAGCAGTCATGGGTCAAGAACAAAGATACACCCAGATACCAAGAAGGAGATCTCGTGTGGCTGGAAGGACGCCACCTACATACTAACCAACCAACCACCAAACTTGCGCCCAAACGACACGGCCCCTTTTCCGTTGTTCAGGTGATGTCCCCCGTCAACTATCAAATAAAACTTCCCATGCAGTGGAGTATTCATGACGTGTTTCACATCGATCTTCTCACACCTTATCGCAAGACCAATACCCACGGCTCAAATTATTCAAGACCGGCTCCAGACCTGGTCGATAACAAAGAAGAGTACAAGGTCGAGAAGATTCTAGACACCCAGCAATTCAGCAAAGGACACAAAAGGCAATATCTTATCAAATGGAAGGGGTACCCTGACTCGGACAACGAGTGGGTCGATCAGAAGGACATACACGCCCCTGAAGCGATAAGGGAGTTTAAAAATTCGCAAAGCGCCATGAGAACACATATAAACCGGATAACAGAGGGCAAGTACCCCATCATCTCTTCTTCCCTACCTCGTCATACAACCAACTTCCCCTCTTTCATGTCGGATGCTGTCAACTCTTACTACCTCGGATCCCCAGAGCACATCTTTGGGGCTGAGCTTGACTCCCAACTCATCACCCATACCGAGGCACAAGAACTCTGTGCCAAGAAGTATATCTGGCCCCACATCCAAGACGAGAACGAACTCACCGCTCCCCTCACCGAAGAGGAGTTGGCTCGAGTGCGAGAGGTCTTCCCAGACTTCATGACGACGGCAGTGCGCCCACGTACACTATCACCCCTATTGCGATGCATGTCAGACCCTGATGGGATGGGGGCCGAGCCCGACCACCAGATTGAAGTCCAGGAGCTCGACAATCAGCTTTGGGAAGCTGAAGGAGTATTGTGAATCCCTCCCCGCATGGAGGGAATCCCCGATACAGAACCCGAAGAAGGTCAGCTTGCAGTGGAGAGAGGAGCAGTTCGCTCGAGCCGTATACAAGAGAAACGTCAAGAAGGCAGCACGAGAAGCACTGCGCCGACAAGCACGCCGGAAACACGCAGACCGTGGAGTCACGCCACCAGTCTAACAGACTGGTACCCAGATGAGCATCCTTTTATAAGGAACACACGCGACTCTGACGACCCCAACGAGACCCCATACATGCTGATACCCTAAACTTTCCCTGATCGCTAGGGAACATGTCTAAGGTGCGCAGGATTTGTGGGGGTGTGAAGTGGCGCAAGTGGTCTTGCAGGCCTCCGCGG
>WNGR01040012.1_pt1 | contig 10626 bp, 11 predicted proteins | sample 5407581 | NCBI WGS metagenome assembly WNGR01 (sample SAMN13153383, study PRJNA577476) | soil metagenome | isolation source: 80 cm soil or saprolite under Garry oak tree replicate 2 | place: USA:California | collected 2016-06-15 | reverse complement strand
CTCCCGCCGGCGCGATGACCGGACTGCGCGTAATCGATCTGACGCGCGTGCTCGGCGGCCCCTATTGCACGCAAATCCTCGCCGACCACGGCGCCGACGTGATCAAGGTCGAGCCGCCCGCCGGCGACGAGGTGCGCGACTGGGGCCCTCCATTCCACGACGAAGACGCCGCCTATTTCGTCGGCATCAACCGCAACAAGCGCTCGATCGGCCTCGACCTCGCCTCCGAAGGCGGCCGCGCGGTGCTGCTGAAAATGCTGGAGACGGCCGACGTCCTGATCGAGAATTTCAAGCCGGGCACGCTCGACAAATGGGGCATCGGCAACGACGTGCTGCGTGCGAAATTTCCCAGACTCGTGCACTGCCGGATTTCCGGCTTCGGCGCCGACGGCCCGCGCGGCGGCAATCCCGGCTATGACGCGATCATCCAGGCCATGACCGGCATGATCGCCGCCACCGGCTCGCCCGAGAGCGGCCCGATGCGGATCGGCGTGCCGCTGGTCGACATCACCACCGGGCTTTATGCAGCGATCGGCATTCTGATGGCGCTGTCGGAGCGGCAGCGATCGGGGTTGGGGCAATTTCTCGAGACCACGCTCTACGAAACCGGGCTTGCGATCATGCATCCGCACACCGCGAATTACTTCATGCACGGCAAGCCGCCCAGCCTGACCGGCAACGAGCATCCCAATCTGGTGCCCTACGCGATCTTCCCGACCAGGACCGACAACATCTTCATCGGCGTCGGCAATGACGGCACCTTCCGCAAACTCGCCAAGGAGATCGGCAAGCCCGAGCTCGGCACCGATCCGCGCTTTGCCCGCAACAAGGACCGCATCGCCAACCGCGACGCGCTGCGCGAGGAGCTCGCCGCCGTGTTTAGCCAGCATGACGCCGAGCCGCTCTGTAATCGCCTGCTGGCCGCGGGCCTGCCCGCCGGGCCGGTGCAGAAGATCGACCAGGCCTTGACCAACCTGCATACGCTGCATCGTGGCGACGTCATCGAGAAGGACTGGTACAAGGGCGTCGCCTCGCCGATCCGGCTGGACCGAACCAAGCCGAGCCTGCGCCGCACGCCGCCGAAGTTTTCGGAGCATTCGGCCGAGGTGCTGGGCGAGTTCGGCTATTCCAACAGCGAAATCGAGGCCCTGGTCGCCAAGGGCGTAGTCTGCGGGCGCGAGCGCAAACGCTGAGGTCGGGGGATGCGGTGCAGCGTCCCTTGACGTTGCACCGCAAGCTCCGGGCCATATCCCCGCGGCATCGTCTCCCCCTATTTTCCTGCTTCCCTTACGCTCGACTTCCCCCGTAGCATCGGCTCGCTTATACGGTCATTTGCACGTCATCCGGCGCTGTTAGCGCAAACAACTGGTATGACGGTCCAACGGGAGGAATTTAATGGCTTTTCGACAATTCGGCGCGGCTATTGCGGTTGCTGCGACGCTCGGTTTCGTCGCTGTATCGCCTGCGCATGCAGTGATCGATATCCAGTGGTGGCACGCCATGACCGGCGGCAACAACGATATCGTCAACAAGCTCGCCGACGATTTCAACGCGAGCCAGTCCGAATACAAGGTCATTCCGACCTTCAAGGGCAGCTATCCCGACACGATGAACGCCGGCATCGCCGCTTTCCGCGCCGGCAACGCCCCCCACATCATGCAGGTGTTCGAAGTCGGCACCGCCACGATGATGAGCGCCACCGGCGCCATCAAGCCGGTCTACCAGCTGATGAAGGACGCCGGTGAGCCGTTCGATCCCAAGGCCTACCTGCCCGCGATTACCGGTTATTACTCGACCTCCAAGGGCGACATGCTGTCGTTCCCCTTCAACTCCTCGTCCATGGTGATGTGGATCAACAAGGACGAATTGAAGAAGGCCGGTGTCGCCGAGATTCCCAAAACCTGGCCGGAAGTGTTCGACGCCGCCAAGAAGCTGAAGGCTGCGGGTCACGCCACCTGCGGCTTCTCCAACGCCTCGATGGCTTCGACACCGTGCTGACGTTCAACTCGCCGCTGCACGTCAAGCATCTGCAGAACCTGATCGACCTGCAGAAGGACAAAACCTATGATTATTCCGGCCGCGACAACAAGAGCGAAAGCCGCTTTGGCTCCGGCGAGTGCGCAATCTTCCTGACCTCGTCGGGCTATTACGCCACTGCAAAAAGCACCGCCAAGTTCGACTTCACTTCGGTGCCAATGCCGTATTATCCCGACGCCCAGGGTGCGCCGCAGAATTCGATCATCGGCGGCGCCTCGCTGTGGGTGATGGGCGGCAAGAAGCCCGAAGAATACAAGGGCATCGCCAAATTCTTCACCTTCCTCTCCGACACCGACCGTCAGGCCAAGCTGCATCAGGAATCCGGCTATCTGCCGATTACCAAGGCGGCCTATGAGAAGACCGTGAAGGATGGCTTCTATGACAAGAACCCGACGCTGCAGACGCCGCTGAAGGAGCTGACCAACAAGGAGCCGACCGATAACTCCCGCGGCCTGCGCTTCGGCAACATGGTGCAGATGCGCGATCTCTGGGCCGAGGAGCTCGAAGCCGCGCTTGCCGGCAAGAAGACCGCCAAGGAAGCACTCGACTCGGCCGTCGCACGTGGCAATGCCATGCTGCGGACGTTCGAAAAGACCGCAAAATAGCCGCCGCCGATTGAAGCTCCCTCTCCATCCGGAGAGGGAGCCCCTCCCTTTGTTCGTTTTACGCGCGGAAGACGCCAAGCCCCGGAATGGAAAAGTCCGTCGTATTCAACAACAAGCTGCTGCCGTATCTGCTGCTGTTGCCGCAGCTCGTCATCACGCTTGTTTTCTTCTACTGGCCAGCGATCCAGGCGGTCCGCCAATCCTTCCTGCGCGAAGACGCCTTCGGGCTCAGTTCCGAATTCGTCGGCCTGGAAAATTATCAGGCGCTGTTCGCGCAACCCGAATATTATACGGCGATAGCGACGACGGTCGTGTTCTCGACGCTGGTCGCGGTGCTCTCGCTTTCGCTGGCGATGATGCTGGCGACGCAGGCCGACAAGAACCTGAAGGCGGTGAGCGCCTATAAGACGCTGCTGATCTGGCCCTACGCGGTCGCACCGGCGGTCGCCGGCGTGTTGTGGTTCTTCATGTTCCACCCCACGCTCGGCACGCTGGCGCGGCCCTTGCGGCTCATGGGTCTCGACTGGAATCCGATGCTGAACGGCACCCACGCCATGATCCTGGTGGTGATGGCGGCGGTCTGGAAGCAGATCGCTTACAATTTCCTGTTCTTCCTGGCCGGCCTGCAATCGATCCCCAAAAGCGTGCTTGAGGCTGGCGCGATCGACGGCGCCGGCCCGATGCGCCGGTTCTGGACCATCACCTTCCCGTTGCTGTCGCCGACGATCTTCTTCCTGCTCGTTGTCAACACCGTCTACGTCTTCTTCGAGACTTTCGGCATTATCGATGCGGTAACCGGCGGCGGACCGGCGGGCAGCACCGTCACCATGGTCTACAAAGTCTATGCCGACGGCCGGCTCGGTGGCGACCTCGGCGGGTCGGCGGCGCAATCGGTGGTGCTGATGGTCATCGTCATCGCACTGACGGCGTTCCAGTTCCGCTACGTCGAACGCAAGGTGCAATACTGATGGTCGAGCACCGCCCCTGGAACGACATCATCGCTTACGCGATCCTCACGCTCGGCGTCTTCATCGTCGCGTTCCCGGTCTATCTGGCATTGATCGCCTCTACCCATGATGCGGCCACCGTGATCAGCGGCAATCTGCCGCTGCTGCCGGGCAGCCATACGCTCGAGAACTATTATCGTGCGATCTTTGTCGGCGGATCGCGCGCCGCCCGCGAGCCGGTCGGTCGGCTCCTGTTCAATTCCTTTGTCGCCGCGACCGGAATCGCCGTAGGCAAGATATTGATCTCAATCCTGTCGGCCTACGCCGTGGTGTATTTCCGCTTTCCGTTCCGCAAGACCGCGTTCTGGATCATCTTCGTCACGCTGATGCTGCCGGTCGAGGTGCGCATCTATCCGACCTACAAGGTCGTTGCCGACCTGCACATGCTCGACACCTATGCCGGGCTGATCCTGCCGTTGATCGCGTCCGCCACCGGCACACTGTTGTTCCGGCAGTTCTTTATGACGGTGCCTGAAGAACTGCTCGAGGCGTCGCGTATCGACGGCGCCGGCCCGTTCCGGTTCTTCTGGGATACGCTGTTGCCGCTGTCGGTCACGACGATTGCAGCCCTGTTCGTGATTCAATTCATCTACGGCTGGAATCAGTATCTCTGGCCGCTGCTGATTACCACGCAGACTTCGATGCAAACCATCGTGATCGGGATCAAGAACATGCTCACGACCACCGACGAACTCGCCGAATGGCAGCTCGCGATGGCCACTGCGGTTCTGGCGATGCTGCCGCCGGTGGCGGTGGTCGTTTTCATGCAGCGGCTGTTCGTGCGCGGACTGGTCGAAACGGAGAAATAGAACCGAGATGGCGAACGTATCCCTCCGCAACGTCCGCAAGACCTATGTCGGCGGCTTCGAGGCCATCAAGGGCATCGACTTCGAGGTCGGCGACGGCCAGTTCTGCGTACTGGTCGGCCCTTCCGGCTGTGGCAAATCCACGCTGCTGCGCATGGTGGCCGGCTTGGAGACTATCAGTAGCGGCGAGATCGATATCGGTGGCCGCGTCGTCAACCAGATCGAGCCGGCCGAACGCGACATCGCGATGGTGTTCCAGAACTACGCGCTCTACCCGCATATGAGCGTCTACAACAACATGGCCTATGGCCTGCGCAACCGCGGCATGGCGGAGGCCGAGATCAAGACCCGCGTCGAGGAATCCGCGCGCATTCTCGAACTCGGCGCCATGCTAGAGCGCAAGCCGCGGCAATTGTCGGGCGGCCAGCGCCAGCGCGTGGCGATGGGCCGCGCGATCGTGCGCCACCCGAAGGTGTTTCTGTTCGATGAGCCGCTGTCGAACCTCGACGCCAAGCTCCGCATCGCGATGCGTGTCGAGATCCGCAAGCTGCAACGGCGCCTCTCCACGACGTCGATCTACGTCACCCACGACCAGCTCGAGGCGATGACGCTCGCGGACATCCTGGTGGTGATGAATGGCGGCCAGGTCGAGCAGATCGGCAATCCGCTCGATATCTATCAGAAGCCCGCAACCACCTTCGTCGCCTCCTTCATCGGCGCGCCGCCGATGAATCTGATGCCGCTCGGCTCGGACGAACTCAAATCGCAACTGGCAGGCGACGGCCGCATCGGCTACGCCGGCATTCTGGGGATCCGGCCCGAGGATTTCATACTGACCAACGACACGGTCGCCGGCGGCGTCGCGCTCGACCTCACCGTGGAAGCTATCGAACATGTCGGCGCCGAGACGTTCCTGTATGGCGGCCGCCAGCGGGACGGCAAGGGCATCGCCGCCAATCCGGGCGAATTGCCCCCCGGTGACGTCATCGTGCGGATACCGGGCGCGACCGGACCTGGCATTGGCGCGCAGATTCGGGCGGCTGCCCCGGCAGACAAGCTGCATCTATTTACCGCTGACGGGCGAAAGCGAATCGGCGCCTGACCGTCGTTCCGGGGCGTGCGAAGCACGATCCCCTAAATTGGACTTCGCCTGCCCGAGAATAGCGGTTTCGGGCATTTTGTCGCGGTTCTACAGGTGCTTGAACCGCCTCCAAATCACCCCATATGGCTGTTGACCGGAAGGCAAGACCGCCACCCGGTCAGCATGGGGCGCCGCAAGGGCCCCTCAAAGTCGCTTCGAGAGGACTTTGTAATGTCTCGTGTTCCATCGTTATCCAGTCCGTTCCTTTTGGGATTCGACGAAATCGAGCGTGCGCTCGATCGCGTTGTCAAAGGCGCCGACGGCTATCCTCCTTACAACATCGAGCGGTTCGACCGGACCAACGGCCAGCCCGAACGGCTGCGCATCACACTGGCGGTGGCGGGATTTACCCGTGATCAACTCGATGTGACCACTGAGGAAAATCAGCTCGTCATCCGGGGCCGCCAACAGGACGACAAGGCCCGGCAATACATCCATCGCGGTATCGCCGCGCGCCACTTCCAGCGCACCTTCGTGCTGGCGGAGGGGATGCAGGTGCTGGGCGCGGACCTGAAAAACGGGCTGTTGTCGATCGACCTTGCCAGGCCGGAACCCGAAAGGGTCATTAAGACAATTGCTATCAATGAGCACGAATAATGGAACAAGGAGCGGACTCGACCGCTTGAACGACAGAGGAGTCGAGACCATGAGTGAAGCGTGCCGGACCTATTTCCCCAGGCCCCGAAGATCGCCCCAGGGCTGAAGCTTTTCGCGCTCCACGCCGCCGACGGCACGCCGATCATGCTGACCGACAGCAAGGAAGCGGCAATCGCCAACGCCTGGAGCAACGAGCTGCAGGCCGTCAGCGTCCACTGACGCGGCTCTGCCGGTGTCGCTGACGGTGCGGCTGTCGCTGACGCAAGCGCGCAGAGCACTGCAAACGGAATTCGATACGGGCGTGTTCTCGATGAAATCGAGGACATGCCCGTATTTTTTGCGTCCAGCCCGTCAGGTCCGCCGCGGATTATTTCAGGGACTCCCGAAGCGCGAGCAACGCCTCCTTGAGTGACGGCAAGTCATCCTTGACCGCCTTCCAAATGATCGAGGCGTCAACGCGCTGATAGTCGTGCCGCAAGATGTTGCCTATGCCGGCAATGTCCTTCCAGCGCACATCCTTGTGCTGGGCTTTTGATCGCGGCCGAGATGACGGCTGGCTTCCGAAATGACCTCGATGCCACGTTCGACGGCCGAGCGAAGCAGCCATGATCGCTCGAAGTCACGAAACGCTTTTCCGGCGAGCGCCTTTTCAATCCCCCTGATGCTCTCAAGCATGTCGTGGATACGCAGCAAAGGGGAGCGCGTTGCCATCTAGAAAACCCGCGTCGCCTCGGCCCGAAGGCTCTCCTCGAGTAACCGCTTGGCTGCCACCAGGTCCAGGGCGTTAAACCGCCCGCGGGGATCGCAATCGATGAAAAGGTCGATATCGCTTCTGGCATCGGCCTTGTTGCGGGCGGTCGAACCAAACAGATACAGCGACGTTACGCCCAACGCCTTGATGGCGCCGGCCTGATCCCGCAGCTTCCTGAGTGCTTCGGCTCTCGTCATGGGCAAATTGTAACACGGTCCGGCAAAAATGCCGTCAAATCGATGCCTCTAGCGGATAGGCTTACGCCGCGCTCGCCGGCGGCAGCGCGAGCACCGAATAGATCGCTTGCGCATCGCGTGAGGCGCGGAGCTTCTTGGCGACGTCCTGGTCGCGCAACAGACGGGCGACCCGCGCCAGCGCCTTCAGGTGATCGGCACCGGCGCCTTCCGGGGCCAACAGCAGGAAGATCAGATCCACCGGCTGGCCATCCATCGCCTCGAAATCGATCGGGCGCTCGAGGCGAGCGAACAGGCCGAACAGCTTTTCAAGTTTCGGCAGCTTGCCGTGCGGGATGGCGACGCCATAGCCGACGGCGGTGGTCCCTAATTTCTCGCGCTGCAGCAGCACCTCGAAAATCGAGCGCTCGTTCTGCCCGGTCAGGCTCGCCGCCCGGGAAGCGAGTTCCTGCAGCGCCTGCTTCTTGCTGATGACCTTCAAAGCGGGGAGAATCGCCTCGGGTGCGACCAGATCGGTAATCGTCATGGGGCGTTCCGAGGTGAATAGACCGTCACGTTGCGAAATAGGTTCTTTGGCGCGGGCGTCAAGAAGATGAGAAGGGAGGCGGGCTTAGACCGGGGTCCCGATTCCACGGGCTTCTACTCCAACGCGTCGGCGGTGCCAACACCTGCGTTCATGTTCCCGCACCCTATGATTAAGGGCGGCGGACCATAGGGACGGCCCACCCGGGCTTCAATGCCGTGGGACACTGGTGTCAGGGGGTAACCGCCGGCGGATCGACCCAGCCGACATTGCCGTCGGGACGCCGGTAAATGATGTTCACCCGGCCGCTCGAGCCGTGCTGAAACACCAGGCAGGCGGCCCCAGTGAGGTCCAGCTCCATGACGGCCTCGCTGACCGACAGCCGCTTCAGGGCCGTGGTGGCCTCGGCGATGATGACGGGGCTGTATTCGGTGACCTCGTCGTCGCCCTCGGCCGGCGCCTCGATGACATAGCTCGGCGCATCGAGCTCCACGCCGTTCAGTTCGGCCAGCGCTGCGGTTGCCGCATAAGTCTTGCGGGCGGAGCGATCCTTCAGCCGGCTCTTGTAGCGGCGTAGCCGCTTTTCGATCATCAGCAGCGCCGCGTCGGCACTGGCATAGGCATCGCTGGCGTTCGAATCGGCCTCCAGCGTAATTCCGGAATCCAGATGCAGCGAGCAGTCGGTCCGGAAACCGAAGCCGTCCTTGCTCAGCGTGATGTGGCCGGAATAATTGCCGTCGAAATATTTTCTCAAGACCTCATCGGTGCGCTCGCTGACGCGCGCGCGAATCGCCTCACCGATGCTGATGCTCTTTCCCGAGATTCGAAGGGTCATTGGATGCCTCGATTGCTTGATGCCTCGATCACGACACGGGACAACCGACACTATCGCGATTTGACGCGAACGCAATCAGGCCGGCGCGGGATCGCGGGACCGGTCTTGCGAGGCCGCGGGTGCCGAGAGGGCGTTGCCAAGCATGCTCTGTTTGTCGCGGCGCCGTTGCACCGAGGAAGGAATCCGCATCGCTTCGCGGTATTTCGCGACGGTGCGGCGGGCAATATCAATGCCGGACCCGCGCAATCGTTCCACGATCGTATCGTCGGAAAGGATCGCGGTGGGCAATTCGGCGTCGATCAACTGCTTGATGTGGTGGCGCACGGCCTCGGCCGAATGGGCTTCGCCGCCGTCGGCGGAAGCGATCGAGGCCGTGAAGAAATATTTCAGCTCGAAACTGCCGCGATTGGTCGCCATGTACTTGTTGGCGGTCACACGAGACACCGTCGATTCATGCATCTGGATCGCGTCCGCCACCGCCTTGAGGTTGAGCGGTCGCAGATGCGCCACGCCATGGGTGAAGAAACCATCCTGCTGGCGCACGATTTCGGTCGCGACCTTCAGGATGGTGCGGGCGCGCTGATCGAGCGCGCGAACCAGCCAGGTCGCGTTCTGCAGGCAATCGGTGAAATAGGACTTGTCGCCGTCCTTGCGGATCGTCTTCGACAGCTCGCTGTAATAGACCTGATTGACCAGCACGCGCGGCAACGTGTCGCTGTTGAGTTCGACATGCCAGCCACCGTCGGGACCGGGCCGCACGTAAACGTCGGGCACCATGGTCTGGGTCCGCGCCGAGCCGAATTTCAGGCCGGGCTTTGGATCGAGGCGGCGGATTTCACCGATCATGTCGGTGATGTCATCGTCGTCGACGCCGCAAAGTTTTCGTAAGCTAGCGATGTCGCGTTTGGCGAGGAGATCGAGATGCTCGACCAACGCTTGCATCGCGGGATCGTAGCGGTTGAGCTCGCGCAACTGGATCGCCAGGCATTCGCTGAGGTTTCGCGCGCAGACGCCGGGCGGATCGAATTTTTGCAAGGTAGCGAGAACCGCGTCGACATCCTGCTGCGATGCGCCGAGCCGTTCCGCGGCCTGGCCGAGATCCGCCGGCAGGTAGCCCGAATCGTCGACGAGATCGATCAGATATTGCCCGATCATGCGCTGCGCCGGCCCGGCGAAGGCGACTGAGAGCTGTTCGGCGAGGTGACTGCCGAGCGTCACTTCGGCGGCGACAAAGGCTTCCAGATTGTATTCGTCGTCATTGGAGGCGCCGCCGCCCCATTCGGTGTAGGCGGTGGGCGCCGCGTCCTGCGCAGCCCGCGCGGCGGCTTCGGCCGGCTCCTCGGAAAAGACGTTGTCGAGGCCGGTATCCAGCGTCTGCTCGATTTCGGTGCGGGTGCCGAGGTCCCGGTTCAGCCATTCCTCCTGGCCGGGCTCAAAGCCCTCGCCGGCGGAACTGGTGTTCATTTCGGATGGATCGGCGCCACCCTCGTCGCCATAGCTGGCGGAACCGTCGGTGTCGGAGAATTCGGGCCGCTCCATCGCCGGTTCGCCCGCAACCGGCGCCTCCGGCCCCTCATTGGCGCGCTCCAGCAGCGGGTTCCGCTCCAATTCCTCCTCGACGAAGGCCGACAAATCCAGGTTCGACAGTTGCAGCAGCTTGATCGCCTGCATCAACTGCGGCGTCATCACCAACGACTGCGACTGACGGAACTCTAGTCTTTGCGTTAACGCCATAGAAGCAAGAACCGATCCAATAAAGTTGGTCCAATTCTTGCTTATCCTAGTCCTGAGACGATGTACACGGCTTGACGGATTGTAAAAAAGGGCTAGAGGCGGAATTCCTCGCCAAGGTAAAGGCGCCGTACGTCCGGGTTGTTTACGATCTCATCCGGACTGCCCTCCGTCAAGATTTCTCCGGCATAGACGATATAGGCGCGGTCGGTCAGGCCCAGCGTTTCGCGCACATTGTGGTCGGTGATCAAGACGCCGATGCCGCGATTGGTGAGGTGGCGGACCAGATCCTGGATGTCCCCGACCGCGATCGGATCGATGACGGCAAAGGGCTCGTCGAACAGCATGTCGTTCGGTCGCGTCGCCAGCGCGCGCGCGATTTCGACGCGGCGGCGTTCA
>WNGR01009398.1_pt1 | contig 10627 bp, 9 predicted proteins | sample 5407581 | NCBI WGS metagenome assembly WNGR01 (sample SAMN13153383, study PRJNA577476) | soil metagenome | isolation source: 80 cm soil or saprolite under Garry oak tree replicate 2 | place: USA:California | collected 2016-06-15 | reverse complement strand
GAGGCGCGTTTCGCCGGCATGTCCAAAGGGCGGATGTCCGATGTCGTGCACGAGCGCCAGCGCTTCCGCCAGATCGGTATTCAAACCGAGTGCCTGTGCCACCGTGCGCGCAATCTGCCCCACTTCGATGGTGTGGGTCAGGCGATTGCGAAAATGATCGGAGTAGCGGGTGGTAAAGACCTGAGTCTTTGCCTCTAAACGGCGAAAGGCACGCGAGTGGATCACGCGGTCGCGATCCCGTGCATACTCGCCGCGGGAGGGGTGCACAGGTTCTGGCCAGCGACGCCCGCGGGAACGGCCCGCATCCATGGCTACGGCCGCCAAATCCATGCGGTCATTCTATGTCAGGGCGATTTTTGCAACAAAGAACCGAGCTTAGCCCTTCACCTGAAGCAATTGCAGCCGCTCGTCCGCCACCTGAGCCGCCTGAGTGTCTGGGAACTCGTCTTTGACTTGCTTATAAAGTTTGGCCGCCTGGGTGGGATCAGAACCGCTGTAGTGATCCGCTAACGCGAGTAAGACGATCGGCTTGGGCACGAACAGGGTTGGCTTACTGGCGAGCTGCTGATAGAGCTGCACGGCCTGCGAACCTTTTCCAGCTTCGTCATAGACTTGCGCCAGCTTGAATCGCGCCAGCGCCGAGAGGCTTTCATCCCTGCTCGACTGCAAAGCCTTCAAATTGTTTTCCGCTTCGTCGTAACGCCCCAGCCTTTCGAGGCTCAAAGCCTCATAGTAACGCGCCAATTGTCCCGGCCGGGTTCTGGGATAGCGCTTTGCAACGTCCGCGAATTTCTTCACCGCGTCGCCGTATTTGTTCTTTTCGTCCAAGTAAGTAATCTCGTCCGGCTGAGCGGGTTCCGCGGCGGTCCGAATGCGCGCCTGGTAGACCTTCATGGCCTCCGCCAAAGCGGCCGCTCCTTTGGCGGTTTGGTTCTGCGTATAGAAGCGCCAGCCCAGCACCGCGAGGGCGATAAGCAGTGCGACGCTGCCATAGGTCCAGATCTGCTGCTGATGCGAAAAAATAGCCTCAGCGCCGTGGCTCAGGGTCTCGCGGACTTCGTCTTTTTTCAGTTCCTTGCGCGAGATATGCTGCGGCAAATGAATGCTCCTTTAAGCTTTTCTCACGGGGAATCGTATCACAATCCCGGCTGCAGATCGAACCGCTGGAGTCGCGCTCGCATGGTAATACAAAGGAAAAGGGCCCGTCCGCATGGCGAACAGGGCCCCTCAATCATTGAAGCGATGGACCTGGGCTTCTAGTGCCGTTCCAACTTGTTTGAGCAAATCGTCTTTCGTCTTGATTACGGCGATCTCTCGGTGTCGTTCGCTTGCGCGTTTGGCCAATCTAGTTGGAACGGCACTAGGGTACGGTAACGTTCTCGGCCTGGTAGCCTTTCGGCCCCTGTTTGACCTCGAACTCTACCATTTGTCCCTCCGTCAGCGATTTGTAACCATCCATCTGAATCGCCGAGAAATGGACGAATACGTCCTCTCCCGACTGGCGCTGGATGAAACCATACCCCTTTGCCGCGTTGAACCACTTCACCACACCTTGTTCTCTGCTCAACTTCTTCACTCCTCGTCGTGATCTTCGCCATTTGCCGGGTGTAACGCCAGTCGGTGGAGCTCGGAATTACCCGGGTGACGGGCCCTTGCACCACTACGGGATTACAAGACCCAATCAAATGCGGCGCCATGCTGGCACAAAACTGCCCGCCCTGTCCAGAGCCTTTGTAGGCATCGCGCGATCAATGCATCACTGCGATTGGCCTCTCTCGCACGCGCAGCAAACGACTTGTGGCAGGGAATGATCCCGAATAGCACTGTAGCGCCGCCCTTCAGGGCGGCATCTGTCTCGCTCGCGTCGCCCCGCCATTAGCCCCTGAGGATCAGAGCGAAAACGTCATTCCGAGGAGCGCGTCGCGCATTCTGCGCCCTCACCGATTTTGCCGCGCGACGAGCAATCTGCTTTTTCTGAACGCAGACCGCTCGCTCGGTCGTGGTTCACTTATCTTGCAGGTGGGGAGCGGAGTGCGGCTGGCAGCCCAGCTTTTTCGTCATGATCAATTCCGCGCCGCCCTGCGCCGAGCGGCGTACCTCTAATTCGTCCATGAAAGTGCGCATCAGGAAAATTCCCCGGCCGGAAGTTTTCAAAAGATTCTCTTCCGCAAGCGGGTCCGCCACCTGACCGACGTCAAAGCCGCGGCCCTGATCGACAATGTGCACCACGAATTTGTCGTCGGTTACCTCGAAGTTGAGTTGAATCTTTTTGTGCCGCTGCTCTTCGTTTCCGTAGCGGAAGGCGTTGATCACGCCCTCCCTCACGGACATGGCGATTTTCAAACAATCGTCCTCGTTGAAGCCCGCCGCTCTGGCCACGCGCTCGGTTATGCCTTCGGCCAAGGCCACGCTGTCGAGCAGCGTCTCCATGGTCACTTCGATGCGGTTGGCGGCATTCGACATAGCGTCATTTCAGAAGCAGAGTCACTCCGTAGCATAGCTCATTTGCAAAGCCCACCAAAGCGGCCGCCGCTGCGTTCGCGAAATGCGCAGGCCCATTCGGTGAATCTTCAGGCCCAATAGGTGCGGTCGAGCGTGCGGTATTGAATGGCTTCGCCCAAATGGCGCGGTGCGATTTCTTCAGCGGAATCGAGATCGGCAATGGTCCGCGCAACCTTCAGAATCCGGTCGTGCGCCCGCGCCGAGAGACCCAATCGCGCCACCGCCGTCTCCAGTAACTTCTCGCCCTCGGCCGAAATGGTGCAGTACTTGCGAATCAGCTTGGGCGGCATCTGCGCGTTCGCGTAAACGCGTTTTTCCGAGGCGAACCTTTGGAGCTGGCGGCTCCGCGCCCGCACCACGCGCTCCAGCACCGCCGCCGAATCTTAAATGGAAGCTTCTCCGCGCAATTCCTTGTATTTGACCGAGGGCACCTCGATGTGGATATCGATGCGGTCGAGCAACGGACCTGAAATCTTGGAGACGTAACGCTGGATCTGCGGCGGCGTGCAGTGGCATTCGTGAGAGGGGTCGCCGAAGAATCCGCAGGGACACGGGTTCATGGCCGCCGCGAGCATGAAGCGCGCCGGGAACGTGACCGAAAGCGCCGCGCGCGAGATCGTTACCGCGCCTTCTTCGAGCGGCTGCCGCAAAACTTCCAGCACGTTGCGCTGAAACTCCGGCAGTTCGTCCAGGAATAGAACTCCGTTGTGTCCCAGCGAAACTTCGCCGGGACGCGGCATGGCGCCGCCGCCGATCAGTCCGGCGTCGCTGATGGTGTGGTGCGGCGAGCGAAACGGGCGCGTGCCCACGAGGCCCCGCGCGTCCTCCAGCAATCCCGCCACGCTGTGGATTCGGGTGGTCTCGATCGCCTCCTCCAGCGACATCGGAGGCAGAATCGTCGGCATGCGCTTGGCCAGCATGGTTTTGCCGGCGCCGGGCGGACCTAAAAAAATAATGTTGTGGCTGCCGGCGCAGGCCACTTCCAGGGCTCGCTTGGCGCCCTGCTGTCCGCGGACGTCGCGCAGGTCCAGCGGATATTGCGCCGCCTCGGCCAGCAATGCGCGCGCGTCCAGTTGCACAGGCTTGAACGATTCGGGCGCGTTCACCAGGTCCACGGCTTGGGGCAGGGAGCGGATCGCGTAAACCTCAATGCCTTCCACAACCGCTGCTTCCTGAGCGTTTGCTTCGGGCACGACCACGCTTCGGATGCCCTGTTCGCGCGCGCAAAGAGCGGCCGAAAGCGTCCCGCGCACTGACCGCACACTGCCGTCGAGCGATAGCTCGCCCAGAAACAGTTGTCCGTTCAGAGGCTTGCCGAAAAACGTTCCCTGGCATCCCAAAATTCCCAGGGCCATCGGCAGATCGAACCCCGAGCCTTCCTTGCGAATATCGGCCGGCGCAAGATTGATGGTCACGCTCTGCGGATTGGGAAAATCAAAGCCGCAGTTTTTCAGCGCCGCTTTGATTCGTTCGCGGCTCTCCTTAACAGCAACATCTGGGAGACCCACCACGTTGAAATCGCCCATGCGCCCTGAACCCACATCGACTTCGACTTCGACCACGTAAGCGTCGATGCCAAAGACAGCCGCGCTGAGCGCCTTGAAGAGCATGGGTGAGGGAAGCGGAACTCCGGCCGCAAGGTTAAACCAACTGGATACCCGGCGCCAGAGGCGCTTTTGCCCGGTAGTGGCAAGAGCCGTTGTAACAAGCCGACCTCACGCCGGTCAGTCTGCTCGGCGGTTTGCGAACGGATGAAGTTGAGTGAGTAGGCGCCAAAAGCGGTGCGGACGAAAGCTGAAGTTTATTGATCTTGTTGTCCCGATTTCTTCAGTGCCGCCGGAATCAAAACATCTGCATAGCGCTGGGCTTCTTTTGCTCGCACACCGCTGGATCGTGCGATTTGGCTGAACAGAGGTAAGACTTGTTCTTGCAGCATGGCCGAATTTTGCGTGGCTACTGCGCGGTCGTACGCCTTGACGGCACTCGTATAAGCGGCGTTTGCAGATGAGTTGGATTTGGCGGCAGCAAGACTATCTTCGATGTGCTTCTGCGCCTTGGGCATCACGTTATTCAGGTAGTCGCGGGCGTCTATGGCGAGGGGGCCTTGCGCGTCCGCCAGAGATTTGAACTTGGGCCGCAACTGCTGAAGCTGTTTCAGCGCAGCAGCGTCGCCCTTTTCCACCAACTCGTCGAAGTGATTCTTAAACCGCGTCATTTGCCACTGATCGGCATCGGACACGACCGGCGTGTCCATCTGATTTCTTCGTGCATCGTCGCGAATCATTTCGGTGATCACGGTATCCCGCATTTGGCGCGCTTCCTGTTTGTGCGGGCCTGGGAGAGCTAAGAGTTCATCGAGTGCCTTTACCTCTGGCAAAAGATGGCCGGGCTCCTGGGAAGTGGATTCGAGCTGAGCTGCGGCCCAAAGCTTTTCATCCTGGCGGCGCTCGGGAATCACCTGATCAACATAATGGGCGGCATCCGACCAGCGATGACCGCCCTCGGGCAAAGTAAGAATGTCGCGCAACCATTTTTCGGCGTCCTCGAGGTCGCCAGCCTGCAGGTCCGCCATGGCTTTCTCCCAGAGCGTTTGCTCCTGCCGCGAGGGGTCTTCGGTGGAATCGAGCAAAGGCGACGCGGGTTTGAGAACGGGGCCGCTGCCAGCAGCGGGCATTGCGACGTCTGCAGTAGGTCTGGCCGGCGCGCCTGGCTCAGTTGGCGTAAGTGTTTGCACCGCCGCAGCGGGCGTAGGCGTCGGCGTCTCTGGGGTGGCGTCGGGCAGGGGGGGTGGCGCTGGCGTTGGCGCGGCCACATTGACGCTCTGCGTCGAATCCAGATGAATGGCCAAGGCTAACATCTTGTAGCGGCGAGCGATCCCGAGCGCATTGTCGCGACGAGCGATTCCGATCGCACCAAGCACAATGACTGCCAGAAGCGCGCACGTGGCTGCAGCGTTGCGCCACGGACGGGAAGTCGGCCGTGCGGGTTGCTTCGGAATGGTTTTGACGGGCTGACGTGCACCGGGCGTGGCAATCGGGGCTGCGCCTGCAGGATGCACTGCGGGACTTATCGGGTGAGAAGCCAGAAGGACAGTCGGGGCGGGCTGCACGCTGGTTTTGACGCCGGGCATTTGCGCCACGACCTTCGATCCTTCTCGCGCCAAGGAGGAATTCACGTTTTCGACGTCTTTGAGGAGCGCTTCCATCGATGCGTAGCGCTCTTTCTCGTCCTTGCGCAGAGATTTCGAGATGACTCTTTCGAGCGCAACCGGGCATTCAGGGACCACCTGCCGTATGGGAGGAGGCTCATTCTGCAGAATGCTGAGCAGCAAGGCGGCATGGTTTTCACCGGTGAACGGCCGCTGATAGGTGATGAGCTCGTAGAGAACGACTCCCATTGCCCAAATGTCACAACGCGCATCGGCAGGCTGGCCGCGAACCTGTTCGGGAGACATGTAGGCCAGCGTGCCGAGTAACATTCCAGTCTGGGTATTGGAAGTGTGGCCTAAGCGGGCAATGCCGAAGTCGACGACCTTGACCATACCATCGCGCGTCACGACGATATTGGCCGGCTTGACGTCCCGGTGGATCACGCCACGACGATGAGCGTAATCGAGCGCGCGGCAGGTTTGGATCATGTACCCGAGCTTTGTCGCGAGGGGCAGCGCAGGCTTGCGGGCGATTATTTTCTCCAGGCTCTCTCCTTCCAGATACTCCATGGCAATAAAGGGAGCGCCGCCCGATTCAGCCAGTTCGTAAATGGTAACGATGTTGGGATGCTGCAAGCCGCCGGCCGCCCGGGCCTCGCGGTAAAAGCGTTCCAGCAGATCGGCGCTTTCGGCCACGCCAGACGTGATCGTCTTGACGGCAACGGCGCGGCCAATGAGCGGATCGCGTCCCTTGAAGACGACCCCCATGGCTCCGCGGCCGATCTCCTGCAGGATTTCGTATCTGCCAATCTGCTGTTTTTCGGTTTGCGGCATAGCCGAAGGCTCGCTTAAGGTTAGTTTACTGGCGTGGCGGGCGCCGTTCTTCGAGGCTCAAGGGGAAGCGTAGCGGAGGCGTTAACCGTAATCAGTTGGAGTCGTTCCGGTCCCAGAGGGGGCAACGGGATCAGTTGAGGAAAACGACCGCCTGCTTCGTAAAGCGGCTGGTGCCGGATGCTATGCAGGGTTGCGGTTGAGTGACCTCGCACCGGGGTTCTTGTGTCAGCAGGAATGAGACCGGTTGCTAACTCCCGATAAGTCCTCTCCTAAGTTATTCATTCTTCAAGCGGCAGATCTGCGCAACTTTCTTCCGTCCCTGTCTAGGCAAAGCCTAGCCAGTTGCTTCTCGGAAGATGACCCACTACCTTTTGCCGGGAGCCTTTTCGCCCAAACAGTTACTTCTTGCCTCTTGCGGAGCACCTTCAGCCTCCGCTCTTTACACCAGCCCCGCCGGTGCCCATATTGAGAAATGCGAAAAATGGTCCGATTTCGCTGCGGTTAATTTAGCGTAGAAAGAGGCTTGCCAAATGATGCCTGTGCTGATCGTCGTCGCGCTGCTCGCCTTGTTCATTGTGGTTCTCTACAACGGACTGATCCGGCTCCGGGTGCAATGTGACAACGCTTGGGCGGACATTGACGTGCAGCTCAAGCGCCGTTACGACTTGATCCCCAATCTCGTCGAGACCGTGAAGGGTTATGCCGCCCACGAACGGGGCACCTTCGAGGCGGTCACCGCGGCCCGCAATCAGGCTATGTCCGCCCAAGGTCCGGCGGCCAAGGGGCAGGCCGAAGGCATGCTCAGCGGCGCCTTGCGCCAGCTCTTTGCGCTCTCGGAAGCCTACCCTCAGCTTCGCGCTGCGGACAACTTTGCCCAGCTCCAAGCCACCCTGAACCAGATCGAAGACACCCTGCAAAACGCGCGCCGCTATTACAACGCTGCCGTGCGCGACTTCAACACGCGCGTCGAGCAGTTCCCCTCCAACGTTGTCGCCGGCATGGGCAATTTCAAAACCCGCGAATTCTTTGAAATCTCGGCTCCGGCGGAACGCGAAGTCCCGCATGTCAGCTTCAGCGCCACGCCGACGGCCTGAATCGCGCCCCATGCTTTTTGCCGGCAGCGTGCGTCTCCAGGCGATTCGGCGAGAAAATATTTTTCGCCGTTTTTCGTGGCATTTTTGCCCAAAGCCTCACAGAAGAGCGCTCGTTTGCCTGGCCCTCCTGCTCGCGTTCTTTGGTTCCGCTTCCGCACGCACCCTGCGTATCCGCGATTTCCACGCCGAACTCGATGTCTTGCCGGACTCTTCGCTCGACGTTACCGAGACCATTCACGTTGATTTCGACGGAGCCTGGCAGGGAATCTATCGCAATATTCCGGTGGAATATGCCGGTCCCGGCGGCTTCAATTATTCGCTTTTCCTCACCGATATCAGCGCCACGGACTCCGACGGCGCCCCGCTTCGCATCGAAAAGCAGCGCAGCGCCGAAAATCTCCAACTGAAGATCTTTGTTCCCGCCGCCCAGGACACCTCGCGAAATATCTCGCTGCACTATCGCGTTCGCGATGGCCTGCGCTTCTTCGAGGACCACGACGAACTCTACTGGAACGTCACCGGCAATGGCTGGGATTTTCCCATCGAGTCCGCCAGCGCCCACATCATCTTGCCGGTCGGAGTCACCGGCCTGCATGCCGCCAACTTCACCGGTTTTTTTGGCTCCCGCTCGCAGGACGCGCGGCTGGATATCCTCGGCAGCAACATTGATATCCACTGCCAGCGGCCGCTTGCCTTTCATGAAGGCCTCACCATCGTTGCCGGATGGGACAAGGGATTTGTGAGCGAGCCGCGCGGCTCGGAGAAGATCGCGCAATTCATGGAAAGCAATTGGCCGCTGCTCGTTCCCCTCGGCGTGTTTCTGCTCATGTTATGGCTCTGGTATGCGCGCGGCCGGGATCCGCGAGTCGGCGCCATCGCCGTGCAGTATGAACCGCCCGCCGGGCTTTCTCCCGGCGAAGCGGGCGCGCTGGTTGACGATCAAGCCGGTATTCGGGACATTACCGCGACACTGGTCGATCTTGCGGTGCGCGGCTATATAGCCATCGAAGAGAAAGAAACCTCCCACCTGATGGGCCTGTATTCCAACAAGGAATACGTTTTTCATCTGCGAAAAAAACCGGCGGAATGGGCCGGGGCAAAGTCCCATGAATTGCTCTTGCTGAACGGAATGTTCGGGGGCATGCCCATCGTCGGCGTGCGAGACGAAGTCGCCCTCTCCGAATTGCAAAATAGGTTCTACAAGAATCTGCCGGGAATTCGCCGGGCCATCTTTGAGTCGCTGGTGCAGCACGGCTATTTCGCCCACCGGCCGGACATCGTTCGGCAGGCCTACATTGCCGCTGCCTGCATTACGGCAGCCTTGCTCTATTTGTTCGGTCAATACCTGGCTCAGCACACTGGCATGCAGCCCCTAACCTTCACCGTCGCCGCAATTCTGACGGGTCTCGTGATCGCCGCGTTCGGATGGTTCATGCCGGCGCGAACCGTGGATGGCGTCCGCGCCCTTCACGCTACATTAGGCTTCGAGAATTTTCTAAGCCATGTCGAAGCCGATCATCTGGCCCGCACACCCCAGTCTCCTGAAAATTTCGAGAAGTACCTCCCGTTTGCCATGGCGCTGGGCGTGGAGAAAAAATGGGTCGGCGCATTCGATGGAATGCTCGCTCAGCCGTCTTGGTATCAAACCACGGGCACCGCGGTCTTCCACCCCGTTGGATTTGTGTACAGCCTCGATCAGATGGCTGCCCGCACGGGTCAGGTAATGGCTTCCGCGCCTCGAAGCTCGGGCACCTCGGCCACTTCGGGATTTGGCGGCGGAGGCAGCGTCGGTGGCGGCTTTGGCGGCGGCGGTGGCGGCGGTTTCTGAAGCTGAAGGACGCTATTGCCGCGTGGCCAGTTCTTCGATGCGCTGCGCCACGCGCCGGCCACCTAGTGTCCGATGTCATTCTGAGCGAAGCGAAGAATCTCTCCGTCAAAAACCCCGAAAGGTCCGAAGCCGAGCGCTCCTATTGCCGCGTGGCCAGTTCCTCGATGCGTTGGGCCACGCGCCGGCCACCTAGTGTCCGATGTCATTCTGAGCGAAGCGAAGAATCTCTCCGTCAAAAATCCCGAAAGGTCCGAAGCCGAGCGCTCCTATTACCGCGTAGCCAGTTCCTCGATGCGTTGGGCCACGCGCTTGCCATTCCGTTCGTGAAAGCTCACTCGAAGAAACAAACTCAAGGAGAGAGGGATTGTTTCTGCCACTGGGCGATTGCTTTCTCATACGCGCTTCGCCGCCGGGCCAGGCTGGGTTCGCGCGAAGCAGAAGCGAGCACCGTCTGCAGGGCGAGCGCCAACTCAGGTGCGCTCACGCGTAGCTCGGCGATGCGGTGGCGCACCAGCCGGCTCAGTAGTTTTTCTCCTCTGGGGGTTACGTACACGTACACCTGACGCCGGTCTCGCCGGGAGCGTTCGCGGCGAAAAAGTCCCCGTTTTTCCATGCGGTCCACCAGCTCCACCGTGCTGTGGTGCTGGATCTGCAGCCGTTCGGCCAGGCTGCGGATGGTTGGTTCTTGCTCCGGAGGTAATCCGCGCAATGCCAGCAGGCCCACATACTGCTGCGGCTCGAGCCCCACCGAGCGGGCCGCCTTTTCGCCATTATTTAGATATCGCCGGATCAGGAAGCGGAACTGCGCAAGGGCTTGATACTCGGCGGTGTTGGTGGAGCGGCTCATCATTTAATTATATCGTACAGCGATAAGGTCGTAAGTAAAAATTGCGCGTGTTCCTGTAGATGAAACGGGAGCTGCCGGCGCCATTCAAAACACCTTGTCGGAATCGACCAGAATCGTCACCGGGCCGTCGTTTTCCAGCTCCACCACCATATGCGCCTGGAAAACTCCCGTTTCCACTGTAACACCCAGCGATTTTAGGCGCGCGACGTATTCTTCATAAATCCAGTTGGCTTCAGCGGGCGGCGCGGCGCGCTCGAATCCCGGGCGGCGGCCCCGGCGCACGTCGCCGTAAAGCGTGAATTGTGAAACCACCATCGCGGCGCCGCCGCTTTCGAGCAAGGAAACGTTCATCTTCCCGTCAGCATCGTCAAAAA